>ERZ773192.735-NODE-735-length-38602-cov-13.295432_pt1 | contig 38602 bp, 30 predicted proteins | sample MGYA00581010_ERZ773192 | MGnify/ENA primary metagenome ERZ773192 (study PRJEB29015, sample SAMEA2737741) | human gut metagenome | biome: human gut; feature: human-associated habitat; material: faeces | place: China | collected 2012 ...
TCTTTATCTCAAATCCAAATATCTTCATATCTTACACCACCCAATAAAATATATCCTTTTTTCCGGATGAAACCTGGACCAGACTATAGTTACTCCCTATAGGGTATCAGTCGTCAAGTTTCAGCTTCATCATGATCTTCACAGGCTCAAGTGCCGGCACATACCAGAACTCCTCGTCCTTTATGTTATCCCATGTCTTCTGGCCAAATGAAACCCTGGCAAGGCTCGTCACGCACCACACATCCTGCTCTGCTCCCGCCGGCAGGTTCTCACTTCTGAACACATTTATCGGCTGTGCGGAGTAAGGGTCTGCACTGCTGCACCACGTAACGGATTCAAATCCTCCCACCGTGATGCTGCTCACCTTATCCCAGCCCACAGCCTCATCTCCGGTGTTTGTCACCTGCATGCGCACACATATCATCCTGTCCTGCGGATCAAGCATATCCACAGGATCAGCATTAAAACGCTCTTTGTATTCATCTATGCTGTATATACGTGTCTCCACTGCCTTCATCTCAAGTCCCGATATGCTTACAGTCTCACCTGCTCCGTACCTTTCCGTATCATCACTGTATGCACTGTTCACACTGTATATCCTGCCACACCAGAATATGACACCGCAAAGACACAGTATGCCGGCAAGGAAAAACAATAACTTCTTCACCTTTTCACCCCTTACTTATCAATAGAGGCCTTTACGAGCCGGATCCTGCATGATATCTACCTCGCTGCCATCCCTTGCATCTATCATGATGAGCTGGGTTGGCGCATTGCTTTCCTCTGCCCAGGATTCAAGCTGTGCAAACACATACACAGGGATCACCTCATACTGCTTATCACCTGTCTTAGTACGGAAATATGTAAGCCTTACATCATTGAACTTAACCTCTGAATATCCCATATAACCGGCAAAATGCTGCGGCACGGCTTTCTTAAGACTCTCCACTGCCTCATCCCATGTGATGAGATGATCCACAGGGTGCAGTTCATCATCAGATCTCATAGGCCAGTAGCCATACAGATCCATAAGTCCATCCTCATTGAAGGACAACTGATAATGAGATACCTCAGAACTGTAATAATTCTCCCTGTCTATGTCAGCTTCAGGATTCTGGCTCTGCCCTGTTATGGTATCTATCCCTGTTGACACCGGCTGATAAAGCGCCGTGCCGTTCACCGATGCATCAAACCTCACCATGTATCCATCCTTTTCATACTGGATCACTCTGAAGTTATCGTCTTCATATGACCTGAACATATCCGATACAGCGGTCTGGGTCACATCCTTAAATCCCCATGAATCCATATATTCCTGGGCTCTGCGTCCCGCCTGCTCCGGATCCATTCCGCAGGCATTATCAGCCTCTTTATCAGCAGAATCCTCATCATTTCCGGACTGATCTCCATACAGTTCATCAGGGTCATAATCGTAATACGTCACACTGCTCGCCTGCTTGTTCTGCATCTCCTCCGGTATCTCATCCTGGCATGCTCTCGACACGACAAAAGCTTCATCCGTAGACCATGACGTATCCATAAACCTGACAACATACGGGACTTTATCTATCTTTCCAATAAAATATGTACCAGTATAATCAGGATCCGGGGCTCCTTCCTCAAAGATCTGCTCGATGGCATCCCTGTCAGTATCATTTGCATTGAACATCTCCTCCGGATAATCATATATACCATCTTCCGCATTCAGGAATGTTTTCACTATCTCTTCTTTTGTCTCCTCAGTCAGTATTCCCATCCTGTAAGATTTCGTATACATCCTGTCCTTATCCGGAACATCTATCTCAGCATCATCTATAGTGATCTTTTTGATATTTGTCCCATCAGCTTGGATATCTACCTGGGCACTCCCCGGTATCCCAAGCTGCTCGGCGAGCAGCCCGCCGCTCTCAGCAGCTCCGGCATTGTCCGAAGCCGTGCTGTCTGTTCCGGCAGCATCCGGTCCCGAATCGTAGCTTACATCTTTTCTACCCCCGCACGCAGTCACGGCAAGTGCCATGCAGAGCGCCGCCGATATGATACAGACTTTTTTACGCATAACCATTCCCTCCTGTACTACTCTGTTTTTGGAAGTGCATCAAGATCCACATAATTTGGATATAATGAAGGATCATACTTGCTCATTCCTGAACCTATCAGTTCACCGTAGTAATGCTTTACATGTTCACCATAGTCCTGGCTCGGCAGATCACGTATATCCGTCGGAACAGAAAGCCCCAGTGTACACTCCATTGTCTCACCGGCATCCAGCTTGATGGTAAAGTATCTTTTCCTGTCCTCACCTTCCGTATAGACCGGCTTGTCGAAATAACACAAAGCTTCATGATACCCCCATTCATCTGTATCCTCCGATTTATATATGACATCCATTGGGAACAGGGTCTCTATCGGAGTTGTGGAGCTAACGTTGGTGATCCTGCACTTTACAAAATACACCCTGTTTGTTACCTCTATGTTCACAGTATGTTTTTCTATGACATCTGCATACTTATCCCTGACCGCAACTTTTTCATCTGCGCTATATTCGCTGATATCAGCTTGCCTAACTTTTTTTACTTCCGGGGCTTCCGCATATATGGCATCCCAATCTATCGTTTCATTTGTATAGCCTGCAACAGGCAGCTCCTGATTGATGAAATACTGGGCAGGATATCTGGTCTCATTGGCCAGTTCTTCTCCCTCCAATATATCTACCGACAGCATCTCTATCTGTGCACACCCCTTCATAAGGATGTTGTCTCCGCAGATCTCACGCTTATCCCCTGAGGCATTCTCTGTATCAGATGTGTCAGCCCCATCTTCCGTCTCAGATCCGTAAGTCTTTTTTGCATCAGTCTCCGATGCGATTCTGCTTACCCTGTCTGAAGTACTTTCTTTATTCTTTTGGAAGCTGTATGCAGTAATGCCTGTAACCGCCAATATAAGTATGATAAGAACCACCATCAATATATCTTTTTTTCTTTTCATCTCTTACTCCTTTAACTTAAAATGCAGACAGCAGAAAAGCTGTTTTTATTTTTTTCCTTACTTTATATGACGAATCATCATCCCCGGATGTGACACCGGGGATGATGAAATATGCACAGTCCCACCTACAGAAGTAGACAAAACTGTTATATACATCAATATCTATCAATCAAAGATAACATAGTTCTGGCTTGAGTCAGGACTCCATACACCTCTTGTGTATTCAGCCGCATATGCAGATCTTCTCATCTTAAGTCTCGCATACTTCTTATTATCTTCTCTGACCCAATTGGTAAAGCTGGCTTTCACTCCCTGTTTGACCATATGTGCATTGGACTTATTTTCTGCGTTACTTCCATCCTCTAAATCAGTGCCCAAAACCCTGTAATACAGGTTAGGACCACTTGTCGGATGTATGTACACCTTTGTCGTATCTGTTTTCAATCTGCATTCCGTATATCCAACAGAGCTTACACTCTTAAAGCTGTAATCTGTATCATAGTAATTTGGATATGTTGCTGGATCTTTTGCTTCCGCAGTACCTGTCATCCCTGCAACACCTGTCAGAGCCATAGCTCCCGCCATAGTAAACATAACTACCTTCTTCTTTAAATCTGTACCTATTTTCTTCATAACTTATCTCTCCTTCATAAATTTAATTTCCATTTTAAAACTCTCAACTGTTCTTTTACTTAATAGTCGTTTTTTCAACCAAACGGTCTACAATCTTAGGTTCCTTCGGCTGGTGATAACCATAGATGGATGCAGATCCAACAGCTCTTTTTGCTACAACATACCCAGCATTTGCCACTAGCTTCATAAGACTATTTTTCAATATTCTTTTCACCTCTTGTTCTCCTCCTTCCCATGCATATTGAACATGAGCTCATAAAAAATCGCCTTCGGTGGGAGCTGATGCTACATTTCAAATTTTCATAGAAAACTTTACACATCCTATTTCCACCATCATAGCTATAGCAACAGACATCAATGCCAGATTGATATCTGTACTAAACATATATTTTCCATTACCCACAGTTAATGAAATACAAAACAACAATATCCCTAATATTATTGAGTTTCTTTTGTATCTTCTCACCTGATTTTTAGATAATTCTTTATTTTTATTCTGTATAGGTGCATATATCCAGATTACAATCAGACATAAAACACATACAATGCAATTTACAAGGAAAGATACCGTGCATTTCATCACAAGAATTGCCATAACCATCCCCACATTTAATGCAAGTAATAGATTACATTTGAGATATGTATCCGCATGATATCCGCCGCAAAATTTCCTCAGCATACAAAATGCAAGCCAAAATATCAATCCATTTATCAGCTGATCAAATAATAAACCCATAAATAACACAATCATTATGTTGACCGCGCCTGCTTGGATCACCTCAAACCCATATGTATACAAATCCGCATATTCTGCACATATTACATTTTCCCGCAATAAAAAATCAGTTACATAACGAGCTATCGATGTAATCATCTAATCACCTCTTATCTCGTTATATAACTGATTCACTTATCCAACAATCTTCATGTCGAGTATGGTATGTTTTTTGTCGAATTTGGTATTTTACGGCAATCTGCCTCATATCTTTTTTTCTGGTCTTTTAAGCCATATATCCGTTATAAAATAACCTCCTTTTTCATAATAATCCTTCATCCCATCGTAACGTTTTACTATCTGGGATATTGAGTAAATTCCAAGTCCATGTTTATCTTTATCCAACTTCGTAGTAGCCAGTTCACTATTATCTGTAAGTACTGGCTGTTCTACCCTGTTCCTCACTTCTATATGAAGATATCCCTTATCATCCCACATATGCACCAGTATCTTTGGGACTGCTATCTGCTCGCTTGCCTCTATCGCATTGTCCAATACATTTGCAAGAAGAACACATATATCAGTATCCAAAAATCCGTCAAAGTCTGTCTCTATCTCAGTTTTCATATCTATATTGTCCGAGTGGCATCTGCCTATTTTGAAATTCAAAATACTTGATATAGCGCTGTTATCCAATTGTATGTACCTGAATACACTTGACTCGTATTGATGAAGCAGATTTTCCAGATATTGTTCAGCGTCATCAGTCTTACCCAGCTTTACCATGCCAAGCACACTGAATAAATGATGCTTTAGATCATGTTCAGTCTTTTTTATATCCCTATGCACCTGTCCTGCCTCCTCCATCAGATTCTTCTGCTCAGAAAGCTGGGTCTCAAGCAATTTTATCTGCATCCTGTCCTTATTATCTCTTGCTATCTTGCCCAGCATATAATAAACAAAAACATATAAAAGCAGCGCACAGAACACAGCCCCAAACACAGAATCTTTTATTTCCGGATAACGCATCTGCAGTCTTATGAGCACTGTACAAATAATAAATAACAAGCCAAACATGGCAACCATAAGCACCGTCTCATTGGTCGCAAGTTCAATAAAATCTTTTTTATACATATGTACGATCATTCTTGTAACAGCAAAATATATGATCTTTGTGAGGAACAAAGCAAACAATCTTGCTCCATCACTATCAGTAAAAATCACCGTATCCCGAATTCCAAGTACCATAGACATACACATCGTCACGGACACATTTATCAAAATCACCAGAGAGAACAACATAACAGTCGTCAATATCTGATTGATCACTCTTCCTTTAGTAAAAAACACAGCATAAAGTATATATAATAATAAGATTGTCAATGAAAGCATGCCCTCAAACTGATAAAAATAGTTTAGTAAAGTCACATATCCTGTTGCAGCCAGCATAAACAATATATCAATTATTCTTCCTTTATTTTCAGCATATTTATGTTCAAATATTGACGTTATAGATGACACAATTATATAACTTTCAAACGCTGTAGCAGTAAGTTCTATTATGTTCCAGAATATACTCATCTTATCTCCTCGAATAATATTGGAACAGTTGCTTTACACTGTTCATCTTCGCTCTGCTCATTGGCAATCTGCACCCATCAGTCAGAACCACCTCATTTTTTTCCAATGAATATATATATTTGTAATTAACTATATATCTTGCATGAATTCGTATAAAACCATAAGCAGAATACATCTTCTCTATGTTATTCATACTATCCCTGACTACACATCTATTATCACGCATAACTACATCTACATAATGATCAGCACTCTGCATATACATTATATCCTGTGACAATATTTTATAAGTTGTCCTCGAATCCTTAAATACAAGATACTGTTCTCTGTAAGCCATCTCTTTGAAGAAAATATCAATTATTTCATCAACTTCCTCTTCAAGAAACTTTTTACGTACAAACCCAATGGCTTTAAATCTATACGCCTTATATACCAGCTCTTCATGATTGGTTACAAATACTATCTCAGTTCTTCCTTCCTGCATACCTATATTCTCAGCCGTCTCCATTCCATTGATTCCAGGCATATCAAGATCAAGAAACACCAGATCAAAAGGCTCCTGCTTATTGTCCTCTAGTAAAGTTTTTGCACTTGTATATGTTTTATAAGTGGACTGAACATCTTTTCTGCCAAATGCCTTTTCTATTATCCGTTCCACATATTCCAGTTCTCCTTTATCGTCATCACATATAGCTATATTGTACATCTATCTTTTATCTCCCATATTGTTAAACAATTTCATACTATACTACGTATAAAATGCATCTCTTATAAATTAACACGATTTGTACAAATTTTGTATACTTTTACAGGCGAACGGTCAAAAATAGGGGGCGAATGGTCTGTTAATATCATTCGCCCCCTATTTTTGACCGTTTGTTCCACAATTACATCACTGCAGGTTCGTATAACCAAGCAGAAGCTCCTCTACTGCTTTTGCTGCCTCACGGCCTTCACGGATAGCCCATACTACCAAAGACTGTCCTCTATGCATATCACCGGCCACAAATACCTTTGGCACGTTTGTCGTATACGACTTCGGGCATTCCGTTTTTACATTTGTTCTTTCATTGAGTTCTACACCAAAACTCTCAGCTACATAAGTCTGACATCCCAGAAATCCTGCTGCGATGAGAACAACATCACAATCAACGATGTACTCACTGTCCTCGATCTCTGTCATACTCATCCTGCCAGTCTCAGGATTCTTCTTCCAGTCAAGCTTCACGCACTTGGCCGCCTTGACATTTCCATCCTTGTCCTTGATGAACTCTTTGACTGTAGTCTCATAGATTCTCGGATCATGTCCGTATACTGCTATAGCCTCCTGCTGGCCGTAATCTGTCTTGCAGATCTTTGGCCACTCCGGCCATGGATTGTCAGGTGTCCTGCTGTCTGGCGCCTTTGGCATCATCTCAAGCTGGATTACGTTTACAGCGCCCTCACGAACCGCTGTTCCAACGCAGTCATTTCCTGTGTCACCACCGCCGATAACAAGAACATTTTTACCCTTACAGTTTACAAACTGTTTATCTGCAAATCCTGAATTAACAAGGCTCATGGTCGTTGTCTTAAGGAAATCAACTGCAAAGTATATTCCCTTCGCCTCTCTTCCAGGCACCTTGATGTCTCTTGGATTTGCCGCACCACATGCAAGCACTACTGCGTCGTACTCCTTAAGCAGATCCTCGGCCTTTACATATTTGAGGTTCTTATTCTTAAGGTACCCTGTCATCTGGTCATCTTTTGGACATACAGTCTTTGCAGCAGCCTTTCCGGTTGCAACTTCCGTGTTAAGTACAAACTTTATTCCGCGCTTCTTCATGACATCTATTCGTCTGTCTATGATCTGCTTCTCAAGCTTCATATTCGGAATACCATACATGAGAAGTCCGCCCGGCCTGTCACTTCTCTCATATACAGTCACATCATGGCCACGGCCTATGAGCTGATCTGCCACCGCAAGTCCTGAAGGACCTGATCCGATGACAGCAACCTTTTTGCCGGAATGAACCTTTGGCTGCTCATCATTTACAAGATCATGGGCAAATGCATACTCTATGATCTCCCTCTCATTCTCACGCACAGACACCGGCTCTCCGTTCAGATTGCATGTACATGCCTTCTCACAGAGTGCAGGACATACACGGCTTGTGAACTCAGGGAAGCAGTTCGTCTTGCTGAGTCTTGCAAATGCGTGCTCAAAATTATCGTTATACAGCATATCATTCCACTCAGGTATGAGATTGTTCAGTGGACATCCGGATGTCATTCCACATATATTCATTCCCGCCTGACAAAATGGTACGCCACAATCCATGCATCTTGCAGCCTGAAGTCTCTGCTCTTCTCGGCTAAGCGGAATATGGAATTCGTTGAAGTTCTTGATTCTTTCCTTTGGGGCAAGCTCTGTACTTGTCTTTCTCTCATACTCTAAAAATCCAGTTGGTTTTCCCATTCCTACTTACCTCCATTCTTAACCTTGTAGAACGCTTCGATAGCTGCCTTCTCGCGGCTTAAGCCTTTCTCTTCAAATGCAACGATCATGTTCATCATCTTCTTGTAATCCTTTGGAATGATCTTCTTGAACTTTGGAAGATAGTTCTCAAAATCGTCAAGGATCTTCTTTCCTATATCTGAATTTGTGTAGTTTACATGATCCATGATGAGCTGCTTAAGCTCGCTCACCTCATATTTGTCAGTGACCGACTCTATGGATATCATTTCCTTGTTAAGTCTCTTGTACAGGTCATTCTCCATATCAAGTACATAAGCGACACCGCCGCTCATACCGGCTGCAAAGTTCTTGCCTGTTGTTCCAAGCACCACAACCTTACCGCCTGTCATGTACTCGCATCCGTGATCTCCGACACCCTCTACAACTGCCACAGCACCTGAGTTACGCACTGCAAATCTCTCACCTGCAACACCGTTGATGAACGCTTTACCGCTTGTTGCTCCGTACAGTGCTACGTTTCCAATGATGATGTTATCCTCATGTTTAAAGCTTACAGAGCGAGGTGGATAGACTATAAGTTTTCCTCCTGAAAGTCCCTTTCCAAAGTAATCGTTGCTGTCGCCCACAAGTTCCAGAGTAAGGCCCTTTGGTATAAACGCTCCAAAGCTCTGTCCTCCGGCACCATTACATTTGACGATATAAGTGTCGTCGTCAAGTGTCTCACCGTATCTCTTAGTAATCTCTGATCCAAATATTGTTCCAACAGACCTGTCTGTATTTCCTACATCCAGCTCCACGCTCTTCTTCTGCTTCTTCTCCAGAGCCGGTCCAAGCTTCTTCATGAGAACCGTCATATCCACGGTCTTCTCAAGCTGGAAATCATATACATTCTTCTCATGATACTTTACTTTGTTCTGCGGCATATCTATATATGGGTTGTTGATTATCTTGTCCAGTATGACATTTCTCTCATCAGCTCTGTTGCTGCTCATCAGAAGATCTGAACGTCCAACCAGCTCATCAACTGTTCTGACTCCGAGCTTGCTCATGTACTCACGAAGCTCCTCTGCTATGAACAGCATGAAGTTCTTCACGTACTCTGGCTTTCCTCTGAATCTCTTTCTGAGTTCTGGGTTCTGAGTTGCTATACCGACAGGACATGTGTCAAGGTTACATACTCTCATCATGACACATCCCATAGTTACAAGCGGCGCTGTTGCAAATCCAAATTCCTCTGCGCCGAGCATTGCAGCTATAGCAACGTCACGGCCTGTCATCAGCTTACCGTCTGCCTCAAGGATAACCTTGTTTCTGAGATCATTCATGATAAGTGTCTGATGTGTCTCTGCAAGTCCGAGCTCCCAAGGAAGTCCTGCATAGTGAATTGAGTTGTTAGGTGCTGCACCTGTTCCACCGTCGTAACCTGAGATCAGGATGACCTGTGCTCCAGCCTTTGCAACACCGGCAGCTACTGTACCAACACCGGCCTCGGACACAAGTTTTACTGATATTCTCGCATCACGGTTTGCGTTCTTGCAGTCGTAGATGAGCTGTGCAAGATCCTCTATCGAATAGATATCGTGGTGTGGTGGTGGGGAGATAAGGCTTACACCCGGTGTTGAAAGTCTTGTCTTTGCGATCCATGGATATACCTTTCCACCTGGAAGATGTCCGCCCTCGCCAGGCTTTGCTCCCTGTGCCATCTTGATCTGTATCTCCTTGGCACTCACAAGATATCTCGATGTAACACCAAATCTTCCTGATGCAACCTGCTTGATGGCTGAGCATCTGTTCTTGCCATCCTTTCCGATCGTAAGTCTCTCTATCGACTCACCGCCCTCTCCTGAATTGGACTTGCCGCCCAGCTCATTCATAGCGATGGCCATACACTCATGTGCCTCCTGTGATATACTTCCGTAACTCATGGCACCTGTCTTGAATCTCTTCACGATCTCACTTGCAGGCTCAACCTCATCAAGTGGAATCGGCTTATCAGCAAACTTGAAGTCCATAAGGCCTCTCAGGTGGAATGGCTTCTGCTCGTCATGGAGCGCTGCTGTGTACTGCTTAAACATCTTGTAGTCGCCGCGCCTTGTAGCCTCCTGAAGAAGATGTATAGTAACAGGATTGTACAGGTGCTCCTCCTTGCCGCTTCTGAACTTGTGTGCACCGATGCTTGTGAGAGCAAGGTTTGTGTTGAGTCCAAGCGGATCAAATGCTGATGAGTGGAGATCATCAACTGTCTTCTCAAGCTCTTTTATACCAGAACCACCTACACGGCTTACTGTATTTGTAAAGTATCTGTCCACAACGTCCTTTGAAAGACCGATACACTCAAATATCTGTGAACCCATGTATGACTGTATAGTTGATACACCCATCTTGGATGCTATCTTTACTATTCCGTGACATATTGCACTGTTGTAATCATCGACAGCCGCATTGAAATCCTTGTTCAGCAGATGTGAATCTACCATCTGCTTGATCGTCTCTATTGCAAGATATGGATTGACTGCACATGCACCGTATCCGAGAAGTGTTGCAAAGTGATGAACATTTCTTGGATCAGCACTCTCAAGGATGATTGCAACCGCTGTTCTCTTCTTTGTACGTACCAGATGCTTCTGCATAGCTGACACTGCAAGAAGTGATGGGATTGCCACATGGTTCTCGTCCACGCCCCTGTCTGAGAGAATGAGTATATTTACACCATCTCTGTAGAGCTTATCGGCCTCGATGAAGAGTCTGTCCAGAGCCTTCTCCATGGATGTGTTCTTATAATAAAGAATAGGAAGTGTCGCAACCTTAAGTCCAGGTACATTCATATTCTTGATCTTCAGAAGATCTGTATTTGTCAATATTGGATGGTTGATCTTCAGCACATGGCAGTTCTCCGGCTTCTCCTCAAGGATGTTACCATCCTTTCCGAGATATACCGATGTGGATGTGACAACTTCCTCTCTGATCGCATCGATAGGAGGATTTGTAACCTGTGCAAATAACTGCTTGAAGAAGTTGAACAGTGGCTTGTGGCTGTTCGAAAGGACTGCCAGCGGTGTATCAGTACCCATGGCACTGATGGCCTCCGCACCTTTCTCTGCCATAGGATATATGGTGTTCTTGAAATCCTCGTAGGTGTAGCCAAATGCTTTCTGAAGTCTTGCCCTCTCCTCATCTGTGTACTCCTGAACTCTGATGTTCGGGATCTTCAGATCAGCGAGATGAACAAGATTGCTGTCTACCCACTCACCATATGGTTTTGCAAGCGCATACTTCTCTTTGATCTCCTCATCTGATATGAGACGTCCGTTCACTGTATCCACAAGAAGCATCTTGCCCGGTCTGAGACGATCCTTCTTTACGATCCTCGATGGATCCACGTCAAGGACTCCAACCTCTGATGAAAGTACAAGGTAATCATCATCTGTTATATAGTATCTCGATGGTCTCAGTCCGTTTCTGTCAAGGACTGCGCCCATGAGCTCACCGTCTGTAAATAATATAGAAGCAGGACCATCCCAAGGCTCCATCATGGTTGCATAATACTGATAGAAGTCCTTCTTCTCCTGACTCATGGCTCTGTCGTTCTCCCATGGCTCAGGGATGGTGATCATGACCGCCATAGGAAGTGGTATGCCGTTCAGTACCAGGAACTCAAGGCAGTTGTCAAGTCTAGCTGAATCTGAGCCATCTGGATCAAGAACAGGCATAACCTTATACATCTCATCCTGCATGATGGTAGACTCCATGGTCTCCTCGCGGGCGATCATCTTGTCCTCATTTCCCCTTATTGTATTGATCTCACCGTTGTGGCACAGGTATCTGTATGGATGAGCTCTGAGCCATGATGGCGTTGTGTTCGTTGAGAATCTTGAATGAACAAGTCCTATGGCTGACTCATAGTCAGGATCCTGAAGGTCGTTGTAGAACATTCTGAGCTCACCGACGAGAAACATTCCTTTATATACTATGGTCTTGCTTGAAAGTGATGGAACATATGTGTCATCATTGCTCTCCTCAAATATTCTTCTGACGAAGTAGAGCTTCCTGTCGAAATCCATTCCGGCCTTCACTGTCTCAGGTCTTCTGATGAACGCCTGCATGATACACGGCATTACATCAAGAGCCTTTTTGCCAAGGATACCAGGAGTTGTTGGAACCTCTCTCCAGCAGATGAACTCAAGGCCTTCCTTCTCTACTATGACCTCGAACATCTTCATAGCCTGCTTGCGAGGCAGCTCTTTCTGTGGAAAGAAGAACATTCCTATTCCATAGTCGCCTTCCTTTCCAAGGTCATATCCGAGTTCCGATACAGCCTTGGTGAAAAACTTATGTGATATCTGAAGGAGTATACCTACACCGTCTCCGGTCTTGCCCTCTGCGTCCTTTCCTGCTCTGTGCTCAAGATTCTCAACAATCTTGAGAGCATTGTTCACTGTGTCATGTGTCTTGATACCTTTGATATTTACAACGGCACCGATACCACAGTTATCATGCTCAAAGCTTGGGTCGTATAATCCGATATTCTCTGCTCTCTTATTCTCAATCATGTCCTGTTCCGTCCTTTCCATGTTTTTGTCATTCTCAACGATAATTTGTTTTTGACTTTAGTTTCTCAAGTAAATATTCTTATTTTTATATTTTTCTCAAGTGTTTTATCGTTTTTGATATATTACTACCATTCTCTCTGTTTGTAAACAACTTTTTTTGGAGAATTGTCTGACTGTTTTTGAATTGTATTTTTTTATTGCTATTGTATATACATTTCAAGTCATTGTGTGTGATATATTTTATTTTTCGGTACCATTTTAATGCAAAAAGGCGGCTGTGAAAGACCATTTAATATCTTTCACAGCCGCCTTAGGCCATATCATATTGAATTATTATTGATTATTCTTCTACTATCATACCCTTTGGTGGTTCCTTGATGGTCCTCAGATCGCCATCCTCACCGTCATCCTTTATGCCATTGCCAGGGTTCTCTGTACTTACTATGACTTTCTGTGCCTGCACACCTGATTCTTCTGCAAGGCTTGAATTGATTGCTGCTGCCTCTGATGAAACCCTGTAGTTCTTAGTGCCGTACAGATATTCATGGAGCGCCTGTACATTCGCCGCCATATCAGCAGCAACTATACAGTTGCCCTTATCAGTTATATCCGCGGTCTCATATGCAAACGGGAATCCTGCAGTATCTACAACTTTATACTTCGCTACGCTCTTTACAAGATTGTGTATATCATCCTTGTTAAGACTTGTTGATATGCACTTAAATGATACGTCCACAAATGAGTCGAGAGAACCTGTATCCGCTTTAAGCAGTTTATCTATAACCTTCATGAGGACTATTCTCTGTCTCTCTGTTCTCGTTATATCACCCTTGCCCGTTGATCTTATTCTTGAGTACGCCACCGCCTGCTGACCATCAAGAGTATACTGCCCAGCCTCTGTGATTCCTGATGAATATGCACCGGACAGACTTATCTGTTCAGCAAGATTCTTGTTGAAATTGTTGACTTCATCATCAAGGATATTCACATCAACACCACCAACAGCATCGATGATACTTGCCATCGCATTGAAATCAACCGCAACATAATCTGTTATATTTAAATCCAGATTCGTATTCAGCGTATTGATGGCTGTCACAGGACCGCCAACCTGATATGCATAATTTACCTTCTGGCTCACATCCATAGAACCGCTTGCAATCTCCATAAGTGTATCTCTGTATACAGATACAAACTTTATCTCCTGTGTACCCTCGTTAATGCTTGCAATCATTATACTATCGCTGTTTGTTCCAGAACCAAGATTCTGCTCTCTGGAATCAACTCCGTACAGCGCTATTGTCCTATAACCGCTTGTCGCATCCGTTACTCCGGTGTTTGTCAGAAGCTGATCTTCACTGATCTCATTTATATCCATCTCGTTATACTTCATCCTTGCATAATTCTTCACGTAGATTACGCAGATAAGTATAAACATAGCCAGAAGGACGAAGAATGCTATAGCCCACACCTTCGTGCTTATGTTCAGTTTCTTTCTCTCTGGATTAACAACCTTAGGATCTGACTCGTCAAGAAGATTCTCTCTGAAGAACTTCTCACTGTCTGATTCTGTATCATCCTCAGGCTCTTCCTCGTCATCTTCAAGATCCACAGCATCAAATCCAAGAGCCTTTCCTATCTCACCAAGTCCAAGATCCGCTGTATCTGACTCTGAATAACTGAGTTTATCCTCATCTATATCCTTCTCAATCCTATCAAGCTCGTCCATATCCAGCATGTCCGATCTTTTTGCAGCAGGATCTGTGTTGTCATCATCTTCTATATCATCTGATACATCATATGTATCGTCCTGATCTGCCGGTGATGCCTCTGGGACCTCTTCCGTTACTGTCTCTTCAGGTTGAATGTCAGCTACAATATCCGGAACAGTATTCTCTGCATTGTTGATGCTTTTTTCTACAGAGTTGGTCTCTTGAACGTCTGCTTCTGGGATCTCCACTTCCTTGTCAGCCGTTCCCGCATTCTGTACACTGTCTTCATCAGCCTTCTTCGCCTGTCGTATTTTGTCAGCTTCCTGCCGTCTCTGCATCTCCTGCCGAACTCTGAGCTTTCTTGCCTCTTCTTTCTCGTTCTGCTCACGCTCAAACTCAAGCCGTTCAACCTCAGCCTTTGCCTTGGCAACATTGCGCTGTGTGCGCTCCCAGGCCTCTCTTCTGAGTTCTTCATGCCTGCTTCTGCTGTTGGCCTCGAGATTATTCACCTCTTTCAATAGATTGTCCACTGACGAGCTGCCGCTCTCCGGTGCATCATTTCTTATCTGACGTCTGGCCTTCTTCTCAGCCTCCTGTATTCTGTTTCTCGATGCATTCTTCGCCCTTCTGGCCCGGCTATCCTCATGATAATACTCATCATACTCCCCTGCCGTTCCAACAGATTCTGCCGGTTTTCTAACCGGGCGTTCTTTTCTCTCAGGTCTGTCCGCACGTCTCTCTTCATTCTCAAGCCTTACTGGCGTTCTGTCATCAGAGACCCTTCTTCGTCTTACCGGTTTGTCTGATGTACTTTCTGCTCTTCTATTCGCTGAAACCGCACCTGTATCTTCCGCTGGTTTTCTTGATGATCTGGCGGTTTTTTCCACATTCTTTCTGGCATCAGCTTTTTTCTTCTTTTTCTTCTTATCTCCGAACAATAACGATCCGAGCAATCCACCATCTTCCAGGTAGTCGTCATCGTCATTGAGCCAATCCATATCCTCATCATAATCCGAGGACATTCTGCTCTTTTTATTCTTATTATCCATTGGAGCTCCTTTATCAAAAAATCTAAAAATGTCGTTACCTCGCTTTATAATACATTATATTATTTGCTTTTACAACACCTTAAATAAAAGATAAACTCTACATATAAAAGAAAGAACAGCATCAACTCCTGCTGTTCTTTCTTTATCTAAATACAGATGATTATAAGTCTACAGATACCGAATATGCAATACCCCTTATGCTTATATTACCATCCCATGTAATAACTGGAAGATAACTTAAGGGCATATGCAAGTACATCTTCAACACCCGGAATTACATAATATTCACCATCGTACTCATATACATACATATGATCCATTATTTTGTTCACATCATAATTTATTTTATTTTGTGTGAGAAGATTATTCAGTGCATCCATATCATAGCTTTCACCATCAGCCTTTATCTTAAGATCATAAGACACATCAATTCTATATATTCTGTCCTCATCTATACCGTACTTCTCTATTCCCTCTTCGAAGCTTTCGTAGATATCATCAGCCGAATATCCACCAATATCTGACGGTTTCAGTCCTGAATCACTGTAGAAGTCTTCAATAACTGATTCTACATCAGCCTTTTCCAGGCCGGTTATCTCAAAGTTGTCAAATTTTATCTGGATATCCTCATCATCGATCTCTTCATCCATGCTGTCAAGCATATCGCTGTAATCGTCATCAAAATCTTCTCTGAGTTCACGGATGTCATCCTCGTCAGCATCCATTTCTTTTGCTATATCACACATAACATCCTTTATCAGTCCCTTTGGAGCTGTCATTCCGACAACTTTTCCAACTTTCAAATCTTCAATATTGGACACATACTCATTCACTGCCTTTTTTGCCTTTGATTTTGATACTATACCTGGAACAAATATGATACCGAGAACTGTCAGAACAATAATTGCTGCCGCAACACAGCTAAGCACGATTATCAGTGTCTTCTTGGATTTGCCTGGTACATCAGTTCCGCCATTACCTGGAATCTGTCCCTCAGCCATCGCCTGATCATAATCCTGCTGGCCGTACATCTGCTGCTGGTCATATCCCTGCTGACCGTACGTCTGCTGGTCGTAACCTTGCTGACCATATCCCTGCTGACCATACGTCTGCTGTCCATATCCCTGCTGTCCATATCCCTGCTGACCGTACGTCTGCTGTCCATATTCCTGCTGGCCGTACGTCTGCTGCTGACCGTACCCCTGCTGGCCGTACGTCTGCTGGCCGTACGTCTGCTGCTGACCGTACGTCTGCTGCTGACCGTACCCCTGCTGCTGGTCGTAACCTTGCTGACCATATACCTGCTGACCGTACGTCTGCTGACCATATCCCTGCTGACCATACATCTGTTGCTGGTCATATCCCTGCTGCGAATTCCCCTGACTCTGTGATGAAACATTTTCAAGATCAATTGATCCGCAATTTGGACAGACATCTATATTATCCGCTACACCACATCCGCATTTCTTGCATTTCTTCATGTTTCGTACCTCCCTGTCATTACTTTTATATCTAATTTTTCGATTTGATACTACATAAATAGTAACACACTGCTCCTTAAAACACAAAAAATAATTTATGAAACCTTTATTTGAAAAAACATCTTATTTCACCTTAATTTATCTCTTTATGTAGTAATTTATTTGACACTTATACTGTAAAAAAGTATACTAATAGATAATTATGTTCAAAACTATGGACATATTGGTTACAGGAGTAAAAAAGAGATGGAAACAGAAAAAAAGATAACATTGTCGGTTGTCATGCCAGCTTACAATGAAGAACAGCATATCAAAGAAAACTTATTAGAAACAAGCCGTATACTTAGTACTTTCCTTCACCGCTATGAGATAATTGCAGTGAACGACGGCAGTACCGATTCCACAGCGCAGCTTATTTGTGAAGCCTCCAAGGAAGATCCACATATAATAGATGCGGGATATGAGGATAACCAGGGCAAGGGTCACGCCATAACAATGGGTATCAGACGGGCTTCTGGAACATATATCGCTTTTCTGGATTCAGACCTTGAGCTCAGTCCTACACTCCTTAAGCCGTTCATGAAACAGATGAAAAGCACCGACTCAGACATAGTCATCGGCTCTAAGCTTCATCCGGAATCCAAGCTGGATTATCCACCTATACGAAGATTCATGAGCTATAGCTACTATGTCATGCTCAAGATGCTTTTCCATCTTGGTATCCATGACACACAGACAGGAATCAAGCTGTTCAGATCTGAGGTCATCAAACCTATTGCTGAGAATCTGTCTGTATCAGGCTACGCATTTGATATCGAGATTCTCGTTGCAGCACACAGGCAGGGCTATACTATATCAGAGGCTCCTATCGTGCTCAACTACAGCAGAGACGATTCCAATGGCCGCAGGATCAAGTTCAAAGACATATGGAAGGTTTTCACAGATACTATCGCTATCAAGAAAAAGTATCACTGATTTTGTTACACGGAGAGAGAATTTCAGACACTACACATTTATTAAGGAGAAATTTATGAACTACGAAAGCGCATACAAACTGCTGGAAGAGAAAAACCAGCTTCATTTACTCAGATACTATAACACTTTAAGCGAGTCAGACAAAGCTGCACTGCTTTCACAGATCGAAGAGATTGATTTTTCTCTCATCGATATGATCGACAAAGACAACTCAGCCAAAGATTCAGACATTGCACCTGTTGCTGCCCTTCAGATGGACACTATAAACGAAAAGCACGACACATATTTAAACGCAGGTCTCACCTCTATAAAAAACGGCGAGCTTGCTCTTGTTCTTCTCGCAGGTGGCCAGGGCACACGTCTTGGATTTAATGGGCCAAAGGGAACATTTAATGTAGGCGTTACGAAAGATATGTATATCTTCCAGCTTCTCATCGAGCATACCATGGACATCGTAAAACTTGCAGACACTTGGATTCACTTCTTCATCATGACGAATGAGAAGAACCACGATGATACAACTGCATTTTTCAAAGAGCACAATTACTTCGGCTACGATCCTGAACACATTCATTTCTTCAAACAGGAGATGGTTCCATCTGTAGACTTCAATGGAAAGATTTATCTTGAGGAAAAGGGCCGCATAGCTATGTCTCCAAATGGAAACGGTGGATGGTTCTCTTCTCTCTGCAAGGCAGGACATCTTGAGACCATCAACAAGCACAACATCAAATATATCAATGTATTTTCCGTTGACAACGTTCTTCAGAGGATTGCTGACCCGGTATTTTTAGGTGCAGTCATAACCGAAGGCTTCCTGTCAGGCGGAAAAGTTGTAAAAAAAGCTTATCCAGATGAGAAAGTCGGTGTTCTCTGTACCAACCACGGCAAGCCATACATCGTTGAGTACTATGAACTGACTGAAGAGATGCGTGATGAACGCGATGAGAACGGTGACTACGCATATAATTACGGCGTAACTCTCAACTACATCTTTCCTGTTGACAGACTTATGAAAATCATGAACGAGAGCATGCCTCTCCACATTGTAAAAAAAGCCATTCCTTATGTAGATGAAAATGGCGATATAATAAAGCCTGCCGAACCAAACGGCTACAAATTTGAAACACTTGCTCTCGATATGATTGCATTCATGGGAACATGTCTTCCTTTTGAGGTTGACAGAGAAAAAGAATTTGCCCCTATTAAAAATGCAACAGGTAACGATTCAATAGATTCTGCAAGAGAGCTTCTAAAAAAGAACGGCTACACATTGTAGTTTCCACAACAAAAAGCATCAACGGTATCATCTGTGATCGATACCATTGATGCTTTTTTATACCAGTCAATTTATTTCTTCTTTTTCTCGTCTGACTATATCTTCTATAGCTTCTCGTACAAGTTCTGACATAGATACCTTCTTTCTCACTGCGCAGTCACCTAATTTTTTATGGGTATCTGCATCTATTCTCAGCCTGAGAACTGTATCCTTTCTCTTGTCCGTTGGACGCCCTGGTCCTCTCTTCTTATTTTCATCGTCCATTACCGTATCTCCTGATCACAACAGATATTTTATAACACCATTTACTGCATAACATATAAAGTAAATACAGCTTCTAAAAAAACCGTACCCAACTTTCCTATAAACCGCAAATGTTTTTTTTGCAGATGACAGTTTGGATCCCGACTTGCTGTGTTTCATCTGTCTGTATAGCAAAAGGGGTTCATTTACTGCAACAGCAAAAGCATAATCACGAAGTATCTGAAGCCAACATATATAATCCTCATGTATATCATCATTGCCCATCGGATATTTCAGTGCCACTTCCCTGTCTATAAGTACAGATGAACAGTTTATCACATTTCCCCGGAGCAGTTTACTGTATGTTACCCGCTCCGGGACTTCTATGATTCTGCCCGTTCTTTTACCATCTTCGCTTATCAATTCTCTGGCAGTTGAACACAGCACTGCGCCTGTTTTTTTTACAAGTTCCAGCTGCTTCTCCAATTTATCTGGGAGCCACATATCATCAGAATCAATAAACGCAACGTACTTGCTTTCTGCCATTGCGACACCTTTGTTGCGTGACGCTGCCACTCCCAAGTTGCTTTCATTTCTGACAATATTGACTCTTGGATCCCCCGTATAACAGGAAAGTACCTCCAGTGTATTATCCGAAGAGCAATCATCCACAACTATAACTTTGGTTGGAATACTCTGAGCCAGGACCGAATCCACAGAACTCTTTATTGTGCCGCTGCAATTGTAAGCAGGCACAACCACTGAAACAGTATCACTTATCATACACTTCACCCATATATATTCTATTTACCAATGGTATCTGTATCTGCACTCACATCTGAAATATGCGTACTCTTCTTCAAATCATAGAACGCATCCTCTGACTCATCAAGGCCCTCCGGTTTCACATTTACCGGAGCAGGAATCTGAAGCTTCTCTCCATCTCTGAGAGCTGTAGTCATGTTGGATGCCACACCCTCTGACGTCTCCTTCTGGAACATGATCTTTACAGTAAGCAGCATCAGTTTGATATCAAGCCATATTGAATACTGCTCATAATAAGTAAGATCCAGCTTCACCTTGTCTCTAGGTGTAGTATTATATTTTCCATATACCTGTGCATATCCTGTAAGTCCTGCCTTCATCTTGAGTCTGTAATCAAACTCTGGGAAGGTCTTCTTATAAAGCTTAGCGATCTCAGGTCTCTCAGGTCTCGGTCCAACAAGCGACATATCGCCTTTAAGGACATTAAAAAGCTGTGGCAGTTCATCAAGATGAAGCTTTCTAAGCCATTTTCCAACAGGTGTTATTCTGTCATCATCCTTCTTTGCAAGCCGGGCCCCCTGTGACTCCGAATCAATCTTCATACTTCTGAACTTTATAATCTTAAAGATCTTGCCATTCAAAGTAAGTCTGTCCTGCTTGTAGAATACAGGTCCCCTGTCATAGAGCCATATAGCAAGTGCTGATATGAGCATGAACGGAGATGCAATGACAAGGAGAATGAATCCACACACAACATCCATGATTCTCTTAATAATCATATCATCACCTGTAAGTCCCTGATTTCGTGATAAGAGGATTGGCGTATCAAACAAATGGATAGGCTCCGCTCCAAGTATGATTATATCTGAGAGCTTCGGTACAACGTATGATCTGATGGAGTGTTCAAAACAGTACTTCACGAGTTCATTTCTGATATAAGCCTTTGTCTCACAAATGATTACTCCGTCGTACTGAAGTATCTTCTCCTTTATAGCCTGTTCACCCTCACTTACATGTATCCTGTCTTCTATTATATACTTATCCTTGCGGGCATTTATCTTGTCTATAAATTCCATAGGAGTCTTATATCCATATACAAGAAGCAGATGCCTTGGCGGATACATCTTCGCATACAAAAATCTACACGCAAATATCCAAAGCAATATCACTATCGCTTCAAGCCCGGTTACCTTTAACAATGGTACCGGATTTACATAGTCACGACAGATTATACAGAGCTGCAGGTAACCAACTACATTGGCACACACGAGAGCCAACAACTGTGAGTAAACTATATCAAGCAGTCTGAAGAACCCGACTCTGTAACCACCATACAGCTTGGTAAAAAGTATGATGATGATTCCATACATTCCGATAACCGCCCAGTTTCCTCTTCTCCAGAACGGAAGCGTAAGCGTTACCTCATAGTCCCGGTACCACATGAGTCCAAACAGCACCAGCTCCACGGCGATGAGTACACAGGCCTCGCCCACTGTTATGAGACGTTTGTATCTGTCCCTCTTTCTAACTCTTCTGTTTTCTTCCATATTTACAGCATCTCCCTAAGCATCTTGTTGACAGATCCAGGATCTGCTTTACCCTTCATAGCTTTCATAACCTGTCCGACAAGTGCTCCGAGAGCCTTCTCCTTGCCGCCTCTGTAATCATCAACAGCCTTTGGATTGTTATCTATTGCTGCCTGACATGCCTCCTTAAGTGCGTCGTCATCCTGAACAGTTGCAAGTCCGTTATCCTTGACATACTTCTCAGGATCAATATTTTCTGCAAATATCTTTTCAAATACTTCCTTTGCAACACCGCCATTGATAACTCTGTCATCAACAAGCTTGATGAGCTTTGCAAGATTCTCTGCCGAGAACTTCAGATCTTCTGCATCAACGCCATTTTCCTTCATCAGTCTCATGGTCTCTCCCATGATCCAGTTGGAAACCTTCTTTGCAGGTGCTCCAAGTGCGATGGCATCCTCAAACAGATCTGCCAGCTTCTTGGATGCTGTAATGATATCTATATCATAGTCAGGAATAGCATATTCCTCTTTGTATCTTATCTTCTTCTCATCTCTGAACTCAGGCTGTGCATCCCTTACCTGCTGGAGCCACTCATCGCTGATGTGGATAGGTACAAGGTCAGGATCAGGGAAATATCTGTAATCCTGTGCATCCTCCTTGGATCTCATAGGATATGAATACTCCTTCGTATCATCCCATCTTCTTGTCTCCTGGACAACCTTTTCCCCAGACTCGATGAGATCGATCTGTCTCTCTCTCTCATTTTCTATGGCCCTGGCGATAGCCTTGAATGAGTTCAGGTTCTTTGTCTCTGTACGTGTACCAAACTTCTCCGAACCAACCTCTCTGATTGAAAGATTGACATCAGCACGCATGGATCCCTCGTTCAGCTTACAGTCTGAAGCTCCGAGATACTGTATCGTCTCCCTGAGCTTTTCAAGATATGCTATTACATCCTCAGCAGATCTCATGTCAGGCTCAGATACTATCTCTATAAGCGGCACACCTGAACGGTTGAAATCCACAAGTGAACTGTCTGTATATGGATCATGAACAAGTTTTCCGGCGTCCTCCTCCATATGTATCTCGTGAATTCTCACATATTTCTTAACTCCGTCAACCTCTATCTCAACCTTACCGTCCCTGCATATTGGATAGTAGAGCTGTGATATCTGGTAATTCTGTGGGTTGTCTGGATAGAAATAATTCTTTCTGTCAAACTTACAGTTCTGTGTGATCGTACAGTTGGTTGCAAGACCAACCGCAATAGCTTTATTTACAACCTCTTTGTTAAGTACCGGAAGTGAACCCGGCATTCCTGTACATACAGGACATGTATGTGTATTAGGAGCCCCTCCAAATGCTGTGCTACAGCCGCAGAATATCTTTGTTTTGGTCGCAAGCTCTACATGGACCTCAAGTCCGATGACTGTCTCATATGTCTTTGCCATGTCTTACAGCCCCCTTTCTGAAACCTGTGCAGGTCTCTTGTACTCTCTAGTCTGCTCAAATGCATAAGCAGCCCTGATAATGGTCTTCTCGTCAAATGCGTTTCCAACCATCTGCACACCTATAGGCATTCCATTCTTGTCAGCTCCACATGGAAGTGATATTCCCGGAAGTCCTGCAAGATTTACAGGAACTGTATATACATCACCCAGATACATCTTGATAGGATCTGAGAGTGACTCTCCCATCTTCAGTGCTGTTGTAGGGGCAACAGGTCCGAGGATGATATCATACTTCTCAAACGCCTTGTCATACGCCTGTTTGATGAGAGCCTTTGCCTTGAGGGCCTTTACGTAATACGCATCATAGTAACCTGAGCTCAGTACAAATGAACCGAGCATGATTCTTCTCTTTACCTCAGGGCCAAATCCCTCCGAACGGCTCTTCTTGTACATGTTGTGGAGATCTGTGTACTCCGGAGTTCTGTAACCATATTTTACACCGTCGAATCTCTCAAGATTAGAGCTTGCCTCTGCCGATGCAATGATATAGTAAGCTGGAATAGCATACTCAACCATTCCAAGATCAAACTCCTCAACTATTGCGCCCTTTGCCTTGAGTGCCTCAGCAACACCGTATACAGCTTCCTTAATCTCAGGCTCAAGTCCCTCTGTGAAATAATCTCTTGGAAGTCCGATCTTAAGTCCCTTCACATCATCCACAAGTGCACTTGTGAAATCATTGTCATCTCTGTTCACTGATGTTGAATCCTTCTTGTCATACTGTGATATGATCTCAAGGATCGTCGCACAATCCTCTACATTCTTTGCAAGCGGTCCGATCTGGTCAAGTGATGAACCATATGCTATAAGTCCGTATCTTGACACTCTTCCATAGGTTGGCTTGATTCCTGTGACACCACAGAATGATGCAGGCTGTCTGATAGAACCACCTGTGTCTGAACCCAGGGCACATGGAACCTCCTCACCAGCAACTGCTGCCGCTGAACCACCTGATGAGCCGCCCGGAACCCTGTTTATATCCCATGGATTTCTTGTCTCTCCAAAGTACGATGTCTCCGTTGTACTTCCCATGGCAAACTCGTCCATGTTGGTATGTCCAACTATGACTGCCCCTGCCTCCTGAAGCTTTACAACAGCCTCAGCAGTATATGTTGGGACAAAATTTGACAAGATCTTTGATGAACAGCTTGTCTGCACACCCTCCTGACACATATTATCCTTTATTGCTATCGGAACTCCTGCAAGAGGACCGTCAAGCTCTCCCGCATCTATCTTCTTCTGCACTTCCTCGGCCTGGGCAAGTGCTCCCTCACGGTCAACCGTGACAAAACTGTTGTAATCTTTCTCACAAGCCTCTATGCTGTCAAGACAAGCCTGTGTCGCCTGAACAACGCTTACCTGTCCGTCTTTAATAGCTTTTCCCAGCTCTACAGCTGTCATACCCATTAAATTCACTTCAGCCTACCTCCTAGTCAAATGTCTTTGGCACCTTGTAGCATCCGTCTTTCTGCTCCGGTGCATTCTTCAGCATGTTCTCTCTGTCGTCGTCATTTGTGACTACGTCTTCGCGGAACACATTATTGTATGGGAATGTATGGCTCATAGCCTCCACTCCATCTGTATTAAGTTCATTCAGTTTGCTGACATAATCAAGCATGTCTGACATATCCTTCTTTGCCTGCTCCTTCTCCTCCGGGGAGAGCTCAAGCTTTGCAAGGATTCCAACATAATCAATTGTCTCATCAGTTATCGTCATGTTCTTGTTCTCCTATCTTTAATGAGCAAAAATAAAGAATGTGCCTTTTTATTATTCTGTGTCAAATAATGTAAACACATTCTCCTGCCTTAGTATTTTGTACCACAAAATTCCTCTAAAATATATCACATCCGGACATATTATGCAAGACTGAGAGCTGTTTTAGCCATCTGTGCAGAAACACCGCCATGTAAAAACGCTATTTACATGACGGTGCTAAAGATCTGCTATAATTTTACGATTCACATAACCTACCTGTACTTTTTAAGTGCATCTCTTGCCTGGTCTTCTCCAAGCCCTGTCTCTTCCAGCAGTATCTGTATTATTTCTTCATCGCTTTTATTGAATCTTCTACTTAGTCTTACTATCTCCTGGATACGCCCAATACGTACCCCATCCCTGTGTCCTTCTTCTCTTCCTTCTTTTCTTCCTTCTTCACGTATTCTTTTTTCTATCTCAACACTCTTCATATACGCAAGACCTACCTCTCCATCGTTCTTCACAGCAGTCACCATATGATGAAAGACTTTAAGTGAATCTGTACCAGCATTTTCTTCTATCGAATTTTCCATATAATGCAACAAACTCTGAAGTTCCTCCGGTGGATTTCCTTTTTTCCCCTTTGTGTACAAAAATAACGACACAGCCCCATCATCATACGGCATATCCGATTCTTCTATACACTTATTTTTCACCGTATAAACCATCCTGTCAAGTCCAAATGGATCATATGTTGTTATAAATATAACAACAACATTCCTTAAATTGCTATAATCGTCTCCAGCAGCCAAATTTGCTGAATCAATCTTCGCATGATAAAATCTGTTTCGCCTTGGCACAGCTTTTACGTCAGCCTTGCCGTCATTCTGATCCGGCTCGATATCAATTATCTCTCCATCATTCTCATCAATATACACATCCATTCTAATGCCATGTTTTTCCGGATCTGCACCGCACATAACTCGTTGCGGCACAACAGTCAGCTTACCAAACCGACGATTCAATATGCACTCAAGCATATACCTCACCGAACGATCTCCATATTCCTGATGACATATAAGACTCGTCATCAAAAAATCATCCACTAAATTCATGTCTTCAAGTTTCTTCATAAGTTCTCCTTTCTACAGTACATCAAAGAACCTTATCAAGAAACAGCAGCAAATATCCTTCAACCTCTCCAATGCACTATGCAAAAATAAAATATGGTATTTAAAAGCATAGAATTCATTGAATTGACTAAAGAATCCCAGATACAGCCGATGCTGATTGAATACAAGAATATATGCTTTTGCTGTATTTTAGCAAAGCTATATGTCATTTTCAATGGTATATGTCTATTTTCTTAATTTTTTATATATCACTATCCCCGCACTTCCCATAAGTGCAAGTGCTATCACACCAGCTATCTCCTTTAAGGGAAGTCTGTCACCGGTATCGGGATGTCTGCCTGGTTGAGTGCTACGTGTCATTGTCTTTGTTGTGCTCCATGTGGTATGTTCCGTTGTTGTCAACTCCGTGGTTATACCCGTTGTGGTTTCTATCGTAGTATCTTCCGTGGTCGTATCTTCTGTCGTCGTGTTCTCTGTTGTAGTGTCTTCCGTGGTCGTATCTTCTGTTGTCGTATCCTCGGTCGTTGTATCTTCGGTCGTCGAGTCTTCCGTGGTTGTATCTTCGGTCGTTGTATCCTCCGTGGTTGTGTCTTCCGTGGTTGTGTCTTCCGTCGTCGTGTTCTCCGTGGTTGTGTCTTCGGTCGTTGTATCTTCCGTCGTTGTGTCATCCGTCGTCGTGTTCTCTGTTGTCGTATCCTCCGTCGTTGTATCCTCTGTTGTCGTATCCTCCGTCGTTGTATCCTCTGTTGTCGTATCTTCCGTCGTCGTACTCTCAGTTGTCGGTTCTTCTTTTGGGAAATCAGTTCCCGGCACTCTGTGGAACTCTCCGCTATTTGAGAATATATCACTAACAATGCATCCATCCCAATTATGTCCTAGATTTACTGATGCTTTTGGTGCCAGCACAGTTCCAAATCCTCTTCCTGCAAATGTAATACTGCCGCTGAACTGTCCATCTGCCGCCGAACTGTCATAAAAGTTGAAATACATCTTGTTGTAGGCATTAAAATAGTTTCCATTGTCATTTGTCTTCGCATCATTTTTGCTGCCAAGTATCATATCACCGAACACAACATCCTGCACACCGCTCAGATCAATATTCATGAGCAGGACGGTATCTCCATCATAATCTGGAAACTCAAAATAAATCGGATTGGTATTTGCCGACAGTTTGTTGTAGTCCAGCGACACAACATGCATACCATCGCCTTTTACCGCAATTCGTCTGTTATTTATATCTCCATCCATATCTATATCCACAGTCCCATCTGTATCAGCATGTGATCTAAGTTCCAGACTGTATTCAATAAATCTTCTCTGTATGTCCGGCATGTCGGCAAACTTCGAGTATTCTCCCTCCTCAGAAAGCTCCACGTCAGTCTTGGCATTTGCAGGTCTGTCAAGCTTTACCTCAGCTCCACTGTTCACAATTATATAAATGCTGCCATCCTCTGCCCTTCTAATGTCTGCACCTGTATACAGCGTATCAGTATCCATATCCGACACGCAGCCATTCATCTTCTCAGCATTCTCAAAATAGAACTCCTCATGCACCCCGTATGAATTTCTGAGTCCCGAGTTGGAATTTGCATTTAGAGTTTTTGTTATAAAGTTGCTGTGCAAATGTGTCTGCGCATTCAGGGTATCAAAGCATATCACGCCAAAATCCCCCATAAGTTCTGCGATTGATCTGTCCTGCAGTACATAACTTTCATCATCAGCCTTCGCAAATGTTCCTATAATTCCAGTCGTCACGCAAAGCACTAAAATCACTGAAACTGCAGCTGCCATGAGCTGTATGGTACGAAAACCAATTTTCCTATCAAGGTTCCCTCTCATTCAATGTCCGCCTTAACTTTTTCGTCTCAAATACATGGTATTCAGCAAACATCGATGTTATTCATTTTAATTATAAAAATCCCGGGCGGATTCGACATTCTGCTCAAAACAGTGAGCTATATTATGTCTTACCCGTCCGGGATAATATTCATTTATATTTATTCGTACCTGCCGCTTACACTTATATTATGACAGCTATATTAAAATGATTTTTCAGGATCAGCCACATTCTCTCCTATGACCTTTTCTATCCACATATTTTGAAGCTGCCACCGACCAGTCGTCTGTTGCCCTGTCACTTTCGTCAGCCTCCGTATTCTCAAGTCTCTACTCAATGATACTCACTATCTCCTCAGAGTCAGCCTTGACATTATATGTCTCTCCAATATCAAGTTTGTCATATATAGACTTTTCAACTTTATATATCTTTTCTTTATTCTTCACGTCACATGTAACTTCATACTCAACTGATTTTTTCCCTAGTCTCTCCTTATCTGTGAGCTTAGGCTCAGGATATTCCGGTGTCTTTCCACCGCCCTCCGCAGTCTCCGTCCTGTCGTACTTCCACCGCCATATCGTATAGTAATACTTCGTTTGATATATCGGCTTATCCCTGTATACAGGAACAGACCTCGTTCTCGTCACATATCCGTAATCATCCACATCATTTGCCACCTCAGAGAACGTTCCATCTCCATTGTCCTCGTAACTGTACTCCACATGGGAACCTATCACTTCATATGAATCATAGGTCTCCTCGCGCTCACCCACATATTCCTGTTCAGTATGGTGTACCTCCTGTTTCGTGGTCTTTAGCGTAGCACCCTCGGGAAGTTCCCAGTCATCTTCATCACATAGAAGATATTTCTCCACATCAACACTGGTCTTCCACGACATATCCTTGACTGTGACTGTTCTCTTCTTCGGCATGGCTATGATCGCCGTAAGTCCAATTATCGCCGCTATCACCAGCATGCCAATCAGCACTATCTTCCATGCTCCAAATGAGCGACCCCGTTTGCGGCCACCCTGCCCGCTGTTTTGTCCTCCGGCAACTGTTCCTGTTCCAGATACACTTCTGGCATTCTTTGCATCCTGTTCTTTTCTGACATCAAAATAAGCCTTATCCTGTGAATCCCGTTCAGCACCACAGCTGCTGCACCGTGTGTTAAGAGCAGAATTGTAATTGCCACAATGATCACACAACCAGTCGGCACCTTTCCCCTTTGTCTGGCTCTCCTCCGCGGACAAATACCGCACTCCATCCATATAGAACTTAACTTCCTGTCCTCTCGGCTTTCCGCAGGACGGGCACTCCCGTTTCGTACCTTCTATATGTTTCGTACTACAATAAGGGCAGTCCCAATACCCCATCACAAGCTTCCCCATATGCTATATCCTCCCTGTATATTTTTCTTATCTCATCTCCTACAATTCATAATATAATATGTCAACACGCCATGCGCGATAACATTTTCATTATGCCCTGTCACCTAGTGAATGGCCTTTTATGACAAACTACAGATAACTTACCTGAACAGACTCATCGTAATCATGAGGTGTCTTATTATCGGTCTTATGTCCAACTGCAAGTGCTATCTGGAACGAATACCCTTCTGGTATTGCAAGCGCCTTGTCAAAATATGCTTTCTTTTCCCCGTGAAGTGCATCATACACGCAGCCGATTATCAGATTTCCAAGTCCCATACTCTCTGCCGCTATAGCCATATTCTGAACCGCAATTCCTGAATCCACCTTACTCCATCTGTAATCATCCTCTGCGCTCAGGAATATCAGAACAGGAGCCTCATAGTAGAAATTGTGTGGCTGCTTATCCTGTCCGCGAAGTGCCCTCTTTTCCGCATCAAGCTCCTCCAGAATTGGCGCATCACCCTTGACGACTGTAAAATGTATCTCTTTCTTATTCATACCTGTAGGACCCTGAAGTCCAGCCGTAATAATTTTCTCAAGCTGCTCCTTTGTAACCTCTTCATCACTATACGCTCTAGCCGAACTTCTCTTCCTTATTACCTCTAATACCTGATTATCCATTGTCTTATACCTCCTATACTGAAATCTCTGTTTGAATTCCCAAATACTATGTTTTTTATCTATCTACTGCATTTTTAATACTATGGTTTTTAACACTATACCATGGTTTTCATATGATTTATAATGACTTTCTATACTATGATGTTCTATACTATGATCTCCAGCCGATTTATAATAACATTCTATACCGTAAACTCTATCTGATTTCCCTCTATGCAGGTCACACAGCTCTCGTAATAGCCATCACCTGTCGTCCTTGGTCCGCTTATCACCTCGTAGCCATCAGACTCGAGCAGCCTGGTAAGTTCATCCACCTTTTCTTTGCTGCCCCCAGATATCTCTCAAAAAAACTCTTCGCCCCTTCAAGGTCATTCACATACATGGCAACATGCTCAATTCTCATAAATACAACTCCTCATTATCTTATACGCTGAACTCCGATAGCCCAACTACTATAAACATACTGCTTTAGGCATACTATATAAGCTATTTTAACCCAATGCCTCATTTTACACAATGACATAAAAAATATCACCTTTATCCATTTGTATGAATAAAGGTGATATCCTGTTAAAAGCAACGCCTGTAATCAGCTCGTTACACATTTTCATTCTTAGAGCATACCCTCAAGTGTCTCTCTGATAGCCTTGATAAAGTTCTCACTGTTGAGGACTGTTGGATTCTCAAGTGTTGTTATAAGAGCCAGATCCTTTGTCATCTTGCCATCCTCGATAGTCTTGATGGTTGCTGCCTCAAGCTTATCTGCGAAATCCTGAAGTGCCTGGATTCCGTCAAGTTCTCCACGCTTTCTGAGTGCTCCTGACCATGCGAATATAGTTGCAACTGAGTTTGTAGAGGTCTCCTCACCTGCAAGATGCTTGTAGTAATGTCTCATAACTGTTCCATGAGCAGCCTCGTACTCATACTTTCCATCAGGGGATACGAGAACTGATGTCATCATGGCAAGTGAACCAAATGCTGATGAAATCATGTCGCTCATTACATCTCCATCATAATTCTTGCATGCCCAGATGTAACCGCCTTCACTCTTCATAACACGGGCAACCGCATCATCTATAAGTGTGTAGAAGTACTCGATACCTGCTGCATCGAACTGCTCCTTATACTCTGCATCAAATATCTCCTGGAAGATATCCTTGAATGTGTGGTCATACTTCTTTGATATAGTATCCTTTGTCGCAAACCACAGTGTCTGCTTTGTATCAAGCGCATACTTGAAACAGCTTCTTGCAAAGCTTGCGATCGACTTGTCCACGTTGTGCTGTCCCTGAAGGACACCAGGTCCGTCAAACTTGTGGATAGTCTCCTTTATAACCTGTCCGTCATCACCTGTAAATACAAGCTCTGCTGTTCCAGGTCCCGGAACGTCTATCTCCACGCTCTTATATACATCGCCGTATGCATGTCTTGCGATAGTGATAGGTTTCTTCCAGTTTTTAACACATGGCTCGATTCCCTTTACAACGATAGGTGCTCTGAACACTGTACCATCAAGAATTGCTCTGATAGTTCCGTTAGGACTCTTCCACATCTCCTTGAGATTGTACTCCTTAACTCTTGCTGCATTAGGTGTGATGGTTGCGCACTTTACAGCTACACCATACTTCTGTGTTGCATATGCTGAGTCAAATGTTACCTTGTCATCTGTCTCGTTTCTATGTACAAGTCCAAGGTCATAGTACTCTGACTTGAGATCGATAAATGGATAGATAAGCTCATCCTTGATATACTGCCAGAGAATTCTGGTCATCTCATCTCCATCCATCTCTACAAGTGGTGTGGTCATCTGAATCTTTTCCATGTTTTATGTCCTCCATCTTTGAATTTTCTAAATTATGTTATATATCCACTGCCGATTATAAACCATAAAGGTCTATATTTCTAGTTTTTTTGAATCATGCCTGCCATTTATTAATATTATTAAGCCGCATTTACCGACATGCAAATGAGTGTTTATCTCCAATACCTGATCCGCAGCTTGTCATTAAAAACAGGTGTGAACTTCATTCATACATATGATACTTGATCATATATCAGACATATCCATATATACCTCTGACGGATACTTCCCCTGATATTATATCGCGCACAGCTCCATCAGCATCCCTTACAAGAAGTCCGCCGTCCGGTGAAAGTCCCAAGGCTGTATACTCAGTCTTCTGATCTCCCTCTATGATATATACCTGCTTATCCTTGTTCACAAGATAACTGTTGTACTCATCAACAAGGAATCCCAGATCTTTATTTTTTACAAACTCATCGTATAGTTTTTCAAACTCATTTGACACCTGCGCTATGAACCATGACCTGTCACATCCCCTGCCGTTCTCCAGAAGAATTGATGTCGCCTTGTCCGCAATGTCCTCCGGGAAACTCTGGTTATATACATTTATACCAATTCCCACGACAACATAACTAATATCAGTTCCCTCTGAACTCATCTCTGTAAGTATTCCGACAAGTTTCTTTCCATCTGAAAGTACGTCGTTGGGCCACTTTATCTGAGGTTTGACACCATCCACTTTACCGAATGCTCTTGCAAGTGCAACCGCCGACACCAGAGTTATCCTGGATACGCACGAGATATCTATATCCGGTTTTAGCAGATACGACATGGATATCGTTGTTCCCTTATCTGAATTCCAGCTATGTCCCCTCCGGCCTTTTCCTGCCGTCTGCTCATTTGCAACAAACAATGCACCGTGTACAGGATCCGTCTCACCAACAATCTTAGCGCGGGTGTTTGTTGAATCAGTTTCATCATAGTAGTAGAGTTTTCTTGCAAATGTCTTCGTGTTGAGGTGTCTCGATATATTTTCCTCAGACATGACATCAGGAACGCTAACCAACCTATAGCCTTTATTATTAACTCCTTCTATGACATATCCATCATTTTTCAGAGCCTGTATATTTTTCCACACTGCGGTTCTTGACACACCCAGCAGCTCACATAATTCCTGTCCTGATACAAAACCATCCGTACTCTGGAGTTTTTCAAGAATTTTCTTTTTCATCTGTTTTTACCTTCTCTCTGAAAATATTGTACACTGCCTCGCATTTTGCCTTCGCCCCAGCAAACGGCACTACATAACTCTCCTTCCCCCTGTCGAACTTTAAAATATAATACTTCATCTCAGGATCCGGCTCTATCACCGTGTAAGCCGACACTGATTCATACGGGATAGTCTTGCTGCCGCCCTTTTGGAGTATTGTGATCTTATCCTGTCCAAACAGATATGTGGCATCATATGCAGAACTTCTGAACGAACTCTTTACTATATAAAATCCATATGCCATGGCTGCTATAGAAACCGCCGCCTTCAAAAACCTGTAGTGACCTCCCATGGCCCACCACATACACGCGATTCCAATCAGTATAAATACTATTCCCACAATACGATAGGCAGCCCTGGTATTCTTTCTCTTGATAACCTTCTGTCTGATTATCCCATCAATCTGGGACTCCTGCTCCTCTCGTCTCGCCCGCTCAAGCTCATCCACTAGCCTTCCTGCCTGATTTACAAGAACTTTCTGCCTGTAAGATTTTGCTGTGCCACCGTTCATACTATTTATATTCCTGATTTCTTCTCTGCCCGTTTTATTATTCTTGCCAATCCTTTTATCGTTCTTTTTTTTATTATTTTTTTTATCGCTATCTCTGCTCATTCCATATCCCCCGCCAGGTCATTATCGTTATCGACATTACCTGGTTTGTATCCATGCGCTTTATGCACAATTATTTTCTCTTTTTTCATCACTTTTACGACTATACTTATATTAGTTCAGAGACTAATATATATCAAGTTTTCAGCATTACAAAAGTGTTTACATTTTACCACGTTTAATCACCTTTTTTCCATATATATAATCATTAAAAGGTGATTAACTAGCAAATACACGATATCGTGAATACAAGCAATTTATAAACAAACAACTAGATTTTTGAGAGGTGAATCACATGAAGAGTTTTATTGCGCGCATCAGTGGCACAAAAGACCTCACTGAAGGAAAGCCTTCAAAGCTTATATTGAACTTTGGTCTGCCCCTTCTCTTTGGTCTGATATTTCAGCAGTTTTATAATATGGTAGATTCTGTCATAGTCGGGCAGAAGCTTGGAACTGACGCGCTGGCGGCGGTGGGTTCCACCGGAAGCATCAACTTCATGATACTCGGTTTCTGTATAGGAATCTGCAACGGATTTGCAATCCCTGTTGCACAGGCTTACGGTGCGAAGGATTTCAAGGCTCTTAAGGCTTATATAATCAACAGTATATGGTCATCCGTTGCACTGGCTGCTGTTATAACAGTAGCAGTAAGTATCTTTACCATGCAGATACTCAAGGCTCTCAGAACACCTTCAAATATCATCGATGATGCATATATATACATATTTATAATATTCTTGGGCATTCCGGCAACTTTCCTCTACAACCTGACCGCCGGGATACTGAGATCACTCGGAGACAGTATCACACCTGTAATATTTCTTGTGGGTTCATCAATTGTCAACATAATACTTGATCTTATACTTGTTGTTCCTATGGGCGTCGCCGGAGCTGCAGTTGCCACAGTAGCTTCACAGGCAGTGTCAGGAATCATATGTACGATATACATGACAAAGAAACTGAAGTACCTTGAATTCAGTAAAGAGGATTGGACATTCAGCATGCGTCACTGCCTTAAGCTCTGCGGTATGGGTCTGCCTATGGGACTGCAGTACAGCATAACAGCCATAGGCAGTGTCATTCTTCAGACCGCAGTCAATGATATGGGTTCAACATATGTTGCAGCCGTATCAGCCGGAAGCAAGATTTCCATGTTCATGTGCTGTCCTTTCGATGCAATGGGCTCCACCATGGCAACATACGGAGGTCAGAATGTTGGCGCCAGGCGTCTTGACCGTGTTGATCAGGGCCTTAAAGCCTGTATCAAGATGGGAATCATATATGCCCTCGTGGCTCTGGCTTTCTCCATCGTGTTCGGAAAGCAGCTTGCACTTCTCTTTGTAAAGAAGGAACAGATTGAGCTTATCGGCTACATATATGAATTCGTGATTATCAATGCCGCATTCTACATATTCCTGGCACTTGTGAATATCGTAAGATTCATGATACAGGGGCTTGGCTACTCAACTTTCGCCATACTTGCTGGCATATGTGAGATGATCGCCCGTTCTGTTGCCGGTTTCGTACTGGTGCCACATTTCGGTTTCATCTGCGTATCACTAGGAAGTCCGCTTGCATGGGTATGTGCTGATCTCTTCCTGATACCTGCGTACCTGTGGGTTATGAAACAGCTGAGACGAAAATTCGGGGAAAATAAAATTAGCCGTACCAAATCCGCAACGGCATCAATATAATCTGTTTATGAACAGACTCATTGGTGTCTCGATCACATGTGAGTCTGTTTCATTTGCACCCTATTGGTATACTAAAGTCTGTTCTGCATTCTTTCCTGTTTCGGAGTGATCCCCCTCCACTTTTTATATACCCGGATAAAATAACTGCTGTCCGAAAAGCCATTTTCCTGCGCGATATATTCCATGGAATAATCCGAATACAGCAGCATGTTCTGCGCCTTATTGAGCCTTATATACAATATGTATTCCTTACACGATCTTCCATAACGAGCCTTAAATGATCTGGCAAAGTGTGAATAACTCATACTGCACATTTCTGCCAGATCCTGAACCTCTATCTGTTCTGACGAATGCGCATCTATATATTCCAGTATGTGATTGAAATACACATCACCATCCGACCTCTTATGCTTAAAATCTCCACTTGTTTTCATTTGTCTTGCCATGATGATGAGCAGCTTATATATCCCAGACTGAACCGCAAGCATGTACATCTCCCGCTTTTCCGTATACTCCTCAAATATATCCTGAACAATATCTGCCATACTTCCTGTTAGGTTTTCAGACCTTATAACCATACAGAAATCTGTAGTCTCCGCCCTGTATACAAAGCAATCATACATTTTCCTTATATAAGTCTGGGGAATGCCCAGTGTATACATATTAAACTTTATGACCGCATACTTCACCGATTCCGTACAGGTCTTATCCGCCTTTATACTGTGAAGCTGCAGCGGATATAGGTAGCACATATCCCCTTTTCTGAGAACCGTCTCTCCATCATTGCAGATCACCCGGATAGATCCGCTGACTATATAAAGCATCTCACTGTAATAGTGCCAGTGCAATTCAGAATGCACACAATCTGTGTAAAATATATCATATGGCTGTTTCATCTCATCAATGTACTCAAACATTTCCATAGCAGTCTCCCCCTACGATCCAAGTTGTATCATGATAGGTTTATACAATTTTTTGCTCTTTATATAATACAATTATTACATTTATTTGTATATGATAAAAGCATATCAAACACATACTAATGAAGGAGAAAATAAGATGCAGAAAGCAGCAAACAAGCACATATCGCATTCAGCACAGAATCTGCTGGATTATTTATCGGAGATTTCTGGTAAAAAGATAATAACAGGTCAGCACACACAGACCAATCCTATGGAGGAGATTGACTATATATACGAACAGACAGGCAAATATCCGGCACTCAGAGGTTTCGAGCTGCTTGGATACTCGCCAAACATAAACTATAATGATGCATCCGCAGAATGTCTCACAGAGGTATATGAAAATCAGGATACCCTTGACACCGCTCTCGAATGGGCAAAGAAAACAAATGGCATTGTCACTTTCACATTTCACTGGTTCTCTCCGATTGGAGGTCGTGACAAGAGTTTCTACACAGAGCACACTGACTTCGACGCTGAAAAGGTGCTCATTCCAGGAACAAGAGAACGTGATGCTTTCTACCACGATATGGACATCATCGCAAAGGAACTCCGAAGATTCCAGCTTGAAGATATCCCGGTTCTGTGGAGACCTTTCCACGAGTCCGAGGGCACCTGGTTCTGGTGGGGTGCCAAAGGTCCTGCTGTTGCGGCAAAGCTCTACAGACTCATGTTCGACTACTATACAAATGTACTGAACATCAACAACCTTATATGGGTATGGAACTGTCCTACAAAAGGCGTATACCCTGGAGATGACTTCGTTGATATTGTCTCCATAGACATATATCTGCCGGAATACACAGCAACCGATTACAGTGAAGAATACACAAAGCTTGTAGAAGCTACCTCTCCGAACAAGGTTGCCGCCCTTACCGAAGTTGGATATATACCGGATATACATCTTCTGGAGAAGTCACACACTCCATGGGCATACTACATGACATGGTCTGAAGAATTCTGCATAGGAGAAAAATTCAATTCCAACGAAAATCTTAAGGCTATGTATGACAGCCAATATGCTGTTACCGGAAAGTAAGTGGGTAAGTCTGTTATATGTAACGGCTGTAATGCTCACTTTATAAAACGACTTCAAAAATCGTTCCTCCAGACGGATTAGGCTTAACTGCAATATTGCCATCATGCACTATCACGATCTCGCGGACAAGAGCAAGTCCCAGTCCTACGCCGCCAAGCTCACGGCTTCTGGATTTATCCACGCGAAAGAAAGGTTCAAACACGCGATCCTTCAGTTCTTCCGGGATACCATTTCCGGTATCCTCTACTGACAGGTAAACGTGTTTTTCCTTCTGATGCGCTGTCACTGTAACCCGTCCTCCTGTGCGGTTATATTTTATAGCATTCTCAACAAGATTGTATAACATCCTGTAAATAAGGATGTCACTTCCTATCATCGTTACATCCGTACATTCTCCAATAAGTTCTATATCCTTTTCCTGTGCAAGAGGTTCCAGATCCGCCAATACCTCATCAACAAGTGCATTAACTATAATCGTCTCATCACGTCCCACTGTCTGAAGCTCGTGTGCCGCATTCTCAGTAAACTGCCTCTGTATCTTAAATGCCTCCGATAGACGTTCAAGCATCTTATTATACGAAACACTAAGTCTGTTCAGTTCTTTAACCTGGTTTTCTTCTATCTGAGAATCGGACAGATTCTGTAACTGCACCTCTTCAATTTTATCAGAAAACTCACGAATTGGTTTAAGCGCATGTCCACTTATAAAATATGCGGCCACTCCACCAAGGAGAGCCAATAAAGCCGAAACTATCAGACTGTTTCTTTTGTAGTCTTCTTTATTATTGTACACTTGAACAGAAAAATCATTTACAAAATCATTCCACTTGTCATCCGGGATATCAATATAAATTTCATCCGTGCCGCCTTCCGCCGTTTCTCCACCCTGCGCATCCACAGTATCCTGCAGTGTATCAATATAGTAGACACCGTTTTTATACAGAAACATAGTAAGAAAGCCACATATCATTGCAATAAACAACGTTGTGATAATAGTGAGCCTCCATTGAAGCGATATTTTTTTCATGATGCATT
>ERZ773192.740-NODE-740-length-38506-cov-5.527294_pt1 | contig 38506 bp, 34 predicted proteins | sample MGYA00581010_ERZ773192 | MGnify/ENA primary metagenome ERZ773192 (study PRJEB29015, sample SAMEA2737741) | human gut metagenome | biome: human gut; feature: human-associated habitat; material: faeces | place: China | collected 2012 ...
GCTCTTTCACGCTAGCAAGTCAGCATCAACAGGAGCGCAACTATCAGTTTCAAAAAGAACCGACGGTGTCTCCTCACGAATGCTAAAATGCAGGCAAGAATGTTATGACACGCCATAACGTTCTCCCTTGTCAAAGCCGTTTCGCCCTCGTCACAGGGCTAGACGGCTTTAGCTTTATTCTGCGCCGGAAAAATTCACGGCGCCGACCGGCCCGCCACGGCCAATCCTCGAGATTTAGTCTTCCGGAGAGTTTTGGATTTTAATTTCTTGCCACGCTTTCTTCCGTTTTCGGTTCTTACGAATTTCTTCGGAAACATCCTCGAGCTGATATTTTGCGTTTTTCAGTGATCTAGCCGGAGTCCAGCTCCGGCAGTCTCATTAAATTTCAATATCCGTACCCAATAGCGGTTCGGTCTCCGGTTCTTCAGGAACCTCTTCCGGGGTTTCAGGACCGGCTCCGGGAACTCTGACATCCAACGCTTCAAAGTATTTAATCTTTTTACCGGCAACTTCGTCGAAGTAGTAGCCATGGTTAAAGCGGGTTTGCATGACGTTGTTCAGAACCTGAAGGATCTTAGAATCGCTCTCGTAGACCAGGTTTAGTTTTCCCGCTTTTTTGTTTTCTCTCATATAGCTGCGGATTCTTGAACGGACCATCAGAGACAAGCCCGTCGCAATGAACTGCACGAAGGTTTTCCCTTGAAGGGCCTTGTTGTCGGAGCATCTGATCCTATTGCAGCCGAGTCGATCCTTAAGCGTTGCAAAGGCGTCCTCTACGCGCCAGCGGTCTGCGTAAGCGGTCCACGCTTTGACCGGATCTTTCTCAGAGTCCGTAACTAAAACTCTGAAGCCCTTGTACTTCAAGTATTCGTCAACCCGGCGGTTAACAATAATCAAGCCTTTTTCTTTATCGTTTCGGAAGAACTTTTCTTTCAGCTCTTCTTCTTGTTCGGTAAGGGCTTCCTCTTCGAGGAGTTTCTTTTTAATCGTGAGGAGCGATTCCGTGAGCTTATTGGCTGCTTCCTGATAGATAACCGGATCGTAGAACATGTGGTAATACAGCTCTGCGGATGCGGTGTTCGAAGCCGGTTTTCCATCTACCGGCCGCGGGTCATATTTCCAATTCACCTTGGCCGTGGCAATGTTCTTTCTGATGTAGGGGTCGCCGCTGTTGAGGTCTGCAAACTCTTTCCTGTGTTCATCGATAAGCTCTCTTGCCAGACAGCCTTTAGTCCCCAGACGGACATTAAAGATGAACTCAACTTTATTGATCAGACAGTCATTGATGTTCTTTACGCTGTTATAGCCTTTGTCAGCAACCAGAACCACATTCTTCATGTTTAAGAGCGCTTGATCGGCAATCGTATGACGAATGGTGCTGACATCAGGAACATTCCCGTCATAAAAGCGATAAAAAATCGGAAGTCCGGACTTCTGGTCTACCAAGAAGAGAACATTTAGCTGCGGCAGCGCATCATCGTCTTTGTTCTTTCCGTATTCAATGTGGGTCAGGTTGGTGGAATAAGAAGATATTGAGGTGGAATCCAAGGCAAGGATGATCTTATTGTCTTCGTCTTCTTGAAGATAACTGCGCATCAGCGAGAAATAACGCTGCACGTCTCTAAGTTCTATTCTTTGAAAGAGGCGCGTTACTGCCGAAGGACTTAGCGCACGCGGGTAAGGCAGTCTCGTCGTCTCGGCAAAACTTTCATAAAAGCTGACGTTGTTGTTCTGGTTAAGAATTAGAAAGTAGGCCAGAGAAAGAATCTTTTTATAGTCCTTATGCCTCGGAAAGCACTCCTTTAAGAATTCTCCGACGGGAGAGTCGGCAACGATTTGGTCTAAAGCCCAAGTAGCACCGGCGTGAAGCTTCTTTATATTACGAGCTTGCTCGAGGGTAATACCTTCCTCTGAGATCGGTGTAAAGACATAATCTTTACCCTTTCTCTCAACCTGATAGTTCCGAAATTCAGGATGTTCCTGAAGGAAAGCTTCATCAAAACGAATTTTTCCTTCCTTCTGGCCGCCAAGGATTGTTCCGATCTTTTTGGATTCACCTCTCTTACTTCGTTTGAGTTCTCTGTCCCAGATGTTTTTATAGGTGTAGACGTAATAAACGGAACCGGCTTTATTGATCAGAATCGGAGGAAGCTTCGGATTCGGCATTAATAGATCTCCATAAACAATGATCTAGTATAACATAAAAAATCCTCAATTTCAACATTAACTTTTTGTTTAATTGAGGATTTTTAAAATAATGAAGATCTAGAAGCGCAAAATTTCAGCTCGAGGCATTTCTTGTCCCATTGAAGGAATGTCTGCCGGTCCTCTTCTTTTGACATATGAGTCAAAACGAAATTCTTCATTTCTGAGTATTGCCTGCTCTTTGGTATCAATCTTTGAATCTGATTCTTTAGCTGTAGGTTGCTTTTAGACAGCTCCTCGACCCGGATTTCTGATTCTTTTATCGCGGCCTCAGCCTGTGCAATCATGTTTTGTGCCTTGGCTTTTTCCGAGTCAAGTTCGGTATGCTGCTCGGATAGTTCGCGACTGTACTCTCGGAGCTTTATCTCAAATTCTTTCAATGATTTTTCTTCAGCTTTGATCTGTTGGCTTCTTTGCTCTAATTCTGAAGTTTTTCGTTCCTGGTCATACAGCGTCCGTTCCTTCCAGCGTTCCAAAAGTCCGGAAGCCTTCTCTTCAGCGATTTTCTTGATGTCAGGCAGATCAAGACTTGGGTTCATCCAATATCCGATGAGAAGAGCAGGAAGGGCTGCAGAAATGGCAATTGAAAAGAAAGTGGCCTTTGTTACCTCGTTTGCATCAAGGATCATCGAATAGGTCTGGCTCAATGAATATCCTTGTTTGATGTCCATCATGTAATAGAAAACGACGGTAGGAAATAGGATGATGGAGGCGAGTACGCAAAGAAAAACCAGTCCTAAACTTCTCTGCGCCTTCCCCGAGAGGATGGAATAGCCAAAAGCATGCCCAAGGCAGATAAAAAGACAGAGGAGGAATGCTAGGAAGAAGACAAAGTCAAAAAAGTTTAAAAGAAACTCGCCCAGCCACCCGGCAATAGATACAAGAAAGTCCGTCATCGCAAATAAGCGTCCGTAATGTCCGGCCTAAAGTGCCCCATCTCTTGGGAGACTGTTTCTTTAGCCGTTTCGTAGTCATAGTTCTTTGTTAGATTTTTAAGGCGTTCCTGAGCATAGGAGTGACGTAAACCGTGTGCTCCGGTGGACCACCCGAGCGCCCTTTCACTCGCCTTAGCAAACGAGTCGGTAAATTTTTTACCGCCGGCCAGGTCGTACTTCTGAACATAGAACACGCCTCTGTCCCGCACCCGAATAGGCTCTGGAAGCCTTCGTTGTTCGAGTTGTATTGCCAAGTCCTTCGGAACGAAAATTTCACGGGTGAGGCCTCCTTTTCCTGTGACGACATAGCGAACTCCGTCACCCATTCCGTCAAATTTTGAGCTTAGGTTCTTTTCCCTGCCGTCGGCGTAAAAACGTTTGTCGGCGCGTTTATCCGAAGTACGCTCAATGGTTAGAAGTTCATGGGCTCTCAATCCGCAGCGATAAGCCAGCTCTGTGGAGAACGCCATCTTTGGGGTCTGGTGGTTCATGACAAGCTGAACCTGCTCGGCGGTGCAGGGACGCCGCTTGTCCCTGCCCCGGAGATTGAAAGAGGGCGGCGCCCTCTTTCCGAGCACCCTGTTAGGGTGCTAAGGCAGATGACTCCAGGTGAGCTCGTGTGGCGTGGACAATGAAGAGCAACTCTAATCTTTTATTGTCCACTCCGAATAATTACGATTGAAATCATTCAGAAACAGGTTGATAAACCATCGAAAAGAGATTTGGGAGAGAAAAATGGGAGAGTGGGTCTGTATCCAAAATGTTGTTCGTGAAAACAACAAATTTGTCGCTGAAGTGCAGCTTTCGTATGGTGGCTTGTCGGAAAAAGTTCCTTTGACAAAAAAACTCATCAAAAGAGCCATTAAAAGCATGGTTGTTCGGCTTGATTTATTTGAGGTGATGATTAACAACAAAGTTGATGATTTCGACAACTTTGTTAAGGCTGCTTTTGTGGCCAATGAGAACTTCTCCAAATATGAGTTCCCTCTGTTTCGATCCTGCGTAGAAAAACTCCCTTCCGCTCCGGATACAGAAGATGAAGAGGCTCTGAGTGAGTGGGATAAGCAAGTTGTGGAGGCTAGGCTCAAGTTTGTAGCTAAGGTGGAGTCGGAGCTTCCTCGTAAACCGCTCACGGCAGATCAGATTTACGAGAAAGTTGGAGTTGAGGAGATTGGTAAAGTCTGGGATGAGGTCTCAGAGCGTTGGGGCTGGGACTTAGAAGAGCTTCTTAGTTTTGCCGAAAGCAATTGCGTTGAAGCTAAAGACTTCATAATGAACACGTCCAAGCTGAAAAGAACCGTCATTGGATTGATCATGATCGATGTCATGGACGATATGACCCCGCAACTCGGAGGAAAATGCTTCGGATACCATTTGGATTGTCCGCTGACTCTCGAGGAGATACTGGCGCTGCCGGAGGAGTGATCATGAAACTCGCTATTCGAGTAACTGATCCGGGGAACGATGCTAAGTGGAATTTTTTATTTTCGGTTTTCAATGTTGCCTCTGATGATCAGAGTTTTCTGGAACGTGTGGTCAGTCAAAGACGCCTTAGCGAGATGATTGATGACGCCCTTGCAAAAAGCATTTTTGATAATCATTACTCAGAGCTTTTTGAGTTCTACGACGTTAAGGTATTTCTGCAGACAGATGTTCCGGAGTCAGTTCCGCGGGAATGTAGGCTCTGCGCATACAGTAAGTTTGTGGTTGATTTTATTCAAAAGACGTGCAAAGCCGACGTGGTCAATACAGACCGTGCGAGCAATTTTCTGAGCTTCCTTAGAGGTATCGAAAATGGACGGATGCCAAAACTTTCAATAAGAGACGACATCTATCTGAATCGCGGAATAGGGCGGTTAGCACAGCAAAAAAATCTTTCTTCCGATGAGTATCAAATATTGCTTTTCCGGAACTTTACGACAGGATGTCAGAAAGGGGTCGGAGTCGCGGTTAAATTGATTTTGATTTGTGGAGAAAAACCGGACTGCTCTCTGACTTCGGATGAACTTAGAAGGTTCCGACTGCTGAAAGACGTTGGAGAAGATGGCTTCGCTAGGCATTTTGTCTCGGCATCGGAGCGGGCGACCAACAAAGCAATGACGATTAAACCTATGGCCTTACTTGAGTTGAATCAAAAAGATTTAAGAGAAATGTGGAGGTGTTTATCTGGAGAGTAAAGAATTCTCATAGTGTGTACCTAAGTAGTGAAAATTTGGCCTTCCGATAGGAAGGCCTCTTTTTACGACGAAGGATCGTTTTTATTGCCCATGGCTGTGTTTAATCACGTACCGACCTCAACAGTTTTAAACTGCTACGAAAACACTCTGGAGTAATAGCGACCGCTACTTTCTTGTCGGGCCAGGTAGTTGCGCAGTTTAATTAAGTCCTTATCTTCTAGCTTCTTGCCAGCAAATTCTTCAAGGGTAGAGAAAAAGCGAGCAGCCTTTTGGTTTTCGGAAACGACGGAAGTTATCCTCTCCCGTTCTTGTTGGAGTTTTTCGCGAAGGACTTGAATTTCAGCCTGAAGCTGTACTTTTTCTTCGGCTGCGGTCTGGGTCAGTGATTTCAATTCGGAAATGAAACGGGACTCTTGATCCTTAAGCGTTACGGTAAATCGGAGTTCTTTTTCTCTGCTTGCTTCTTCGAGTTCTTCGTACTTTTTCTGCATCTCTGCGAGAGCATCAACGGAAGCTAGTCGGAGGTCCCGATCGTTTTCTGTTCGCTCTTTGACGAGTCTGGCCATCTTTTGCTCGAAGAACGGGATGATTCCGGCCATGAGCTGACTGGTTTCAAGCGGGTCCAGCGTCAAAGGGCTTTTCTTTTCCGGTGCAGAAATATTCATCCCTTTGAGGATTTCTGAGTACCGATTCATGCTCCCGCCGCCGAAGTGATTACGAATCTCGGCCATAGTCGGGAGTTTTTTATTTTCATGAACGAAGGAAAGAATGAAACGTTCGACGTTTTCCTTGGCAACGAAGGGCGGTTTCGGCATGACAAAGAGCCTCAATTAAAAGATATATAAGATACAATCAATCATATTATATTCTAATTTGGTAAGTTTTCCTTTGTTTTAAAAGAAAAGCTCTCAAGACGACTAGAAGGAGGCGCCACCCGGTTGAACTTTTTTATATATTGCGCAAAAATTGAGCAATATTAAACAAATATTGAACAAGTATTGCGCAACATGAAGTTAAATCTCGACCTTTCTGATTTTCGATACTCTCACGCTGAAGTTGATTTGTTGTCCAAACTTGACCAGTTCAAGGGAGCGTGGACGGCTTTTGGAAACCTCGCTCCGGAAAGATTGATTCATCTCCAGAAAGTCGCCACGATTGAGAGCATTGGGTCTTCTACGCGTATAGAAGGAAATTCTTTAAGCAACGCGGAGATTAAAGAACTCCTAGGGAACATCGGAAAACAATCATTTGCCAGCAGAGATGAGCAGGAGGTCGCCGGCTACGCAAATACGCTTTCCTTGATCTACTCCTCGTGGGAAGATATGCCGCTGTCGGAAAATCTCATCAAGCAGCTGCACGCCTCTCTTTTGCGATTGAGCGATAAAGACGTGCGCCATATGGGGAGCTATAAAACGGTAGAAAACTCGGTAGCGGCAATGAAAGACGGGAAGGTGGTTGGGGTTGTCTTTAAGACCGCGACACCGTTTGAGACCCCGTTTTTAATGCAGCAGTTAGTCGTTTGGTACAACGAAGAGACCGAGAGGCGCGTCTACCACCCGCTTTTACTCATCTCTGTTTTCATTACAGCTTTCCTTGCTATCCATCCTTTCCAAGACGGCAATGGGAGGTTGTCTAGGGTTCTAACGACGCTGCTGTTACTCAGGAGTGGTTTTGCCTATGTGCCTTACTCTTCCATCGAGTCGGTCATAGAAAAGTCTAAAGCTGCTTATTACCTGAATCTCAGGCAAAGCCAAATGACGATGGAGGAAGATCATCCGAATTGGCGCCCCTTCTTTGATTACTTTTTGAGCTGTCTTCAGATTCAAATGAAGGTGCTTGAGTCGAAAGTATCTCAAGAGCACCTCTTGGCCGGAGTCCCAGAACTTTCGCTTTCTATCTTGAAGTTGCTGGAGAACGGGGCACCTGTCGGTATTGCTGAACTGGAGAAGGCCCTGAAAGTACCGCGCTCGACGATTCGCTTTCATTTGAAGCGCCTTTTGGAAGATGAAAGAATCGTTTCTTTCGGAAAAGCGAGCGCAGTCAAATATCAGATCAAAAAGACCTCGGACTTTAATTTTGAATAAATAACACTTTTTCAAAGTTTATACGTATAAACTTTTTATCGGAAAGTCGGGTGCCTTGAACGAAACGGTCGACATCGATCTTCTCAAAAAGTTGGTTTGAACCAACTTAAAAACTGGGCCAGGATGAAGCTTCCTTTTGAAAAAGTAAGACAACTGCGCTTGGGGTTAAGTGGAGCGGTTAGAGCTCCCAGTGAAAATAAAACAAGCTCAAAAAAGAACTAAGGCAGGATCGCATTTTGGTGTCTGTTCTAAAGACCTAGACGCCAAAATGCATCAGCACCTCGCTGTTGCTCGGTCGAAAATTGGAAATTTTCGGCTGTCCTGACAGCAGCAGATAAACGCGTTATTGAAATTGTTCTGGCTATCAAAAAATAAAATATAAAAGATACAATCGAATATATTAAATTATTTTTGTTTGAACTTGAAATCCTTGCGGAGAGCGAATATTTGTTAAGATGATCTTGTAATCAAGATTGACATCTCTTGTCCGGATGATTGTGTTGGGTGCGATGATCCTCCTAAATGATGGAGAGGATTGGACTGTCTCGACACTTTATAGGACTGACCCAGCCCGTGTTGTCAGCGCGGGCTGAGTCGTATTTGGTCTAGTTAGTCTTGCCGGAGCGGCTTTTTTCCGTTGCTTTCGATTTCTCTTCTTTTTTCTTTTCCTCTTGTTCGAGTTCTTTGAGTTTTACCTCGTAGAGTTTGAATAACTCGGCAACTATCTCAGGTTCTGTCATGGATGGCTTGAAGCCGTAAGCTTTCATGACGGCTTTATCGTTTGCTGTGTGAGCATTTCTTAAATCTTCTGGCATCGTCAGTTCGTCATAGAGCTGGGCTAAAGACATCGTAGGGTGTTTTGCGCGTGCATCGAGAATCATCTGTGCCGTTTTTTCAATTTGCGACTTATTCTTTTCAGTAACCTTCGGCCAAATGAAATTGTTATAGACGATAGTATTTGAATAACGGTAGTCGCTTTTCAGCCTTCCCGCCACTGTACGCATCCAGGCCATGTGAACTGAGGAAGTTAGTACTCCGAGGGTGTACAAAGAGGCATTACTGATCGTGAAATTTGCATTGCTTGTAATAATGTCTTTACTGACATATCCAACGGGGATATATCTTCGATTTTCAGAAGATACGATAGGAATCAGGAGATAAGTAGTTTTTGGCTGGCGAGGACTTGTGAATCGATAAGGAGTTTTTGAAGATTCGCTTATCGCGGTTTTTGTTGTTTCATTCCTTGCGATTCATCCGTTCCAAGACGGAAACGGACGATTATCGAGGCTTCTCACGACACTGCTTCTTCTTAGAAGCGGCTTTGACTATGTACCGTACTCGTCCCTTGAGTCCGTAATCGAAAAATCCAAGGCTTCCTACTATCTGGCGCTTCGGAAAACCCAACTTTCACTGGAAAAAGAATCTCCGGATTGGCGTCCGTTTTTTGATTATTTTCTGAATAGTCTTTGGACTCAAATGAAAGTGCTTGAGTCGAAGGTTTTTCAAGAGCATCTGTTAGCCGGCGTTCCGGAACTTTCTCTTTCGATTTTGAAGTTATTAAGCAGCGGAGATTCAATGGGTATCAGTGATCTTGAAAAGGCACTGAAGACGCCGCGTTCAACGATCCGATTTCACCTGAGACGCTTGATAGATGAGGGCAGGATCTTTTCGTCCGGCAAAGCGAGGGCGGTTAGGTACCAAATCACGGATGCACCATCTTGGAATTTTGAATAAATAAGACTTTTTCAAAGATAACGAAATAGATCAGATAGGGACACGGCACATCATTCAATACGACAACTCTCACTGCAGCCGAGGAGAAGGTGGCGGTTTGGTATGAAGTTGGACAGAGCGCTTACCAGCTAGGCCCGTAAAGCACCGTTATTTATAACGGTGCTTTACGGGCCCAGTCCGAAGGACTGGCTATGCTAAACTGGCTTTATCTTTTCAGATCTAGGGGCGGGCTGTCCCGAAGTGAAGTCTGTGGAGAGATGTGAGACCTGAAGGAGTATACGGTTGTGTCCAAGCACGTGAAACTCCTTTTGGAGAACGTGCAAAAACCAAGCTGTACTCCTTTGGGCAATCCCGCTGAAGCAGAAACCCGCCGAGGCAACTTCGACATTAAGCTACGGCTGTCGGAGAAGCGGTAGGAATCCTCTTCATTTATGAAGGGGAGGAAGTCAACTAGCGAACTCTGTCCAACTCTGAGATCTATGCAACGCAGCTAAATACACGCTTTTACAAACGGTACACTCTGCCCTCCCCGGAAGGAAGATTAACGAGCAAAGAAATTTCTCCTCCTAAGGCCTCGACATATTTTTTTAATGTTCGTAACTTAGTGTCGAGTCCCCTGGATTCGATTCTTTGGACGGAGGGCTGACTGATATGCAGCGCATCGGCTAATTCTGCCTGAGAAACCTCTAATTCTTTACGCAGATTAAACAGAGAGTACTCTGTGATGTACTGATCCCTCTGTTCTTTAATTTTTCTTTGAACTTCAGGGGATTCTTTGCTGATGAGTTCTTTTAAAGTGCTCATGTTAAACCTCGTTTTCTGTCAGATACTCTTCGTATTCCTTTTCGGCCAAAGGAATCATTTGTTTATAAAATTGTTTGTCGCCTGATTTATCTCCCGCACAAAGTACGATGGCTTTTCTCTCCGGATCGAAGCAGAAGAAAGCACGGACTGGATGACGTTTGCATTGCACCCTGAGCTCCTTTAGGTTACTAAGTTTGGAATTCTGCAAGGTATCGACAAACGGCCGTCCCAAGTTAGGGCCATAATCCTCTAGCAAAGAAAGCCCGGCTAAAACTTTGACCCTTATTTCTTCGTCCTGCTCTGATAACCAAAGATCAAACAGAGGGCGGGTTATGACAGACCACACGATAAAATCTCACTAAGAATGGTTGGATTAATTATAGCCTATAAGGTATATTTTTCTAGCGTTGAGCGCAGATCAGGCATGAACTGAGAGACATACCTTAGTTCCAAAACGGATCGTGCCGGAGTTGCAAGTTCTTGGGATTAAACACACTCTGAGTGCACTGACCTCGTACGCGTTATTCTCGATAAACGGGAGCTTCCGCCAGCCGACTAGCACTGGTAGGATGGTTAAGCAGAAATCAGCGTGAGAGCAAATTTGGTTTTGATTGAGTGCGCTATCTTGACGATTTTGAAAAAATAATACCTATTCAAAAATCCTACCAGACTTGTTGAGTTTCTGACGAACTTTGCTCAAAAAGAAAACGAGGCGCCCTTTTGAAAATTAAGGGGCGCTAAAATAGCCGGAGGATTAAAAGGGTAAATTTACTTATAATACATAGTATATATACAAACAAAAACAAATAAACCCATCCTTATCAGAAAGATTGATGATAAGATTTTGACCTTCAACAGCCCGAATTCTCCGCGCGATATCCGATAACCGCGACACTGTTGAAGACGGTTTCGGCGATTTAATTTGCCGCTTCCGTGGGGCCAGTTTCTTTCTTGACTGATTGTTAACCTAGGTCAAGTCTGGAGGACCTTTCGAGAGCCTTACCACCTCTCAATGATTGGTTCGCAGCGAACTGGGCTTTCGCCATAGCATCTTGTGAGGGAATGATGCTTCAGACCCCTACCCCGAGACTGCCGGGATGGGAATGGCGACCAGTGCGGTACCGCACTAGAGTTAGTGTGTTCGAGCACCTAACTAGGAGGCAAGTAATTCATGCAGGAGTCTCTCGAAAGACGAACCAAGACCACAAGTGCATGAGACCTACCCGAAGCAAGTCAAGGTCAATAAAAATAGAAATATTTTTCGGAAGGATCGGAAGAAACCGGTCCTTTTGTTTTTTCCGTTTCTGACAAGTCCGACGGCGGCAGCAAATGCCCGGCTGCGGAATATTAAAAAGAACAGAAGTTGCCAGTCTCGTTGCTAATGGGGAAAGAAAGCCCTCTATCTTAGGTCAGGAGAGGGTCAAGAGATGGTGCGAGGAGAGTTAGGAAAACAAAATCGGAGACGCTGTTCTATTACCGTCCTCGAAGGACTCCGTGGTGAATTTACACGGGACACAGTACTTGCTCCGACTTGCTGAGGAAAGTCTACCAAAAGGGGAAAGTCAGGGCAAACTTTGGATGCTTTATACGGGAGTTCGGTGCCGGTTCTGGCTTATGGCAAAACAAAAATTCCTTGTTGACGACGAGCCCTCGGCATCGGCGATCATTAAAGAAGAACAGATTTTCTCCTACGTTGTTAACGCGGAAAGAGGGTCTTCGATTTGAAGTCTGGAAAGATTTGAGAGATACAGCGAAGAAAGTCAGAAAAACAAAATCGGAGACGCTGCGCTATTACCGTCCTCGAAGGACTCCGTGAAAGGTTTACACGGGTCACAGTACTTGCTCCGATTTGTTGAAGAAAGTCTACCAAAAGGGAAAACTCAGGGCAAACTTTGGATGCTTTATACGGAGTTTGGTGCTAGTTCTGCCTTATGGCAAAACAAAAGGCCTCTTGCTCACCAATCCGTTTTCATTTAAGGCGATTGATTAATAGATGAAAAAAGAGTCCCTTCTTTTGGAAAGGCAAGAATTAAGGACCGGTCAAAGATGTTTCGCTTCTCAATTTGAAAAAATAATACTTTTTCAAAGTTTATTTGGTTGAACTTTTGTAACCGGAGTAGGGGCCCGAGTCCAACTCATCCTAAAAAACAGGTGTGGGTGCCATAAGAGTGCTGAGACATCATGTTCTCATTACAATACCGGTGCCTTTTTCAGACACCGGTTTTATCACTTGTTAACGTTGCTTTGCAAAAAGCGGAGAAAGAGCTTTTTGCCAAATTTCTGAACCGAGATTTTCGAGCTCTTTGAGCGTTCTTATTTCTAAGTGCTCTGTTCTCCAGGGAGAGAGAAGGGCCCTCAAATCATTGCTTGGGTGATCAATGAAGGCAGCGGATTCATTCTCTTTTGAATACAACCGGATAGCGTTTTTCTGCAGTTTTCCTGTTTTTGGAGACCTGCCGTTGTAGCGCAGAGAGTAATTCGAAGCGAGAGCTCCGAGCAAAACTAAGCCGTTATCGGTTGAAATTTGAGTTTCAAATCCGGGGCCGGTCGCTCCCTTTTTGTCCTTGTGATAGTAAAAACTCACGTTCCCGTCCGGGAAAATCCAATCACTGGTTTCGATTAGTCCGCTTTTCGTATTGCTGAGATTGCGGCGAAGAACGATCTTTTCTTTGAGGAGATTGAAGATGGTATCCATAAAGTTATTCCCTTAGAAAATCATGGATGTTGAGCTTTAAGTTGATGATCTTTTCCTTGAGTTTATTGATGGTAGCGAGAGCTTCTTCACTCTCTGCAAGCTTGTTCTCTTGCTCAGCAAGGAACTCTTCCGAAACCAGCGGTACCTCCAGTCTGCGTACATCAGTCATAGAGATACTTGGGATGTAGGCGCCGATAGCTCGGGAGTCAAAGTATTTGCGAACAAAGTCAGAGCTTAGAAATCTGAAGAGGTAATAATTTGGGTAATCCTGAGCGTATGAAGGTCTGGAACGGATAATTAGCAGAGACTGATTTGCAACCCATTTCTCATCTTTTGGCTTTCTGATCAGACCTACTTTTCCGACACTTCCCTTGATTGCCAGGACGATATCTCCGTCATTTAAAGAGGCTTGCGTTGCTCTTTTTTCTCCATCCTTCGAAACAAGAATTGTTTTCTCAGGATCACGGACAAAACTAAATTCGTCGATATCTCCGATAGCAACTTCTTTGGCTGTGTAGAGAAAATCTTCTGACGTTTCACTTTCTGCTTTCGCGATGTTTTGTGCGCGGATGATATTTGCAATGAACTCCAGTTGAGAAGAGTTGAAATCTTTTAGATTGCCAATTTCTAAGTCTGCATCAGCTAGGAAGCGCTGAGGATCTAGAGAGTTTGCAGAATAAAGAGCCCTTGGACTGACTTCGACAAAATTTACTACCGTTTGCTCAATAGCAGTCGATAAATCCCATGACGAAATATCAATTGTTTTGTCCGATGGAGCTTCGATATTCCCCATTTTGATGGAAGCCTGGCCGCCTCCCGGCTCACTCTCACTTGTTGTGATCAGACAGCTTTGGGCAACGGCCGCAGATTTCGGAGATTTTGTGCCCGGCAAAACGATTACGCTAACCAAATTCCGACCACTAACAGTTGATCTAAATTCCTGAGCTTTGAGACTAGATTCCCACAGGACTTTTCTTTCCAATAAGAACGAGTTGTTTTTGCACCGTCTAGAGCAATTCGGAATATCAGGTTCGTCATCCGTAAATTTTTCCGCATATACCAGGTTGCTTGTTTTTATGCGTATAGAGTCGACGTCATCATCCTCAACTAGTTTTAGGTATCCGCTATTTACTGCATAGAACATCGCGGAGAACAGACCAGAAATAACTCTTGAGAAAACGTCCTTGTACATTCCGCAATAAACGGTTTTTCCTTTTGAGGCAAGACTGATAGCAATCGTGAAGGATAAAGAGTTCAAACAAAGCACTGAATCTTGTTTACCTGCATCTCCATCCACATGCTTCATGTTGGACTCGACTTCTTCAGCACAGGCGCACGAGACTTCTGGGGAAGGTAGCCTTGAAAAATACGGCTCAATGCTGATCAATTTAAGTATTCTGTCAACGGAGGAAATATGTCCCTTGTCTTTCTCTGAAGAAACTAATTTTTCTATCCGGGCAAGCTCAAGGCAAACTTCTTTGTCAAAGGTGGGAAGACACTTTTTTAACTCGTTAATCCAAAGGTGCTTATTAGGCGCAGGAACATTTTCAGAAACGACCCTTACGAGCGAATTCCAATCGTTTACATCAGCCTCTTCGGGATACATGTCGACAAGAAGCTTTGCGAGGATGGCGACGTATAACTTTAATGAATGCAGCATAGTAATTAGAAAGAATATTAATGGAGTCTAGAAGCGACGCGAGAATAACTGTCGTAACGATAAGTTGTAATAAGTTGGTCATTAGCAGCAACGACAGTGATTCCACCGTTTTCTAGCAAGTGGGCTAGATTTTTTTTCATTTCATTGATGAGCTCCATGGCTTTTTGACAACCACGTCGATCAAGGACAATTTTGTCTCCGCTCTTTTTACCAAACAAAAATGCCAGGCAGATGTGTTCGTCCTTTATGCCTCGTTGAGACTGGCGCTGCTGAAAATGAAGTGTCTTATTCATGATTTTCTCCTGATCATAGTGAAATAATAGCCAATAATTAAAATTTAGTCAATACAATCCTATAATTTATGTATAATTATTCCATCGGCAATTAGTTAACTTATTAATTGAGGGCCTAAACGAAATGACCATCTCTTTGGAGTAGCAAATGGCGTACACATCTGAATTTGAAAGACGCGAAGATGAAAAGATCTCCGGAACAAATAAGATTGAAGAGACAGAGGGGCGTGCGGAACCTCTCACAAAAAGAAGACTTAAAGAGTCGTTAGAAAGTATTCCCCACATGAAGCAATTTGAGGAATATGTAGGAGTTGAAGCCAAAAACTTTGATGAGTTCGTCTTGGTACTCTTTGCTCTTAAGACTGTAGAAATTGGATCCCAGACATTAGCGAAGAGAGTCAGCGAGGCTTTGAGTAGTAAAAGAAAAAAGGGCCGGATCAGTCCCGAGATCGGCGATGCGATTACAGAGAAATTTGACGTTCTAAGCGGCCAGATATTATCTGAAGTGAAAAGAAATGTTGCGAGTAAATCGGTTTTATATGACCGTTGGGGCAGGAAGCTGATTACCGAAATGTGGGATCATGGAAACGGAGAATTAGGGCTAGATTTCGGAACTATGTGGGAAGAGTACGATCTGACGGATCTGGACATTATTGGCGAGAGCTCTTTGTATAAAAAAGCGGTTGTTAATTACTGCATGAAGAACATTGCAGACTCAGTTGCTAACGTTCTAACGGATTGGAATAGAGAGACTCCTCCTGGTTTGGAGGATCTCTTGGGACTGCCTGAAGAGTGAGATCTCAGTCGTAAGATGTACAAGGCCGACCTTTTTCGAAGCCGGCCTTTTGACTTTAGTAACAGCTTAACGGATTGATCTAGAAGAAAGTTCAGTCAATCGATGGTTTTCGCGTGCTCGTATGCTGCAGCCGGCTCCCTTTCCGGCTGCGTGCGTAATGATTTGGCCGATATTCCTGCGATTGGAGAATACTATCTTTCTGTATCAACTTACTCCAGGCCTATATTCCCAGCCTCCCGAGGATGTCTGAGTAGGGTTGAGAATTCTCTCGGTCTGAGATAAGCCGGAAATGGCTCCACTGTTATTTCAACTTTTGGACTTCGAGCATTAACTTATCAAGTTTTTCAACGATGCGTTCTTGCTCTTCAAGGGGTGGCAAGGGAAAGAACAAAGTTTCAAGAGTCTTGTTGGATAGATTAGCAATATTGGTTGTTTGTGTCGCAAGGGTTTTTAAAAAGCCAGAAAGAAAAAGGAATCTAAAAACTAAATGCAAATAATCTGGAAGGATAAGTTTGCTTTCTCCTCGTGCGACAGTTAGAAAACCACCAAATGTGTCATCAAGTCCATTCCATAAAATACTTTTCCCAACAAGGTCTCGTGAATTAGCAGTCGAAATAATGACATCCCCTTTTTTCAACTTCTGCTTCCCTTTTTTAATGTATGACGACGGAATAAAGACGTCAGAACCACTGTTGTATTCTTCTTGTACGGATCCCGTTGTTAAACAGCGTACGTACGAGTTATCTATTTTGCTGACTTGCTTAGCAGATCCCGGAAAGGTTACACCACGTACAAGAGTGATGAGTTCTGTAGATCTGACCCACTTCCACTTCTCTGGGATCGCGAAAAGTGTCTCTTCTGGGGCGTCTCCGATTTGTTGAACTACGGGCTCGTCATAAAACTGCGGAACGAGTTTTCCGGAAACAGCTTCTCGAAGTAAAGACTTTTCCATTTGAACAGGAAAATCTTTATTTATTTTCTCTAGTTGCTCCTGATCTCGACCATATTCCTCGACCAAAGGAAGAAGTTCTTCAAGTTTTTTTACGATACGTTTTTGCTCTCCAACAGGGGGAATTGGAACGAAAGAGGAAAAAAAATCTTTTTCGGAGACGGCTGGATATGCAACTCCCTTTTGAATACCTTTTACATGGGAGACGAAAAAAGGACTGGATAGGCAATACAAAAAATATTTATTAAATAGCAGGCTGTCCTTGCACGTCATAGATGCAAAAGCAGTGCTTCCGATAAGTTCTCGATTTCTAAATTCTTTTCCAATAACGCAGGTTTTCAGCAAGTAAGGTCTAACAGTAGAGTAAATAACCATGCCGGGAAAGAGGATTTTTCTAGCCCTCGATGGCGCTTCTTTAGCGTCAATTTTTTTTGTGTTCGCAATAACTAGATGTTCGGAATCTATGCTGGATACATCCACATACTCAAACTTCTTGTCGGGGATTTTTTGAGATGCCTTAGTTACGAGATTCTTTATCTGGATCCATTTCCATTTGTTCGGAATTTCAAAAGGTATCTCATCAGGGGTGTCACCAATCTGGTCAACATCAACTTCTTCCGAAAGTTGAGGAAGAAGCTTTCCCTCCATAGCTTTTTGTAAAATTGATGAACGCAGCGTTTCAGCATTCATGACGATCTCCCGTAAGAGTCAAAATGCTGTCCAAAACTGAGTCAATGCGTTTTTCTAGCAAAGATCGTTCTTCCTTGTACCGACTAACCAATTCAAGTGGGGGAAGAATCTCTTCTTTTTCATGAGGATAGCTACATTGGTCGAAGTTATAGTCAAGCTTGGACAGTTCAGTCGGAGTGAACTTTCTGGACTTCGTAAAATCATCTTCGATGATCGCTTCACGGTTTTGCCACCAATCAGCGACCGGCTTCAGATCACTTAGCTTGATAGGATTTGTTTTGGAAAAATTCTTGCCGTTGGGCTTATCAAAACGATAGAACCAGGTCTCTCTGGTTCTCATCATTTTCTTAACCGTCTTTTTGACTTTGACTTTCTTCGTTACCGGCTTTTCGTTTTCATCCTTTTCCTTCACTTCCTCCGTCACCCAATCTTCGACCTCCTGCTCGGATGGCACGCTATTTTTGTCAAAGAAAAGGATGTTGGTTGCAATGGATGTGTAAGGAGCAAAGATGCTTGAGGGGAGCCGAATAACGGTGTGCAGATTGAATTTTGTCAGCAGCTCTTTCTTGAGTTCGGTCTTATTTCCCGTACCAAATAAGAATCCGTCCGGAAGGATGACAGCGGCCCTGCCGTTTTCTTTCAAGCTCTTCATGATAAGGATCATGAAAAGATCCGCCGTCTCAGAGCTCGCTAAATCTGCAGGAAAATTATTCTGAATATCCACGAGTTCGCTTCCGCCATACGGAGGGTTCATCAAGATGACATCCCGGAGGTCTTTTGGAGTCAGTGCGGCTACATCCTTTGCGAGGGAGTTTTTATGTTGGATGTCGGCATCCTCAACGCCGTTGAGCAGAAGATTCGTAACACAAAGAAGGTAAGGAAGAGGCTTCTTTTCAAAACCTTGGAATGATTTGCTCAGAGTCTCCTGATCTTCGGAGGTTTTCACCTGCTGAGATAAGTATCTTCTGGCAGAATTCAAAAATCCTCCCGTTCCACAAGCAAAATCCGCTACCGTATCCCCGAGTTTCAGATCAACGTGCTGCGCCATGAAATCCGTCAGCGCGCGAGGCGTATAGAACTCTCCGGCACTTCCCGCGCTTTGCAGTTCACGGAGGAGCGTTTCGTAAATCGCACCGAACGTATGAACTTCTTTCTGATCTGAAAAATCTGTTTCATTGACGACCTGAAGGAGCTGAAAGAAAAGCTGCCCGTCTTTCATGTAGTTGTTCAGATCGGCAAAAACGTCTTTGATAATGCTCTGGCGTCTCGGCGTTCCCAAAGGGATTTCCAAGTTTTTTAATCCCTGGAAGAGCCTTTCGTTTACGAACTGCATTAAACCCTCTCCGCGCAATCCGTCTTTTTTCTGAGTGTCCGCCCAATTTCTCCAGCGAAGTTCCTCAGGAAGAATAGAGTGAAAGTTATCCTCAATAAGTTCCCAATCAGATTCTTTCGTGTCGTAAATTTTGAGAAAGAGCATCCAGACTAATTGCTCAAGTCTCTGAGCATCGCCATTAATGCCCGGATCTTGGCGCATGATATTGCGTGCGCTTTTAATGAAGTTTCCTAAGCTCATTACTATCCTTTTTTATTCTGCGTAGAGGCTGTGTTCTAGACCCAGCACTGCCTTCCTGTAATTGTCACGGGAACCGAAGATGCTGACGATCTTCGTGGGACTGCCGAAGCGTGCCATTTCCGGGTGTCTGACGACCCTCATGCTGTCGATTTCCAAGATTCCCTGGCGAGCATAAATGCTCAATAGTTCCTCGAGGATCTCTCGGGCCGTCCCGGAGTATTTATCGAAAAATTTAGCAGACCGCGCTTTACTGGCTCTTATCTCCCGTGTCAGCAAGTCTTTTGAACCGTATGCGACTCCACAGATCAAATCAAACAGATCTAAATCCGGCTTAGCCATGGCTTCCCGCAAGTGTTCTACGAGAATGCCTTTTTCCTCCAGGAGCTGTTTGATCTTTTCTTTTTCAGTGTCTCCGTTCCACAATTCCATGAAATTCGCCTTCTCTCCCAGCGCTTCTAGGATCATTTTGCGAGAGAAGTCTTGATATTTTGTGGTCACCATCTTGCCGTCCTTATCGAGGTACATGACGGTTTTGGATTTCAAGTTGACTTCTACACCATCTTTGACGTAGACAATCTTCTCGGTTTTTTCTTCTTCTCCGGTCTCTCCGGGCTGAGTTGTATCCTCGGTGGTATCAGTCTCATCCAACTTTCCGGTATCTTCCCCGGTGTCCTCGTTATCTCCGGAATCGGTATCGGTCTTGTCATCACCGTCTTGGTCTCCTTTGCGATCATCAGTCGTCTTTTCGCCGGTCTTGCCAGAACCTCCCGAGATAACCGGATGCTTTCCGTCGAATCCAGGATCATTAAATTTGGCGGTTGCACCCCGGAAATCCAAGATCGTGAACATGGTTTTCCCGGCATCTTCGACCAGACGAGTACCTCGACCGATAATCTGCTTAAATTCGCTCATCGATCCGATAGGAGTATCCAGGACAATGAGCTTGACGCACTTCGTGTTGGCTCCGGTCGTAAGGAGCTTAGAGGTTGTTGCTATTACTGGGTATGGCTCGTTCGTGCTTATGAAGTCGTTGAGTTTTGACTTGCCCTCATCGTCGTTAGCGGTGATACGGACAACGTAGGAGCTGTCCTCCTTCATCCACTCTGGATTAATTTTCCGCAGCTCATCTCTCATTCGCAGTGCGTGGTTTTGATTGGTACAGAAGATAATCGTTTTAGGCTTGTCGCCAATCTCGTCGATTTTTTCAGTCACTGATCGAGCAATCGTTCTTACACGATCATTGAGGATAAGGTTTCGGTCGAAGTCCGATAATGTGTACTTGCGGTGAGGAATTTCCTTTCCGTTATCGTCCACCTCTCCTTCTTCAGGAGTCCATCCTTCGATATCTTTATCTAAGTGGTACTGAATAACTTGATACGGAGCTAAATAACCGTCCTCAATTCCTTGTTTTAAAGAGTACGTGTAAACAGGCTCTCCAAAGTAATCGATGTTATTTGAGCCGTCCTTGTAGTTTGGCGTTGCCGTCATGCCGATCTGAACCGCGCTGGAGTAATAGTTCAAAATTTCTCTCCAGCTGCTTTCTTCTCTGGCGCTTCCGCGATGACATTCGTCCACGATGATTAAATCAAAGTAGTCCGGAGGAACACTCTTGTAGTGGTCTATAAAGCACTCTGTCCCTTCTTCCGAAATATCTTCTTCAAAGTTTTCATCTAAAACTTCTGCTTCGGCAGAGTCGGTAGGACACTGTCTAGGACCCTTTAGTTGCTGATAGAGACCAAAAGAAATTTCGACGGCATCATCAATCTTTCCTTTCCTTATCTTGGCAGCAGCTCCTCCGAACGGAGCGAAGTCATCCCTGAGTGTCTGATCTACCAAAATGTTACGGTCAGCTAAGTAAAGGACTCGAATGGACGAGTTCGGATTCTTCGCTCGCATAGCCTCCCGAAATCTCCAAACGATCTGGAAGGCTGTGTAAGTTTTTCCGGTTCCTGTGGCCATGACAAGCAGAATGCGTTTTTTATGCTCGTTAAAAATGGCGTTTATGGTTTTGTTAATTGCCAGCAGCTGATAGTAGCGAGGAACCTTACCGCTGGAAGAAGTGTAGTAACTCGCATGATCTAAGGATTCGCGTGCTTCTCGAGAGATCCCTTTAGCCTCACACCACATTTCCCAAAGTTCATCCGGAGTAGGAAATTTATGAAGAGGTATTTCTTTTTGCTCACCAGTCAAGCGATTGAATTCAACGAATCCATGGCCGGAGGAAGAGTAGGCAAACGGCACATCCAGCAATTCTGCGTACTTCTTAGCCTGATCAATTCCCTGACTATCCGGGTATTCATAGGCTTTTGCCTCTAATACGGCTAATGGCTGGTTAGCGGCACGAAGCAAGATGTAGTCGGCCCGGTATTGTTTTTTCTGAGGGATGCGAGTGGTCCTATTGGTTCCCGGGATGACCTGATACCGATCATCTTTTAACGGATACTCCATCGTTAGGTTCATGGCACCCCATCCTCTTGCGTTTAACGCAGGAGTGATGAGCTTTAATTTTGTGTCTTCTTCCGAAAGGTTCTGATTTGACTTCATATTCAACCTGCAGATAACTCTTTTCGTAAATTTATAGAACTACTCAAGATATGGCAAAACGGTTTGCCTGATCTACTTCTTACCCTTTTCTCCTTGATGCTTTTCTTCAGCTATTCTGTTCGTTAAGTTGACAGTTAGAATCCTTTCTATTTCTTTTTGCATTCTCTTGATTTGGTCGTTTAATTCAACGACACGCCGATAATCTTCTTCGGCACGAACCAAGTCTTTTTCCGATGGAATAATGAAGGGGAGTTTTTTGAGTACATCGAAAGATAAACTCTTGGCTCCTCCACCTTCATCTGCAGAAGAGAGCAGATAGTTCCAGACGATTTCCGAGCGCAAGTACAAAAATAAATAGAGCCCTAACAAATATGCAGACTCCCCTGAACGATGTCCTTTTGGTCGGAGCACCGCAAAAGCTTGGCTGGCAAGCCAACGAGCGTTTCCGGGAACATCTGTCACCACGGCAATTTTTCCGACGCTGCCTAAAACTCCAAGAAGAACGTCTCCGGGATGAAGGACCTGACGACTAAGCCGAGACTCAGATAATTGGTTCGAAGGAAGCTTTAATGCACTTGCTTCTGGTACCACTACTTCACCCGTTGACTCAACGTGGCTCAACCTAATCTCATAAGCTGCTGTTAACCCCTGTTCTGAGTCAGAGGTATGAGCCTCAGTAGTGAATCTTGAAAGCGGTTGACACCTGATAATGTCGAACCCTTTACCAAGATCAATTGTCTCTAGTCCAGAAATAAATTGATCGAACTTCTTTTTTTCAATACTCGTGTGATAGAGAGGTGGGAAGATTTTCCATTGATTCACCTCTACCTTGGAAAGAGGCACTGAAACCTCTTCGACACCTGTTCCTTGAGGATCGCCTCTTAAGAATGACTCGCAATGATGTGCCCACGCGTCGAGCTCAGGCCCGTTTTTTTTGCGAGGTAGTTTGGGAAAATATATAAAGTTAATCTCTTTTTTTTGACGCTCTCCCGGGCATTCTATGAGATAGAAAGGAACGAGAAGTCTGTAAAAAATATTTCCTCCAAGATCTACAACGGAACCTGGTCTAAATTCTTCAATAAAGTCACGGCGCTCCTTTTCCGTCCGGAAGAACCCCATTCCATTCTTAGGTGACAGAAAGAAGATAGGCCCGTCAACTCCTCTAAATATCTGTCTTTTAAGTTCTGGTGGGATGGAAGGAGCTGGAAATTCTGCTATAGAAAAGAAAGCATCCGCACGTCCTTGCCGACTTTGCATTTCATCATCACAAGTGAGGAAACCTCCGACGAACCGAGAGAAGACGGCTGTGAATAACTCTGCCCATTCTTTATAAGGGGTTATGAATCTAGAACGAATTTTGCGACTGGCTGCTGAGAATGCAAGCTCCGCAGAGGAAAAACCATAAAAAATCGCAGACTTTATCTCATGCTCTTCGCAAGAGTTCGACATTAGAGAAAGAAGTACCTCTCTGGACTTGAGTGGAAGAAACGATCGATTGAATCCTTCTTCTCTCACGCGGGCTAACAATTCCTCTCCAAAAGATTCCTCAGGAACTAATGTTATGCGAGGAGATAAACGTTCTACATCTAAAGACGAAAGGTCATTGTCCTCTTCTAAGAACTTCCCTACAGGATCATTATGTTGCCTTACGTATTGAATGATTTCAGAAATAGTTCTGACTGCTTGACCGTTACATTCTGCAGTGAATTGCACAGCAGTCAATGCAGCAGCTGCCAGGTATTTATCTCCCCGATAACCTTCTTTAAAGATAGTTGAGCCGACGGGGGTTTGTAGTAACTGAAGCCAGTGTCCAAAAAACAAATTTTTCATTGAAGATTCCTTTATTCGGGTCATTGCCGTCTGTAGCTGTTCAGCGCATAGGTCGTGAGCAGCATATCTTTTTCAGGATTTGTCACGACTACTAAGCCTCCACGTGCTCGCATACGGAGAACACGGTCTTTTAGAGCCTTGAGCTTTTTGAGCATTTCGCTGCTCTTTGAGTCAAGATCAGTACCGGCTAGAAAAGAGTCCAGATAATCATTAATAGCCGATCGACTGACCGCTCTTTGAATATGTCTCGTTCTACACATAACTGCCTCTCAAATAGCGTTAGCGGACAGACGGCCGGTCTTAAGTTGACGAATCCGCGATTCAACCGCTTCTAAGATGCGATCACAAGACTTCTGATTGATTATCCAGTGGATGGACTGATTGCTTCTCACAGGGACACCTAATAGCTCCGTAAGAGTAAGGTCTTGCTCGGAAATACAACGCTGATTCATTCGATCTTCCAAATGTTTTGTCTTCTGCATCACCGTCTCCACTGATTGAGAGAATGATTGAAGATTAAACCTAAAAGATGAATATGTCAATATTCCTTTCGAATCCTTTTAGAATATTCATCTAAACCATATACAAGATATTCACACATATGGGAGTTAAACGTTCAATAATCAGCTTTTCTTTGCGCGTAGGATCAAGATCGGAGAAATACCAAGCTTGCCTAAGAAGACTAAAGAGGATTGAAAATTACTAGTGTTTTACTAGTAAATTTTTGTTTTAATTTTACTAGTGAAATACTAGTAAATTAATTTAATATATTGAATTAATTAAATATTTATTTCTTTGAAGTTGAAAAATTATTCAATGTCTTCTTCACTTCTTCATAAGGAATTTTGTATTTTTTGGCGGCGGCTTCCCAAGCTTTCAGCTCTTTATTTTGTTTGCTTAGCTGAGCAGAAAGGATTCTGATTTTGGACTCCAGAGCTTTAATTTTCTTCGCCTGATAGTCTCTAGTAGCACGTTCTTTGAGCTGGCTGCGCTGCAATTTTTTGACTAAACGAACAAACGGGATCAGCGCGCAGCAGATCGCCGCGATCGTGATAGTCAGGTGAGAGACCGGAATAGATTTATCGAGTAACGAGAAAAACTGCTTGATTTCGATAATTGGGCGACGCACCTCCGGATGAAGGAACGAATACAAAACAACAGCAACGAAGAGCGCGACTAAAGCAGCAACGCAATACTTCATAAAGGATCGCTCACCGTATCGGCTCGGCTCCTTTGTGTACCGGTTAATTACGTTGGCAGCCAGCACGCAGACATCGATCAGCAGCAGCCAAATCAGTAAAAGATCGAGGTAAAACTGGAATGAATCGCCCATCGTTCCCCCTAATATTTTTCTTCTCGATTTTACTAGTAAATTACTAGTAAAATATCGTTCACCAATTTTGTTATACCTACAATAGTTACTAGTATTTTGATAGTAAAAAATCCGGAGGATTTATGGCGGCACCACGAATCATCGCTGTCTGTAATACAAAAGGCGGCACAGGCAAAACAACAGTTGCACTGCAGCTCGCAATTTCTCGCGCCCGTCAGGGAAAGAAAGTTTGGTTTGTTGACGGCGACAGGCAGCAGACAGGCGCGCTCGCTCTGTCTTTAAGACTTGAGCAAAAAGGCAAGAAAGAAGTTCCCTTTGCCACGTATTCTGACGGCAAGTCACTTCAATTTAACGTCAGAAAGTTAAGCGACCAGTTCGACACCGTCATTATCGACGTGGGTGGCTTTGACGCGACAACGATGCGTGCTGCCATGATGCTTTGTGATTTGCTACTGATTCCCTTCCAACCCAGAAGTTTTGACAGCTGGGCCCTCCCGAAAATGCATACGCTTCTGGAAGAAGTCCAAAGTATGCGGGGCGAGTTTCCCGCTTACGCGCTCCTAAACAGCGCCGACCCGAACAGTGTCGACAACAAAGAAGCGGAAGAAGCACTTCAGGACTACCCGACCATGAAGTTCCTGAATTGCCCGCTGGGCAGAAGAAAAGCTTTTGCTACTTCTTCCGGATACGGTCTGGGCGTGGATGAGCTGAAGACGAGAGATCCTAAAGCAGTGAAAGAGGTCAAAGATCTTGTTAAAGCTGTATTCGGAGACGAGGAAGAAGAAAAGGAAGAGGGCAAAGCAAAGGAGCAGTAAGACATGTCTATCGCAAAACTCCCCAAAGTTGCTTCGCAGTTCGAGGAGCAGCTCAAGCCTAAGCCTGAGAAGAAAGCCGTTGATTTCAACTCAAAGGAAGTTCAGGACTTCATCGAATCCGCCCCGGACGGCGCCAAGCGCAAGTACAAACTCAAAGGGAAAAAGGTTGTTATTACCCTAACGATGAATCCGGACGACCTGGACCGTGTGAACGAAGTTGCATCGGATCTAGGGATGACCAGAGCCGCACTTTTGAACATGTGGATTCAGCAGCAACTCAAAAAAGGTTCAGTACCTAGGGAAAATGATGATATTTACTAGTAAATTACTAGTAAAAGACTAGTAAATTACTAGTAAATTGTAACAAAAATGGCCCCTTGAAACATCAGGGGTTATTTTGTAAATAGCTGTTGTTTTGAGGAAATTGTAAGGAAATCGCGCAAATTAAAGTAGAATTGCGCATAAGGAAAAAGGACCGGAAACTTGGAACTTTCCGGTCCTTTTTGAATTTTTAACGCGTAAGGGCGGCAACCCTTGCGCATGCTTGGAAAGCTTGGCTTTCCAACTGGAACTGGTCAGATTGGAAACCTGACCAACAGGGTCAAGAATGTATTATACCGAATTTAATTCGGCCGTTGGGTCGCGGAAAGTCGAAACAGACTTGCTCTTCCCGAAAGAAGAGATTTCCTTCCTGCAGCAAAACTGCAAGAAGGACGCTTATTTCGCGCTTCTGAGCGCCAGATCTGATACCGCTCAAAAAAAGCAGTTTTGCTTTCCCGTTGAGAAGATGGATTGGGTCATCGATCATCTCGATGTCAAAGCCGATACTTGGATTTCTCAGTCAACGTTTTTTGCGCCTTCACGTCGGATTGTGTGCCTTTCCGGTATTAGTTCCCTGTTTCTTGACCTTGATTACTACAAAACCGATTGGGGAAAAAACAAGACTCCGGAAGAGGCGGCAAGCAGCTTTGTCGGGATCTGCAAGACGGTCGGAATCCCGATTCCAAGCCTAATTGTCTTTAGCGGTCGGGGCCTTCAGGTTAAGTGGCTTCTTTCCTACAACATTCCGCGTGCAGCTCTCCCGCGCTGGAACCTAGCGCAGCAAAAGATTTGCCGTCGACTGGCGCCCTACGGGGCAGACGCTAATGCTTTAGACGCTGCTCGAGTCCTGCGCGTCCTGCACACAACGAATACGCGCTCAGGGCGTCTTGTCAGAGCGGTTTTCGTGAATTCTGATATTGACGGTCCAGTCCGGTATAACTTTGAAGACCTCTGCAACGCGTTATTTGAGTTCAGAAGAGACGAACTCATCTCGAGTGATACGATCCTTGAGGAATTTTCAAAACGCGCTCAAAAGCCCATTTTGAAGGGATTAGAGGCGTTCAACCTGAATACGCTCAATTTTGCTCGAGCCGATGACCTGCTGAACATCATTCAAGCGCGCGGAGGCATTGCCGCCGGCAATCGAATGAACTGGCTTCTCTATACGGCTTCGTTTCTCGCGCTCTCTCATCAGTTGACGCCGCTGAACTTCTACCACGAAGTACGAAAACTAGCCTTCATGATTGATCCTGGATTCAGATACTCCAATAGTGAGTTTTCTACGCTATTCGCGAAAATAAAGGCCTACACGAACGGCGAAACGGTTATCTTCAACGGCAGGGAGTATCCGGCGATCTACACGCCGAAAAACGAAACCATAATTGAAAAGCTCGGTATCACGGAAGAAGAGATTCTCACCAACAAAACCATCGTCGATACAGCTACGCGTCGAAAGAAGGACGCCGAACGATCAATGAAGCGCCGCAGAGCGCAAGGGACGGTTTCTAGGGAAGAGTATGACAAGCAGCGCTCAGAACAGAAGCGCTTCAATCTAGAGGCGATCGCAAGATTGAAAAAAGAGGGCTTGACCGTTCGCGCTATTGCAGAACAACTGAAGCTCAACGAACGTGTAGTTCGTAGATATTCAAAGGAAATTACCCCCTGACCTGGTGCGTCTCCTTATCTAGTGGCGGAGCCGGAGTCTTTTTTCTAAAAAAGATGTGTGGCTGGTTGATGAAATCGGAAACAACTCAGCGAACGTTCTGCACAGAGTTTTCCTGCGTATGCGGAGAAAACTCTTGTGTTGAACGTGAGTGTTTTGAGTTGTTCTGATTTCATCCTTACTGCAGACTTCTGCACAGAGTTTTCCTGCGTATGCGGAGAAAACTCTTGTGTTGAAGTCGTTTCGGCCTTTTCTCTGTTTGCCGAAGCTTAAAGGTTTTTGTATTACTAGAAATCGGAAACAACTCGGCGAGCGTTCTGCACAGAGTTTTCCTGCGCAGCGGAGAAAACTCTTGTGTTGAACGTGAGCGTTTTTGAGTTGTTCTGATTTCTAGACAGTCGCTGTTTCTTGTTTTGTTATTCGTCTGTTTTAACTGCGAATTAACTACGTTATTTTCTTTTTGGTTCTTTTTCTTTTGAAGAAAATATGTAGATTTTTACTAGTAAAACACTAGTAAAAATTTAGCAAGCAACGGACGGAACTAGTGCGTCTCCTTATCTATCAGTTAGGTGCGCTGTACAAAAACTTTTGTCGAGAACGCCTCCAACTTTAAGAAAAGAAATGCTCCTTCAAAAGAACGGGGAATTTCTCATAGTTGATTATTTTTACTAGTAAAACACTAGTAAAAATTTTCCGTCAAAAACTATCATTGGTGCAACTTAGAAGTGTCCCCTGAAGTGTGACGGTATCTGTGCAGAAATTTTGCGATCGTTTTCAGGAAGCGCATTCCTTCTCCGTTTTGAAGTGGGTGCCTTGCTTAAAGTTTTATCCATTCCGAAGGTTCTTTTGAAACTCTCTCCGGACAATCGAGCCGTCTTTCACTTGTCCGGTTTATTCATTTTTCGGGAAAGGATTGTGAGGTTTGTTTTGGTGCTCCGGCAATCGCTGAGATCAGACCAAAGCAAAACGGCTAAGGATTCGCACTCCTCAGCCGCTTTAAGGATCAGATAAACGGAAAGAAATAAACCTGATTCCGCCAGTATACAAAAGGGTGGAAAACTATGACGGTTAAAAAAAGAATGATATTTTTACTAGTGTTTTACTAGTAAAAATAGATGATGTAGACGCTAGGAAGTCTTATCTAAGCCAGTTTTAAAGAGAAACGGGGCGCGCCAAAGACGCTCCCCGTTCTCCGCCCTCGGAATCCCGTACCTGAGGTTGAAGGCCCAAGTACGGATACAAATGCGCGCCTTTCAATATTTAGCTCTCGATCGTCTGGTCCCTCATAAGAGGGAGTAATCACTACGCACAGTCTAAGGACTGACTCTAGAGTCAAGGTCAATCTAACTGATGGACGAGGTAATCGTCAATACGTCATTGATTTTTGCTGAGACAAGATATGTACAGAGACTGACCCATCAAAAATTACCCACTGAAATGGTACGTGTCCCTATCTAAGTTCGATGCTTTTTTGGCCAGATTAAAAGATTTCTCCGACCGCGTATCCGGAAGTTCAGAGAGTGCCAGTATCTCCCGAGAGCAGGACGAAAGGAAATCTCTTGCAATTGTTGATTTTTACTAGTAAAACGAGCTGATGATTGAGTCAGAACCTGGCAGGGAAATCTCTTTATTTAAAAGGATTGAGTTCCAAACTTAAGTAGTATCCGAGCGCCTTAAATGCTTGGTAATACATGTCAAAGCTGACTGGTCGGCTCCCATCTACGAGGAATTGTGCTTGCTGCCGAGAAATTCCCATAACACGCGCAAACTCAGACGTGCTCATATGCTTTTCTCTAAGTAGATTCCAGAGGCGTATACGTGCCTCAAGCTTCAAAGGAACGACCAAAATCCCATCATTTTCTTTAGGTAAGGACGGCATAGGAACCGGCTTTCCTTGCTTGCGGAAAGTTTCTTCCACGAAGTCATCGGCTTTCTCCGCCAAAATATCGAGTGCTTTATCTAAAGATTCAGCTTCGCAGCTTAGGCCAAGATCCGTCACTGTAAACAGCCCAGGATTTTTTCAGAAACAGGATAAAACATTCGTCGCTTCCTCCTACTGTGATACGAAAGATTATTCCTTGGAAAGTCTCCACTAAGAAATGTCACTATAACGAAGATTGAGCCTTCAGAATAAGGGTAGGCCCCGGATACAGAGTATGAACCCCCTGTATCCGGTATTATTCGCGCGCCTTCCAACCTTAGCTCTCGAGCTTCCGGCCCGCACAATGGCGGGGAGCTCACTACGCGAGGCACTGACTGTACAGTCAGGACAAATTTACCAGTCAAAATTGAAAGCAGTCAATGAATTGAGGAGCCTCTCGATCTCAAAAATTTGAAGTTTGAATTAACGGGGAATTTCTCATATTTTGAGGTTTTACTAGTAAAACACTAGTAAAACCATAGTTAACTGAAACTTATAACTAAGGCCGTTGATCAGCGGAGCTGTTCAAGAATTTCTTTTATCTTCTGATCTTGTTGATCCTTAAGCTCTTTCCTCAAGGCATCAAACTCATGCAAACAATCGCGAACCAAAATTTCCTTTAAAGACTCTAATTTCTTCTTTCCGCCTACTGTGGAATAGCGAGAACTAGGAAATCTAGCAATCGATTCTTCCAATCGCTCCAAGCAAGCTAACTGCTGATTCACTAAATTTTTAAAATTCCATATTCCGGAAAGGATTTCTGAAACACCATCGTCCGTTTCGTCTGGAATTTCACCGTGCAGAATTTTCAGCCAGTCCGATCCATACTTTTCTGAAACTGCGTGATAGAGCCAGGCACTTACATTTTTTATGCGGTCATCACTATTTAATCCATTTGATCCACTTGGAAATGGAACCACTGCAACTAAAGTGTCATCCGCCCACGTGGCAAAGCAATTAGGAGTAGGGAGTTGTGCAGATTGAAGAGTTGGATCAAAAGGTTTGTCAAAATTAAATTCTAATTCTGCATACTCTCCCTCAACGCCCCACAACTTAAAGAACGCCTCCTGATGTTGAATTCCGAAACAAATGATCAATTTCGGTCTACGACTTTTGCGCTCATTTGCGTAAATTTTTGAGCGACGTTCTACGACGACGCCCAAATACTTTTCAAAATTTTCAATTCCTGTCCATTCACTAAGGGATATCGGATTAAGCTCGTCACCTGCGGTGCGAATCTTATATTTGTCCCAACTCTTTCCGGCTACGCTGCGGTTTTCGAACGAAATGGGATACGCATTCAGAATTAAACTCAACCCATTTACGCCGACGATTCCGAGCTTTTCCCAAGTTTTCCAAGGCTGTTGGTAGGAGGCATTCTTTTCCGGCTTTGTACAGTTGTACAACTCGCACAAAATCTTCATCGTATTTCGACAAAACGGACTGCCCGGTGCCCAAAAATTATCGATAAAGTCTTGCAAGGAAGTTGTTTGAATATCCTCAAGACCATAAGGTTCCAACTCGCTTTCTAGAATTGGAACTTTCGAGTCGTAACCTCCGCCCCATTCCAAACCGCACATCCAAACCGGGCTCCGAACGTTTCCTATCGTCGATCCGTAAAATGACTCGACAAGCTTTGTGAAGTTTTCGCTCATTACATTCTCCTAGATAACATTTATTTTTTGAACACTGTAAACGTCACCGAAGACTCCTGGAATGATTTGAACCAAGGCTTCTCCTGCTTATAAGACACCGCCTTTGGGGTGTCTTTTCCGCCCTTAAGTAATTTCCTTAATATTTTTTACTAGTGTTTTACTAGTAAATCTCATGTTCGCGCACATGTATGAAAGGACGTCCCAGCTCCAAGGGAATCGAAACCTCGACGGGGAAAAACTCATATTTAAAGTCTTTCCGGAAAATCAGAATGAAAAACCAAAGCTTCGAAGCATCTTCTGCACGTTTTTGTTCGCGAGCACTTCCGGCTTTTTCAACTGAGGAGCCAGCCAGTCGATTGCAATTTGATTGGTGTAGAAGGTACGGAAGACATCTACCGACAAAATATTTTCTTTTCGAAGTACCTGCATGACTAGATCGCAGTCTCTGCTAATGGCTTCAGAAGCAAAGTACCTTGCCTGTTTGTCCGTAATTTTGATGACCGGTTGTGGGTCAGCCTTTTCCGGCGCTTTTAACGCCATTAGGCGAGGCTTTTCTTCGAGAATGAATTTGATCGCAACAACCTTGCGTCCGGCCTTAATCTCCTCGAAACGCACGTTGAACACGGTATTTTGGCTGTTGTTGATCTGTTTGATCGATGACTTAATGGCGAACCTCTTGAAGTCTCCGTAGAGCTTGAGACGATCTCCAATCTCAAGGATGTCTCTTAGTTCTTGAACATCAACCTTCATCCAGCGCGTGTCTCTGTACTGGCACAGCATGGAATAAATGATTGCAGCGTATGCCGTCAGGCCTCGGATTTCCTGCAGTTTCAGCCGCGTAAAACCTTTCCGGAAGTCGTGTAGGAAAGGGAGGAGCTTTTGAGAAAGCGTGACAATAACTTCTCCGCTTCCCTTTACGTACCCGATGTCCTGAACCCAACGGATTTTTCGTTCGATAAGCGCATTATCAGAAGCGTCTTTTTCGGTAAAGACAATGTAGCGATCAAACAATGTTTCGACGGCTTGTCGCAAGTCAGCATACGCGGTTGAGGGATCTGATCCGAGGTCGATAAGTTCCTGTGCAGAAACTCGGCATTCAAGACACCGATCTTTTACCTGAAAGTTCTTAGCGATGGCGACAAAAAGAATTCGCAACTCACTGGTCGTGAGGCGTCGTGCAGCTCTATTAACCTCATTCGCGTACTTTACAATCAGCTCTCCCATGGGCGTACACCTTAGTTATTAATTATGAGCTCATTATACAGACTCATAATTCACGGGGAAAAACTCATACTTTCACGGGGAATTTCTCATACTTTACGGGGAAAAACTCATATTTAACAGGGAATTTCTCATATTAAGTTGTGCAGATACCTTGAACACCAAGGGTTTTCGGATGTCTACAATTAATACAATTAAGACAAGTAAAACAAAACGACCTTCGCCGAAACGATCCAATTGCTAAGAACTTAGCTCATCATCTGACGTTTTTTTGATTGATTTTTTCTTTTTCTAATAACGGGGAAAAACTCATAGTAGTTTTTGCTAGTAAAAATTATCTGTATTTTTCAAATTTATTAGCAGGTTGCAACTATCTATACATTTTTTTGTATTCGAACACGCCTATGGCTTTAATCGAGAAGAGTAACTTTCCAAATCTACTTTTCAGATTTATAAATGAGAAAAGTTTAAACTTTTAGCATTTATAAGTCAGAAAGGTTTAAAAATGTCTTATATCGAGAGAGATATCACACCAATTCTGAAGTCGGTTCCGGAGTCAAAGGCCTCCGTTCTGCTTGGGGTACGACAGGCTGGAAAAAGTACGCTTTGCAGGCATCTGATTGAAGGTCGTAAGGCAGCAATTTATTCGGGAGATGAACCGCGCGATGTGAAGATTCTTTCCGCCGTCGAGAGCAAGGCCGAGCTCGAAAAAATTATTGGTTCCAACGAGATAGTTTTTATTGATGAAGCTCAAAGAATTCCGAGCATCGATCTGCTTATTAAACGTCTTGTCGATTTAAAGACAAAGTGCAAAGTCATAGTCACCGGCTCTAGCTCATTGGAGCTAGCGGGCGGCGTTTTCGAGTCTGCAGCAGGACGAACAGATACGACTTATCTGGCACCGTTTTCTATACAAGAGCTGGTGAATCATTATTCTCTTCCTAAAGTAATGCAGGATTTACCGGATCGGCTTGTTTACGGAAATTTACCTTTTGTACTGGACGAACCGATGAGAGCGCAAAAGAACTTGATGGAGTATTTCAACTCAGTGGTCTTTAAGGATATCTTCTCATTGTCGGACGTGCGTCGTCCTCAGCAGCTGATTGATCTTGTCCGGATTATTGCTAGAAATATCGGATCTGTTGTGAGTTACGACTCGTTGTCCCGCGATACCGGACTGAGTAAAACAGCGGTCATTAACTACTTAACACTCTTGGAAGAGTGTTTCATTATCAAGATTCTTCCCTCGTATGCGAAGAACTTAGAGAATGAATTAAAGAAATCTAAAAAGATTTATTTTTGCGATGTTGGCCTAAGAAACGCAGCAATCAGAGATTTTTCACCTTTCCTGTCTAGAACTCCGGAAGAACAAGGCGTTCTGTTGGAGAACTTTTTCATCATAGAACGGATGAAAAAAATTTATTTGAGTGATCAATACGCAGAACAGTATTTCTGGAGAACAAAAAATAAAGAAGAAGTGGACTTTGTAGAGTTTGAGAATAGCAAGCCAAAGGCCTTTGAAGTTAAGTTGTCAAAATCCAATGTTCGTGCTCCGGCCTCATTTTCTAGGGCTTATCCGGAAATGGAATTTCATACGGTCAATAAAGACAACATTTTGGAATACTTGGTCGACGGTGCTTCGGCCAATGGAACGGAACCGGCTTGAGAGCAGGTTGGCCATGACGGGGAATTTCTCATAGTAATAGCACGAGAAAAAATAGAAGACTTCGTCAGTCTCAGGAGCTAATCAATAATTTCGGTTATTTAAGTAACCTTTTTTATACTATAATTTCGATAGTTTAATAACCGAAATTATAGATTAATGCTTATCCAGCGTGAAATTTCTCAGGATGTGAGGAAAGCCACACCTCCGAAGGCTGTGGTTGTCTTAGGACCAAGGCAAGTCGGTAAATCGACCTTGTTTAAGCAAATTATCGATCCGGTTAATTCGCTATGGTTGGACGGAGATAAACCCCGCCACGTTAAACTTTTGGTGGATGCGTATGAGAACGATGAGATTAGTTCTCTTCTTCAGAGAGCACCAACATTGGTAATCGATGAAGCCCAAAGAGTCCCGAATATCGGAGTGATTCTCAAGCTGCTAGTCGACGAAAATCAGTCCACGCAAATCTTTGCGACGGGATCTTCTTCTTTGGAACTGGCTTCAGGAGTTAGAGAATCCGCACTCGGACGACTTGAGCTTTTTCAGCTGTGGCCTTTCTCCCTTGCTGAGTTAGTGAACAGTAAAGGACGGTGGAATATTCAGCAGTCCCTAGCTGAAAGGATTGTCTACGGAATGTTTCCGGCTGCCGTCGCTCAGGATCAGCCGGCAAATTTCTTAAGCTACTATGCCTCAGAGCTCCTCTACAAGGATCTTTTTGCGTTGGCAGGCGTTCGTTCATCCGCAACGTTTGAGAACCTCGTCTATCAACTGGCTGCGCACATAGGTCAGGAAATTAGCTATGACTCTCTTGCTCGAGAGGTCGGCCTAAACAAAGTGACGGTAATCCGATACATCGACCTCTTGGAGCAATGCTTTGTTGTGAAGGTCTGCCATTCATTTTCCAGCAACCTTGAAAATGAATTGAAGAAAGGAAAGAAGATTTACTTCACGGACACAGGAGTCCGAAACGCTATCTTGAATGACTTCAGTCCGTTATCTTCTCGATCTGACGCGGGTGCGCTCTGGGAGAATTTTCTCTTTATGGAACGCGTGAAGCAAAATGCTTACCGGAGGAATAGGCGTTCGCTGCGTTTCTGGAGAACTAGAAGCAATGCCGGCGTCAAACCTAAAGAAGTGGATTTTGTGGAGATTCAGGACAGAAAAGTCATCAATGCTTTTGAGTGCAAATTATCCGGGTCCGCACACAGTCGAGCACAGTCGGAATTTCTTTCACGGTATCCGGATGTTAATTTTCAAGTCGCTACTCCGGAAAGTGTAATGGATATTCTGGCTATTTGACTCTGTTATCCAAAGGAGAAATTATTTTTTTACTAGTAAAACACTAGTAAAAAAACTAGATGAGCAAAAAGCGGAAAAGGTGCGTAGCCTTATCTATAGATTATGGCTGTTGGAAACGTCCCAGCTCAAAGAATTTTTTCCGGATGCATTGCAAAGAAAAACCCCTCCAATGTAGAACATTGGACGGGGGCACAGGAAGGCGCCTTAAAGGTCCCCTTCCCGTGGCGTCAGTATAGCTGAGACATAGAGAGCGCAGTTAAAAAATGGCCTAAAGGCATCGTTAACGAGAGGGTTCCTTCATCGGTAGCGAGGCAGGCGAGGAAGCTCATAGTTATTACTTTTACTAGCAAAACACTAGTAAAAATTCCGCAATATCATGCCTATTAGACTGGCGGCTGTGCTGCGTCTGACGTTGACGACTTCTAATGTGCTCTTTAACTGCATCTACAGAGGTTAGAAAAAAGGGAATAGGCACTACGAATAGCTCTATTTACGGGATCACCCATGGGAAAGTCCTATGTAACGATTTGTTAAGATAGTAATTACTACAAGAATAAAACTACCCAAGACGTTTAAACACAAGGAAAATAAATGCAATCGCTTGGACCCAGACCTTATCCGGGAGAGGACACTGCCACTACTCGAGACTCCGATGAGTATTTAGAAAAAAACGGACTCGGCACTCGTGAAGCAGCCAGCCCCGGTGAACTAAGTCCAACCGGAAGCGTTAATGAGCTGCTAAAACAAGTCCCAACCGATAATAATGTTAGCAGCGATGAACTCATAGCTTTTTTAGGAAGTAAGAAAGAGCTCTGGGGCGGCGAAAACTTTGCACTACTGCTGGCTAAAAAACTCTATTCTCTTAACAAACGAGAAATCGAGCTTTCAAACAAAATAAAAACAGCCAAAGAGACTTTCGATAAAACTCAAACCGAACTCGATAAAAAAATTGTTGACTCTCAAACTGAACTAGATAAAAAAATTCTTGACTCTCAAAGCGAACTCAATAAAAAAATAGTGGAACTGGAAGATGCGTTTTCTTCCACTAAAGAAAGCCAAGAAGAAGCAATCAAAGGTTTTGAAAGTTTTAAGACTTCCACTGAAGAAAAATTATCAAGGTTTGAAATCGGTATAAGTTCGGCTCACACGAAGGAAGTAATCCTGAGAAGAGAAACTTTCGAAAAAATTGATCAATTAAACGTGGACGTTACCGAGAACTCTGGCAACTGTCATTTCCTAAAAACGGTTGACTTCTTTTTGTTTTAAACCTGTGTTTAGTTGACTTTGATTGGGCTAAGCCTGGTAACAGTTGACTCCTGGCTGCCCTTATCCCTGCGGTCGGTTGTCCGGAAGGCGTAGCCGGAGGACAACCGACCGCAGGGATAAACAAATTTTATGCTATTAATTTGTTCCTTAGGTGGTCCTCTCGAAGTGATCGCCAGAGCTTCTTTATCTCTCCACTGACTGTAGAAGCTTCTGCCGGGGTTAATAAATTATTGCTTAGATGTGGACGACAATTGTTGTAGAACGCAATGGCCTCCGCCAGCGCGCGTTCAAGATCTTCAAAGCTTTCAAATCTTCTTTTGTCCAGGATTTCATTTTTAAGCGTTGAATTTATTCTCTCAGCTATTGCATTTTCTTTTGGGTCTCCGCACTCAGTCATGCTGATGCCTATCCGGGCGCTCCTTAACTTCTCTACGTATTCTTTACTTGCATACTGGACGCCTCTATCTGAATGGTGCACTAAGCCCCCGTTACAAATATCTACGCCACGTTCATTGGCAATCCTAAAGGCCATTGACAATGCCTGCAGCGCCGGCCTATTACTCAAATCTCTTCCTAACCGCCAGCCCATAACTTCGTGGCTGTATGCGTCTGTGATCAAGGATAAATAAGCAAATCCCGACTCCCAATCAGACACCTTAATCGGTATATAGGTAATGTCGCTGACCCACACTTGATAAGGTCGGCTGGGTATTACATCCTTTATCAAGTTCGGATACGTGGGCAAGTTGTGCCGAGAATCCGTTGTCCTTGGCTTCCTTTTCTTTTGTCGGAGCTTTAAATGATTGTCGGAAAGGATATCTGCAAACCTGTCCCGCCCGACATGAAGCTCTTTCGGAAACTGGCGGCAGAACATGAACCAGAGTTTCTTTCCTCCAATATTAGGATCCTTTTGACGAACATCTTCGCAATACTTAACGATGATCTCCTCGACTAATACTTTTGTCTCGTCAGTAGGCTCTTTCCGTGCTTTGTAGTAAGCCTGCTTACTAACGCCAAACAATTTACAGAGTGCCGTTACACCACCGTAAGGACAACCCTGTCTAAGCAGGACATCTATTGTTTGGCGCCATGTTTTTTTCGTATGGCGATGCCGAACTTCTTTTCAGCGACATTAACCATAGTTTCATAAGCGCAAGCTTTTAGCTCAGCTGCACGAAGCTGAGCTTTGAGCTCCTTTATCTGTGCCTCCAATAAAGCAGTCTCGCTGTTAATATTGTCGGTATTAACCGATTTCTTTGAATCACCACCGGCTGAAGAATCTTCGGTTTTCGGTTCGGCCTTCTGTTTAACGTTCTTGTGCTTTGGCAAATTTATCCACCTGTAAACTGTCGCCAAACAAACTGGGACTTGCGCCGCAATTTCTTTTATTGGCATTCCCTGATTGTACAAATCGACGACTAGCCTTTGTGTTTCGGCCCGTGTAAGTAGCGAACCTATTTGTGTTCCATACTGCATTATTTGACTCCTTAAGAGTCAACTTTTTCTAGGACAAGACAAACCTTAGAAATAGCATAAATTATGTCGAAGAAAAGGCCGATAAGACTCTAGAAGAAGTCGAAGAGCAGAGGAGAAGCTGTGACGCTCTCCGAGGTTCTCTTAGAAAAATGAGAGAAGAATGCATAGAAGACATCGACCGCTTAAAAAACTCGGTTACTTTGTACGAGCAAAGTCTCTCGTCAGACAAGTCGGGAATTACAGAGGGGGATAGAGAAACCTTCGGAGAAGAAATGTGCGACTTTGTTTTAAGAGCAACATCTCGCATTCAAGGCATCGACTCTTTAAAAAGCTCCCTTCAAAAAGAGCTTGATACCCTAAAATCCCAGACACGGGAGCATGCTCGCTATATTTCCTCGTTAGAAAGTGCTAACAAGAAGCTTGAAACGACAATAAAGTCGCTCCAAAACCAAATTTCCGCACTTCAAAAAGAACCGGTTAAACCGAAGGACGTAGAAGATAAAACAAATGCAGATGTTAAAAAAGAGAAATCTTCCAGTGTTTGGATGGCTCTTTTCTTTTTCGTTTTAGCGGTTTTCATTTTTATCGGTCTTAGACTTCAAGAGGTACCTTCGCAACAAACAAGATCATTACCCGCTCCTGCAAGAATACAGGATTCGGCAAAAGAAGCCGCTCAAAGTAAAATAATTAGGGAAGCTCTGTAAAATGCTTGATTCTTCCCAATGGCCTTTAGAGACTTAATTTTCAAAGGATCTGGCCGAAATTTTCCATTCAGGAGGAGTTGATTGGGGCCTAATCAATCAATTTCCTCCCCAATAGATACAGTTATCCTAGACGAAGCTCACCTTAGTTCGATTTTCGAAGCAATTTCCGATGAACATGTTGGCAATCGAGGCCAGCATTG
>ERZ773192.749-NODE-749-length-38351-cov-15.164717_pt1 | contig 38351 bp, 32 predicted proteins | sample MGYA00581010_ERZ773192 | MGnify/ENA primary metagenome ERZ773192 (study PRJEB29015, sample SAMEA2737741) | human gut metagenome | biome: human gut; feature: human-associated habitat; material: faeces | place: China | collected 2012 ...
CTGCGCAGCAGCAGAAGACTGCTTGCGAAGATCACGACCAGCCGCCAGTTCGTGCCCGCGAACGTCACGGCCTCGTCCCAGAACGCGGTGACGAGAATGCTGACGCCTGCCGAGGCGATCATCGCCACGACGGCCGGGCGCAGCGAGGTGAGCACGCCCTGCAGCAAAGAAAGTTTGCGGTAGCGCAGATACAGCCGTGCCAGCAGCGTCACCAGCACGCACGACGGCAGCATGCACCCCACCGTCGCAGCCAGCGCACCCGAAAGCCCCGCCACGCGCAGCCCGACGAACGTCGCCGCGTTGATGGCGATCGGCCCCGGCGTCATCTGCGAGATGGTGACAAGGTCGGTGAATTCCGCCATACCGAGCCAGCCGTGCTGCGTGACGATCTGCGCCTGGATGAGCGGCATGGCCGCGTAGCCACCGCCGAAGCTGAACAGGCCGATCTGCAGAAAGCTCCAGAACAGCTGCAGCAGGATCATCCGGCCTTCCCCCTTCCGAGCAGCGTCCGCGCCGTCCCCAGCGCGATGCAGCCGAGCACGATATAGACCACATTGACCTTGCACACGCACGAGAGCACAAAGGCGGCGGCCATGATGAGCATCGACGAGACGCTTTTCTGCCGCGTGATATCCGCGCCCATGTCCCACACGACCGACGCGATGACCGCGCCGACGCCTGCCTGCATCCCGGACAGCACCCGGCTGACCACGGCGTTGTCCCGGAACAGCTGATAGAAATAGGAGACGAGCGCGATGATGACGAACGGTGGGATGACGGTGGCGACGGCCGCGGTGAGTGCCCCGGCCAGCCCTGCGAACTTGTAGCCCACGACGATCGCGCCGTTGACCGCGATGGGGCCAGGGGAAGACTGCGCGATGGCGACAAGATCGAGCATCTCATCCTCGCCGATCCAGTGCCGCTCGTCTACGAACCGCTTTTTCATCAGCGAGACGATCACATAGCCCCCGCCGAAGGTGAACGCGCTGAGATACAGCGTGGAAAAAAACAGCTGGGGCAGAACGCTTTTTTTCTTCATGTGATCCTTCCTTTTTGCTTCCCAGTATATCGCATCCGGCGGCAGAAGTAAAACCGGATCCGCAAAAAAATCCCGGCCGGAGGGTTCCGGCCGGGATGCGTTTGATGTGCTCAGGTCTGCGCCGCGCCGTCCACCGAGAGAATTTCGCCCGTGACGTAGCTGGCCAGATCGCTGGCGAGGAACAGGAACGCATTGGCGACTTCCTGCGGCTCGCCCATGCGCTGGAGGGGAATTGGCGCGCAGATGCGCTTGACCATGTCCTCCGGCAGGTTGGCGACCATGTCCGTGCGGGTCACGCCGGGGGCGACCGCGTTCACGCGGATGTTGTCGCGCCCCAGCTCGCGCGCGAGGCTGCGGGTCAGGCCGTTGACGGCGAATTTGCTGGTCGGGTAGCCCACGCCGGAGGGCTGGCCGTAGATGCTGACCATCGAGCTGGTGTTGATGATCGCACCGCCGCCCTGCGCCTTCATAATCGGCGCGACGGCGCGGCAGCCGTTGAACACGGCCGTCACGTTCAGATCCATGATGTTTTTGAACGCGGCCGGGTCATACTGGTAGAGCGGCTCGCGCGCGGAAATGCCCGCGTTGTTCACCAGAATGTCGATGCGGCCAAAGGCCTCGGTGACCTTCGCCATGGCGGCTTCCACCGCGGCATAATCGGTCAGGTCGGGCGCAAGACCCATGACGTCCCAATCCGGGTTTTCGGCCTTGAGCTTGGCCAGCGCCTTGTCCACCGTCTCCTGACGAGAGCCGAAGAGCGCAACGGACGCGCCGTTTTTGAGGAACGTTTCCACAATGGCAAAGCCGATGCCGCGGGTACCGCCGGTCACGACCGCCTTCTTTCCTTCGAGCAGCATGAAAAATACGCCTCCTGTACGCGGCCGGACGAAAAGCAAACGTCCGACCGATATAATGAGAAAATGATAGCATATTTTGGGCAAATACGCAAGGCGCTGACGACAATTCCGCGCCGGTTTCAGGGACGCTGGCGTTCGAGCTGCTCGACCTCCTGCATCCAGAGGATGCTCTGCGCGTCCGAAGGCATGCGCCAATCGCCGCGCGGGGAAAGGCTGACCGAACCGACCTTCGGGCCGTCCGGCATGGCGGAGCGCTTGAACTGCTGGGTGAAGAAGCGGCGGACGAACGTGCGCAGGGCGGCGAGAATCGCGTCGTCGGCATATTGCCCGTCAAACGCGGCCTTGGCCAGCGGATAGAGCCTGAGCGGGGACGCGCCGCTATCCATCATGTGATAGAGGAAGAAATCGTGCAGGGCATACGCGCCCAAGGTATCCTCCGTGCGCTGGGTCAGCTCGCCCGCCTTGGAGGGGATCAGCTCGGGAGAGATCGGCGTATCGAGAATATCCTCCACGACTGGGGCGATTTCGCCGCCGAGCTTTGCGCCCGCGTAGCGGACGAGATGCCGGATCAGCGTTTTGGGCACGGAGGCGCTCATGTTGTACATGCTCATCTGGTCGCCGTTGTAGGTGCACCAGCCGAGAGCCAGCTCGCTCAAATCCCCCGTTCCCACCACGATGCCGCCGACGACACTGGCATAGTCCATGAGAATCTGCGTCCGTTCTCTGGCCTGAGAATTTTCGTAGGTGCCGTTGTGGACATTGGGGTCGTGGCCGATGTCGGAAAAGTGGAGGTTCACCGCGTCTTTGATGTTGATTTCCTTGCAGGAAATTCCCAGGGTGCGCATCAGCTCCCAGGAATTTTTGTACGTCCGGTCGGAGGTGCCGAAGCAGGGCATGGTCACGCCGCAGACCTCCGACGCGGGCCGCCCCAGCCGGCGCATGGCCTCCACGGACACCAGCAGCGCCAGCGTGGAGTCCAGTCCCCCGGAAATGCCGACGACCGCTTTCGCGCTGCCCAGAATGGCCAGCCGCTGTTTCAGCCCCGCCACCTGCATGTGGAAAATTTCCATGCACCGCCGGACGCGGTTCTCCTTCCCCGTGGGGACGAAGGGCAGTTTCGACAGCGGATAATCTACGCCGTCGCTGCGAAGCTCCGGGGCGTTGGTGTCTATCAGGACGGCGGGACGTGTCGGATTCTGCTGGGCGGCGTCCTTGAAGCCCTTGTTTTTCATCCGGTCGGCGCGGATTCTGCCCAGGTCGCAGTCGCAGACCAGCATATAGTCCGACGCGATGGGTTCTTCCGTTTCGGCAAGGAGCCTTCCGTCCTCCCCGATCAGGCTCTGGCCGGAGAAAATCAAATCCTGCGTGGACTCCGTGGAACCGGCGGAACAGTAGGCATAGACGCAGTTCAGCGCGGCGGACTGGTGCTGCACCAGCCCCCGGCGGTAGGCGCGCTTGCCGATGGTTTCGTTGGAGGCGGAGAGGTTCAGAATCACCTCCGCGCCGTTCAGCGCCAGAAACGTGGACGGCGGCAGGGGCGTCCACATATCCTCGCAGATCTCCACGCCCAGCAGCGTTCCGCCAACGCGGAAAACGGCTCTCGGGAGAACGGGGACAGGCTCGCCCAGAAGCTCCGCCATGTCCTCCGTCACCTCCGCCCCGGAGGAAAACCAGCGCTTTTCGTAAAACTCATTATAGTTGGGAATGTAGGTCTTCGGCACCAGGGCGTGAATCCTTCCCCGGGAAATGACGGCGGCGCAGTTGTACATCCGCATTCCCGTCCGGACGGGCAGTCCCACCGCCGCCGTTACGCCGGGGTGATTTTTTGTGCAGTCGGCAATTTTTCGGATTCCCTGCTGAACTCCCGTCCAGAGGGTGTCCTGAAAGAACAAATCCTGACAGGAATACCCGGTAAGCGCCAGCTCCGGGAACAGGACGATATCCGCCCGCTCCCCGTCGGCTTTTTCGATATAGGCGCAGATATCCTCCGCGTTCTTCGCCGTATCCCCCACCCTGACCGCCGGTACGGCGCAGGCAATTCTGATAAAATCCAGCATAGGAATTCCTCCCGATATTTTTCTGAGGGTATCATACCATACTCTTCCCGATTTGCCAAGAGAATATAAAAAACTTGCGGGGAAAGGCCATTTACCCTCCCCCGCTGTCTTTTGTTAGATTCCAGCAAGCTCAAGCAGCTTGTCCGCCAGATCCGTCTGCTCCCAGGGGCGGCTCTCAATGCCGAAGTGGCCGTGGGCGGCGGTGTCCGCGTAGATGGGACGGCGCAGGTCGAGCTTGCGGATGATTCCGGCGGGGGTCATGTCGCAGGTCTCCCGCAGAAGCTCCGTCATTTTCTCGTCGGAGATCTTGCCGGTGCCGTAGCTATCCACCCGAAGGGACACCGGCTGGGCAACGCCGATGGCGTAGGCCAGCTGCACCTGCACCTTGGTTGCAAGACCCGCGGCAACCAGATTTTTGGCCATGTATCTCGCCATATACGCCGCGCTGCGGTCAACCTTGGTAGGATCCTTGCCGGAGAATGCGCCGCCGCCGTGGGAGAAATAGCCGCCGTAGGTGTCCACGATGATCTTCCGCCCGGTCAGGCCGGTATCGCCGTTGGGGCCGCCGATGACGAAATTGCCGGTGGGGTTGATGTGGATATGGGCAACGTTCTCAGCGTGGAAGCCGTAACGCTCCAGAACCGGGGCGATCACATTCTCCCGGACGTATTTTCTCAGCGCCTCGATTGGGAAATCCGCGCTGTGCATGATGGAGACGACCACGGTGTCGATTCCCACCACGTTGCCCTGCTCGTCGAATTCCACCGTGACCTGCGTCTTTCCGTCGGGGCGAAGCAAGTCCGTCTCGTGGACGCACTGGGTCAGGCGGCTGCACAGGGCGCGGCTGAGGGCTGCGGGCAGGGGCATCAGTTCCGGGGTCTGGGTGCAGGCGCCGCCGAACATCATGCCCTGATCGCCCGCGCCGCCAACCTCGTCGTTGGTTCCCAGAGCAATGTCGGCGGACTGGGTATGAATGCGGCACTGAATCTCCACCGTGTCGGCGTCAAAGCCGTCGCCGGGATACACATAGCCAATCTTCCGAATGGCCTCCCGGGCAACGGCGGCGTAGTCAACGGTGGCCTTCGTGGTGATCTCGCCGCAGATGATGCAGAAATTTGTGGTGACCATGGTCTCGCAGGCCACGCGGGAATGGGGGTCCTGCGCAAGGCAGGCGTCCAGAATGGCGTCGGAGATGGAGTCCGCTACTTTGTCAGGGTGTCCGTTGGTGACACATTCAGAGGTAAAAAGTCTTTTTTCCATTTTGTTTTTCCTTTCTTTCTATAACTAAACCTGAAAAAGAAAAACCGCACACCGAAGATTCGATGTGCGCTCCTATCGAATCCTCATCTTTCGTTTGCCGCCGGATTTGGCACCTTGTGTAAACAGGTTGCCGGGTTTCATCGGGCCGTTCCCTCCACCACTCTTGATAAGGCTTGTATGCAGTTCAACACTGTATTTTACACGATTTTCTAAAAAAGTCAAGCTTTTTGTTTACAAATCCGATATAGACATTTGAATGAATTGCTGATAGAATGGGGATACGTTTTTTATACTGAACTTTCATTATGATCTTTAGAAAAGATTTTAATCAGGAAATAGTATTAGGAGTTGAGTACCGTGAAAAATTTACGCAAAAAATTTGAGCTTTTCTGCTTCAAAAACCGGAATAAGGGCATCCCCAATCTGATGCTTTACATCGTCATCGGCACCGCCGTGGTCTACCTGTTCAGCCAGATGTCCGGCAACGCCCTTCTGTACAGCACCCTCCGATTTGACCGGACGAGCATTCTTCAGGGACAGGTCTGGCGGCTGATCACCTATCCCCTGACCTACAGCGCCGGGAACATTCTGCTCACCGCCATCACCCTGCTGTGCTACTACTCCCTGGGCAGAGCCATGGAAAATGTGTGGGGCACCCTGCGGTTCAACCTGTTCTACCTCACCGGTGTGGTAATGATGGACATTTACTGCATGATCTTCGGCGGTCAGGCCAGCGTCACCTATCTGAACCTGAGTCTGTTCCTCAGCTACGCCACGCTGTACCCCGACGCAAATTTTCTGCTGTTTTTCATCATCCCCATAAAGGCGTGGATTTTCGCGCTGGTCGATCTGGCGATGGTGCTGCTCAGTCTGTTTACCGACCCCTTCCCCTACAATCTGTTCTCCGTGATCGCTCTTGCCAACTATTTCCTCTTCTTCGGCAAGGACGTGCTGAACGTGATTCCCATGTCCTGGCGTGCCAATGCCAGCCGCCTGTTCCGCAGGAAGCCCAAACAGCCCAAGGCGAAGGTCATCCATTTTAACGCAGGCTCCTACGAAGCCTCCACCGCCACGCCGAAAGCCCCCTACACCCACCGCTGCACGATCTGCGGACGCACCGATGTGACAAATCCGGAGCTGGAATTCCGCTACTGCTCCAAGTGCAAGGGCTACTACTGCTACTGTCAGGATCATATCAACAATCATACGCATATTCAGTAGGTGAAAAATGGCACGATTTGTGTAAATTCCTCTTGCAATATTCCGCCGCCCATGGTATAATGTCCGCAGCTACTGAACAAGGAGACTGTTATCATGGTCACCATGAATTCTTCTGTGCGCTTTTCCTTTTATTACTATTACTTTTTTACCCGAAAAAAGTAATAGCGATTTGTGCTGCAGAAATTTTTCAGGAGCTTAAAGGGTTATCTCAAGACGCCGCACGAATTGCCGTGCGGCGTTATTTTATTATCAGGAGATGTTAAGCAATGATCGCAGTATTGAAAAACGGCACCACGCCCTCCCAGATCCAGCACCTTGTGGACTGGCTCAAAAATATGAATCTGGACGTTCACATTTCCGAAGGCTCGGAGGTCACCATTCTCGGTCTGGTCGGCGACACCAGCCGGGTGGACATCGACCTTCTGAAAAGCCTGGAAATGGTTGAGACCGTCAAGCGGGTCTCTGAGCCGTTCAAGCAGGCCAACCGGAAATTCCACCCCAAGGACACCATCATCGAGGCGGGAAACGCCCGCATCGGCGGCGGGTATTTTGCCATGATCGCAGGCCCGTGCAGCGTGGAATCCGAGGAGCAGATCATTGCCGTCGCTTCCGCCGTCAAGGAATCCGGCGCATCCATTCTCCGGGGCGGCGCGTTCAAGCCCCGCACCTCCCCCTACGCCTTTCAGGGCATGAAGGGCGAGGGCATCCGGCTGCTTCTGGAGGCCAAAAAGGCCACGGGGCTGCCCATCGTCACGGAGATCATGAACATTTCCACCCTCGATCTGTTCGCCGATGTGGATATCATTCAGGTAGGTGCGCGGAATATGCAGAACTTTGACCTTCTGAAAGAGCTGGGCAAGACCGACAAGCCCATTCTGCTGAAACGGGGACTTGCCAACACCTTGCAGGAGCTGCTCATGAGCGCCGAATATATCATGAGCGAGGGCAACAGCAAGGTCATCCTCTGCGAGCGGGGCATCCGCACCTTTGAGACCGCCACCCGGAACACCCTCGATCTTTCCGCCGTCCCCGTGTTGCACAATCTGACCCACCTGCCTGTGGTGGTCGATCCCAGCCACGCCACCGGCAAGGCCGATCTGGTCGCCCCCATGGCCTACGCGGCCACCGCTGCCGGTGCCGACGGCATCATGGTGGAGGTCCACAACGATCCCGCCCACGCGCTGTGCGACGGCGCCCAGTCCATCACGCCGCCCCAGTTCGATGAGATCAGCCGGAAAGTCCGGCAGATTCGTGAGGTTCTTGTATGAAAGTCGGTATTTTGGGTCTTGGCCTGATCGGCGGCTCCCTTGCCAGAGCCTACGCTCTGGAGGGGCACACCGTCTACGCCATTCAGCGAAACGAAAGTATGCTGTCCTTTGCCATGCTTTCCGGCGCAGTCCATGGGCGGCTGGACGAAACCACCATTCCGGCGTGCGACCTGATCCTGCTTGCCATCTACCCCGGCGGCTGCGCCGACTGGCTGGAAAAGAACGCGCCCCTTGTATCCAAGGACGCGCTGGTCATCGACTGCTGCGGCATCAAGCGGGAGGTTTGCAGCCGGTGCTTCCCTCTCGCCGAACGGTACGGCTTCACCTTCGTGGGCGGGCATCCCATGGCAGGCTCCCAGTTTTCCGGCTTCAAATACAGCCGGGCGAACCTTTTCGCGGGCGCACCCATGGTGCTGGTTCCGCCGGTGTATGACGATATCCAGCTGTTAGACCGGGTAAAAACCGCATTGAAGCCCTGCCATTTTGGTTTTTTCTCCGTCACAACAGCGGAAGAACACGATAAAATGATCGCCTTTACCTCCCAAATGCCCCACATTCTCAGCAACGCATTCATCAAGTCCCCCACCGCTTTGAAGCACAAGGGATTTTCTGCCGGAAGCTACAAGGATCTGACCCGCGTTGCCTGGCTGAATCCCCAGATGTGGGCGGAGCTGTTCATGGAGAACAAGGACAATGTTCTTTTCGAGCTGGACAGCTACATTGAAAGCCTGTCCGCCTACCGGGACGCCATTGCTGCGGACGATATGGACACGTTAGTGAAGCTGCTGGACGAGGGCAAAAAGCGCAAAGAGGAGGTGGACGGATGAACACCGTTACCGTCCGCGCTTCCAAGCAATATGATATTCTGATTGGTCAGGGGCTGCTGCCCACTTTGGGCGCGGAAGCGAAAAAGCTGGGAAAAGCGCAGAAAGTTTGCGTCATCAGTGAGACTACCGTCTATCCTCTTTATGGCGCTGCTGCCGAGGAAAGCCTGAAAAGCGCCGGTTTTTCCGTGGTTTCCTATGTATTCCCCGCCGGGGAAGAAAGCAAAAACGGGCAGGTCTTCCTCGATCTTCTGAACTTTCTTGCGGAAAACCGGCTGACCCGCTCCGACATGATCGTCGCTCTCGGCGGCGGCGTGGTGGGTGATCTGGCGGGCTTCGCCGCCGCAAGCTACCTGCGGGGCATCCGCTTCATTCAGGTTCCCACGACCCTGCTTGCCGCCGTGGATTCCTCCGTGGGCGGCAAAACAGCCATTGATCTCCCCGCCGGGAAGAACCTCGCCGGGGCGTTCTGCCAGCCAAGTCTGGTGCTGTGCGACACGGATACCCTGAATTCCCTCCCCCTTGACATTTTCCGGGACGGCTGCGCCGAGGTCATCAAGTACGGCGTGCTGTACGACCCGAAGCTGTTCGCCCATCTGGAAGAAAAGGGGCTTTCCTTTGACCGGGAAGCGGTCATCACCCGCTGTGTGGAATTAAAGCGGGACGTGGTCATGGAGGACGAATTCGACACCGGCGCGCGGATGAAGCTGAATCTGGGTCACACCGTCGGTCACGGCGTGGAGGCAAAGAGCCATTTTGCCATCTCCCACGGCAAGGCCGTCGCCATCGGTATGGCCATCGTCAGCCGGGCATCCGCCTGCGCCGATACGCCGCGAATCCTGGCGCTTCTGGAACAATTCGGTCTGCCCGCCCGGACGGACTACTCCGCAGACGACCTTTTCACCTACACCCTCTCGGATAAGAAGCGTTCCGGCGGCACGGTGAATCTCATCATCCCCCGCGCCATCGGCGACTGCGCCATTGTCCCAACCAAAGTTGAATCCCTGAAATCCTTTATTCAGGCAGGTCTTTGATATGGATATCACCATTTTTCCCGGGGAACTTTCGGGAACCGTCCGCGCCATCCCCTCGAAGTCTCAGGCGCACCGTCTGCTGATCTGCGCCGCTTTTGCCGACGCGCCAACCACTCTTTTCTGCCCCGAAACCAACCGGGACATCGAAGCGACCATGGGCTGCCTGAACGCTCTGGGCGCGGACATCATACGAACCGACTCCGGCTACCGGGTCATCCCGACGAAGGAAATCCCCCGGCAGACAGCGCTTCGCTGCCACGACAGCGGCTCTACCCTGCGGTTTCTGCTGCCAGTGGCCGGGGCTTTGAGCGTTGACGCAATGTTTCATTTGGAGGGCAGGCTCCCCAGCCGCCCTCTCTCCCCGCTGTGGGAGGAAATGGAACGTATGGGCTGCACCCTCACCCGCCCAACTGCGGATACCGTTCGCTGCACCGGGCGTCTGCGGGCGGGAGTATACGTCATCGACGGCGGCGTTTCCAGCCAGTTTATTACGGGGCTGCTGCTTTCCGCCGCCCTGATTCCGGGAAAAAGCCGCATCCGTCTGACCGGGAAGGTGGAATCCCGCCCCTATATCACCATGACCCAGCGGGCAATGGAAATATTTGGAAAAGAAACGTCGGATTTTGTCGTGACCGGCGGCACTCCGTTCCACTCCCCCGGCACGCTGACGGTGGAGGGCGATTGGAGCAATGCCGCGTTCTTCCTTGCTGCAAAGACGTTGGGCAGCAGTGTAGAGGTGACAAACCTCTCCCCGGATTCCCCCCAGGGCGACCGGGCGGTCTTTGATCTGCTTCCCGCGCTGGAAAATAGCCCCGTCATTTCCGCCGCCGATATTCCCGATTTAGTCCCCATTCTCGCCGTTACGGCGGCGTGTAAAAATGGCGCTGTGTTCACGGACATCCGGCGGCTGCGGCTGAAAGAATCCGACCGTGTCACGTCCGTTATTGCCATGGTGGAAGCGCTGGGCGGAAAGGCGCAGGCTTCCGAGGACACCCTGACGGTGTACGGCACGGGGCTGGTCGGCGGGACGGTGGATGCCATGAACGATCACCGCATCGCCATGTCCGCCGCCATTGCCGCGACTGCCTGCAAAGCACCCGTGGCCATTCTTGGCGCGGAGTGCGTGGGAAAATCCTATCCAAAATTCTTTGAAGAATACGCCCGTTTAGGAGGTAACTATGAGCAGTACCTACGGTGAAAATCTGAAATTGTCCATTTTCGGCCAATCCCACGGTGCGGCCATCGGCATGACGCTGGACGGCATTCCGGCAGGTCTGCCCGTGGACACGGACGCTCTGCAAGTCTTCCTGAACCGCCGTGCCCCCGGGCAGAACGACTGGTCAACGCCCCGAAAGGAGGCCGATCGGCCGGAATTTCTCTCCGGAATTCTGGATGGCTACACCTGCGGCGCACCTATCGCCGCCGTGATTTACAATAAAAACACCCGCTCCGGGGACTATGCCAATCTGAAGGACTGCCCCCGTCCCGGACACGCGGACCTCACCGCCCAGATCAAATACGGCGGATTTCAGGACGCCGCCGGAGGCGGACACTTTTCCGGCCGTCTGACCGCGCCGCTCTGCATTGCGGGAGGACTGTGCAAACAATGGCTGGAGGGCATGGGAATTCAGGTTTTCGCCCATATTGCCGCCATTGCGGGCATTTCCGACACGCCTTTTGACCCCCTTGCCCCGGATATGGATTCCATCCAGCCGGATTTCCCGGTGATAAAACCGGACGCGGGGGCACAGATGCGGGATGCCATTTCCGCCGCCAAGGGTGACGGCGACAGCGTGGGCGGCATTGTGGAATGCGCCGTCACCGGTCTTCCCGCCGGGGTGGGAGAACCCATGTTCGGCGGCGTGGAGAGTCGAATTGCCCAAATCGTCTACGGCGTTCCCGCCGTGAAGGGTGTGGAATTCGGTGCGGGCTTTTCCGCCGCAAATCTGCGGGGCAGCCAGAATAACGACGATTACGTTATTTCGGATGGGCAAATCCGCACCGTCACCAACAATGCCGGGGGAATTCTCGGCGGCATTACCACCGGAATGCCCCTGATTTTCCGGGCGGCTCTCAAGCCGACGCCCTCCATTTCCCGCCCCCAGCAGAGCGTCGATCTGAACGATGGAAAAGTTCAGGAGCTGATCGTCAAAGGCCGCCACGACCCGTGCATCGTCCCCAGAGCCGTTCCGGTGATCGAGGCCGCGGCCGCCATCGCCATTTTCGACATGATTCTGGGCAACACCCGGACAGACAGGAGGAAACCGTAAATGGATTTAGATGAGATTCGCAGTGAGATCGACAAAATCGACGACGAACTGGTTCGCCTGTTCTGCCAGCGGATGCATGTCGCCGCTCAGGTCGCTGACTACAAAAAGGCCAATAACCTGCCCATTTTCCAGCCTGCCCGGGAACGGGCGAAGCTTCAGGACGTGGCGGAAAAGGCCGGCCCCGAAATGGCCAATTACACCCGGGTGCTGTACTCCATGCTGTTCGAGCTGAGCCGCAGCTACCAGTCCAAGCGCAACGGGGAATGCAGCCCCCTTTACCGGAACATCACGCAGGCCATCGAGCATACGCCGAAGCTTTTCCCGCAGGCGCCCATGGTCGCCTGTCAGGGCGTGGAGGGCGCTTATTCCCAGATCGCCTGTGAAAAAATCTTCAAAAATCCCTTTATTATGTACTTCAAGTCCTTTGAGGCCGTGTTCAGTGCCATCGATCAGGGGCTGTGCCAGTACGGCATTCTGCCCATCGAGAATTCCACTGCCGGTTCCGTGAACAAGGTGTACGACCTGATGATCGAGCATAATTTCTCCATCGTCCGCACCTTCCGGCTGAAGATCGACCACAATCTTCTGGTTAATCCCGGCACGAACCTCGCCAACATCAAGGAGGTCTACTCCCACGAGCAGGCCATCAACCAGTGCGGCAACTTCCTCCACAGTCTCCCCGGCGTGAATGTCATTCCCATGGACAACACTGCCCTCGCCGCCCAGATGGTCGCCCAGTCCGGCAGGAAGGACGTTGCCGCCCTGTCCAGCCGCGCCTGCGCCGAGCTGTACGGTCTGGATTGTCTGCGCTCCTCCGTGCAGGACAAAGGCAACAACCGCACCCGCTTCATCTGCATCAGCCGGAATCTGGAAGTTTACCCCGGCTCCGACAAAACCTCCATCATGATGGTTCTGAACCACAAGCCCGGTGCCCTTTACAAAGTGCTGGCGCGGCTTTACACTTTGGGCATCAACGTCACGAAGCTGGAATCCCGCCCCATCCCCGACCGGGAATTTGAGTTCATGTTCTATTTCGATCTGGAAACCTCCATTTATTCCGAGGAATTCGTACAGCTGATGTGCGAGCTGGACGAGATGTGTGAGGAATTCAAATACTTAGGCAGCTACACGGAGGTGGTCTGATGGAATGCGGACTGCTGGGTCGGAAGCTGGGGCACAGCTACTCCCCCCAGATTCATGCCTGTCTCGGGAATTATTCCTACACTCTCTTTGAAAAAGAGCCGGAGGAAGTTGCGGATTTCCTGAAAAACGGGGATTTTACCGGGCTGAATGTCACTATTCCCTACAAAAAAACGGTCATCCCCTATTTGGATGAATTGTCCCCGGCTGCGGAAAAACTGGGGGCGGTGAACACCGTCGTCCGCAGAGAGGACGGCACCCTTTTCGGCCACAACACGGACTATTTTGGCTTTGCTTCCCTTTTGAAGCGAAGCGGTCTGAATGTCGCCGGAAAGAAGGTTTTGGTGCTGGGCAGCGGCGGGGCTTCCAATACCGTCACTGCTGTTTTGACTGGGCTGGGTGCTGAGGCCGTGGTCATTTCCCGTTCCGGGGAAAACAATTACGAGAACCTGCAGCGTCACGAAGACACCGCCGTCATCGTCAACGCGACCCCCGTCGGCATGTATCCCAATACCGGCGTTTCTCCCGTGGATCTGAAGCGGTTCCCCAAGCTGGAAGGGGTGCTGGATGTGATCTACAACCCCGCCCGCACCCAGCTGCTGCTGGATGCCGAAGCACTTCATATTCCCTGCGCCAACGGCCTTTGGATGCTGGTAGCACAGGCCAAGGAATCCGCCGAGTATTTTACCGGCACATCCATTGACGACGCCGCCATTGCCGAAATCCACGCAAATCTTGCCGCTCAGATGGCAAACATCGTTCTCATCGGAATGCCGGGATGCGGAAAAAGCACCGTCGGCGCTCTGCTTGCGGACAAACTTGGCCGGAAGCTGGTGGACGCCGACGAGGAAATTGTCCGTCTTGCGGGCAAGCCCATCCCGGCCATTTTTGCGGAGGACGGCGAGACCGTTTTCCGGGACTGGGAGACGAAAGCGCTGTCCCGGCTGGGCAAACAGTCCGCGCTGGTCATCGCCACCGGCGGCGGCTGTGTGACCCAGCCGCGAAACTACCCATTGCTCCACCAGAACGGCGTAATTTTCTGGCTGAAACGGGACATTTCCAAGCTGCCCACCGACGGCCGCCCCCTGTCCCAGGCCAATCCCCTGGATGCGATGTTCGCAAAGCGTGCCCCCATGTACGCCGCCTTTGCCGATCACGCCGTCAGCAATGACGGTTCCGCCGAGGAAACCGTCGCCGCCATTTTGTCGATCATGGAGGAACCCATATGAAAATTCTGGTCATCAACGGCCCCAACCTGAATATGCTTGGCATCCGGGAGCCGGGCATCTACGGCAAAAATACCTTTGCCGATCTTCTGCGGCTGCTGGACGAAACCGCCAGCGCCGAGGGTCTGGAAGTGGAGCAGTACCAATCCAACCACGAAGGTGACCTTGTTGACAAAATCCAGTGGGCTTACGGCAAGGTGGACGGCATCGTCATCAACCCCGCCGCCTATACCCATACCTCCGTAGCCATTCTGGACGCCCTGAAAGCCGTTTCCATCCCCGCCGTAGAAGTCCACATCTCCGACGTGGACGCAAGAGAACCGTTCCGGCAAACTTCCTACGCCGGAATGGCCTGCGTGAAGACCATCAAAGGTCACGGCCTCGAGGGCTACCGGGAGGCAATTGTGTACCTCAAGGAGCATTACGGCTAAAAAATTTCCCATTGCCTTGCGGCAATGGGGAGATGCTCACTTGCGAAAAACCAGCAGCTTGCTGGAGACGTAATTCAGAATGACCACCAGAACGCTGATAATCAGCTTCCAGATATTTCCGTTCCAGCCCAAGATGTCCACGGTCAGGAGTATCAGCACCGTTTCCAGACCGCCGGACGCTGCCCGGCAGCCGACGAATTTGCCCAGCTCCGGCAAAACTGTTTTCATGGACCAGTCGTGGCTCTTGAACACGAAGGGTTTGTTCGTCACATAGGCAAAGGCCACCGCCGCCACCCACGCAATGATATTGCTGACGGCCGCGCTGATGCCCAGCAGATTGTAAAGCGGCAGATAAACCAGATAATTCACCGCAGTCGTCAGCACGCCGAAAAAGAGATAGCTGACCATGTCCCAATGCTTTTCCACAAACGCGCGGATTTTTTCGATCATGTTTTTCCTCCTCACAGTCCCAGATCTTCCCCCACCAGGATAAATTTGATCCGCCCGGGGGGATTGCAGTTGCGGGTGATGAGGATCTGGTTGCAGATGCAGCCGTCGCTCTTGCAGTCGGCGCAGACGCCCGTCACCTCGCAGGGCGTTTTGGAGTCGAAGCGCTGCTTGTTCTGGGGCGCGGCAACCGTTCTTGCCCGCTCCACGGCGGCGTCCAGAGAATCCATCACCTTGTTCATTCCCGCAATGACGATCACGGACTCCGGCCCATAGACGATGGCCGCCACCCGGTTGCCGTTGCCATCGATGTTCACCATCTGGCCGTCCAGACTCAGCGCGTTCGCGCCGGTGATGAACACGTCCGCACCAAGGCACTGCTTCATGATCGCTTTCCGCTCCTCCGGGGTCGCGCCCCGCTCCCGGTCGAGGGCGCGGTAGTCCCCTGTCCGTACGGTGTCTAACAAACCGATCTGCTGGGCGGACATTGCGCCGCCCCAGCCCACGCTGGAACCGGCGGGTATCCATTCCAGCGCCTTTTTCAGCGCTTCGGCTTTGTCTGCGCAGTAGCAGGCTTCAAAATGGCGGCTGTGAAGATTTTTGACAAGCACATTCGCCCGTTTTTCATAGTATTTCTGTTTCAGGTTGGCCACAATACCCCCTCCTTTTTCTTATCATACCGCACAACGAAGAAAAAGTAAAGGCTACAAATAAAGAGAGGACACCATCATGCAGAATATGATTTTCAAGCGCAAACTGCCCATTCCCAAGGAGATCAAGGAGCAGTACCCCCTGACCGCCGAACTTTCTCAGGTCAAAGCCCGCCGGGACAAGGAAATTGCCGATGTTTTCACCGGAAAAAGCAGCAAAATGGTGCTGATCATCGGTCCATGCTCCGCCGACCGGGAGGACGCGGTGCTGGAATACTGCGAGCGGCTGGCAAAATTGCAGGAAGTGGTGTCGGACAAGCTGGTTCTGATTCCCCGGGTCTACACCAACAAGCCACGCACCACCGGCGACGGCTATAAGGGGCTTCTACACCAGCCCGACCCCAGAAAAACCTCAGACATGCTGGAGGGCGTCATCGCCATCCGCCGCCTGCACACCAATGTGCTGGCCAACACCGGCCTTCCCACCGCCGATGAAATGCTCTACCCAGACAACTACCGGTATCTTTCCGACCTGCTGTCCTATGTGGCGGTAGGTGCGCGAAGCGTGGAAAACCAGGAGCACCGTTTGACCTCCAGCGGCATTGACGTGCCTGTCGGCATGAAAAACCCCACCAGCGGCGACATTTCCGTTATGCTCAATTCCATCATGGCCGCCCAGCACCCCCACACCTTCATCTACCGGGGCTGGGAGGTGGATACCACCGGCAATCCCCTTGCCCACGCCATTCTTCGGGGCTATGTGAACAAGCACGGTGAGTCCATGCCCAACTACCACTTTGAGGAGCTGGAACGGCTGTACAACGCCTACACCGCCAAGGGATTACAGAACATGGCGCTGATCGTGGACGCCAACCACGCCAATTCCGGCAAAAAGTATCAGGAGCAGCCCCGCATCTGCAAGGAAGTGCTCCACTCCTGCCGCCACAGCGGAGAAATCAAGTCCATGGTCAAGGGCTTCATGGTGGAATCCTATCTGGAGCCCGGCTGCCAGAAGATCGGCGACGGCGTTTACGGCAAGTCCATCACCGACCCCTGTCTCGGCTGGGAGGAAACAATTCGCTTGGTTCAGGATATTGCGGATTTGATCTGAATGTGCTATACTGGGTGCCATCGAGCCTAAAAATGGAGTGATGCAATATGACAGCAGAACAAATGGTGCAATATGCCTACGAGGAAGGCTTTTCCGCCGCCGCGGTAGTGGATACCGCCGACATCGTTTTTGACCCCTCTTTCCGTCCTTACTGCGAGGAAAACCTCTGCGGGCAGTACGGCGCGAACCATTCCTGTCCCCCGGACTGCGGCACGCCGGAGGAAATGAAGCAGAAAATCCTTGCCCACAAAAAGGCGCTGGTGCTGCAAAGCATCTGGCAGTTGGAAAGCTACACCGACACTCCCGCCATCAAGAAGGGAAAATCCGGCCACAACACCGCCGCGATCCGCCTGATGAAGCGTTGCCGTGACGAAGGGTGCGACGGCTTTCTGGTGGGCGCCAGCGGCTGCGCCCTGTGTTCCCCCTGCACAAGAAAAAATAACGAGCCTTGCCGGTTCCCAGACCTGAAATATTCCTGCATGTCCGCATACTGCATTTTCGTCAAGAAGCTGGCAGACCTATGCGGTATGGAATATACCTGCGGCGACGGCCTGATCGCGTTTTTCGGAATGTTCGTTTTTGACTGAAGGATACTGCAAAAAGTTCCCGTTTCCTGTCGGAAACGGGAACTTCTTGTAATTTACAGGTTTGTATAGCCCATCAGGCTTTCGTCCACTACGGCGGCAGTGTCCCGGCCTTCCCGCAGTGCCCACACCACAAGGCTCTGTCCCCGGCGCATATCGCCGCAGACAAATACCTTGGGTTGACTGGTCGCGTACTTCACATCCGCCACATTGCCCCGGGGCGTCATATCCACGCCGAAGGCTTCGGCGACATAGCTCTCGCAGCCCAGAAATCCCGCCGCGATAAGCACCAGATCGCACTCCACGGAGAATTCCTCCCCGGTGGGAACCATCATCCGCCGCCCGTCCACCACCTTGCTTTCCAGACGGGCAATAAGCGCCCCGCAGACCTGCCCGGCTTCGTTCTTGTAGAACTCCTTGACCGTCGTCTGGTAGACGCGGGGGTCAAAGCCGAATTTGGCGATGGCCTCCTGCTGGCCGTAGTCGGTTTTCAGCACGCGGGGCCACTCGGGCCAGTCGTTGCCGGGGGCGCGGGCCGCGGGCGGGCAGGGCATCATTTCCAGCTGCATGACGCTCTCGCAGCCCTGGCGGATGGCCGTGCCGACGCAGTCGTTGCCGGTGTCGCCGCCGCCGATGACCAGCACGCGCTTGCCCGCGGCGGAAACCGCCTTGCCGTCCGCAAAGTTGGAATCCAGCAGACTGCGGGTCACGCTGGTCAGGTAATCCACCGCAAAGAAGATGCCCTGCGCGTCGCGGCCCGGGGCCTGGATGTCGCGCGCCTGCTTCGCGCCGCAGCACAGCACCACGGCGTCATAGCGGGCCTTCAGCTCCTCGGCGCTGACGGTATTGCCGACGTCGGCGTTAAAAACAAACTCAATGCCCTCGTCCTGCAAAATCTTCACGCGGCGGTCAATGACCCACTTTTCCAGCTTCATGTTGGGGATGCCGTACATCAGCAGGCCGCCCGCGCGGTCCTCGCGCTCATAGATGGTCACGCGATGGCCGCGCTTGTTGAGCAGGTCGGCCACGGACAGGCCCGCGGGACCCGCGCCGATGACCGCCACGGTCTTGCCCGTGCGGGCCGGGGGCGGCACGGCATGAATGGCGCCGCTCTCGTAACCGTATTCCACGATGGCGCGCTCATTTTCCTTGACCGTGACCGGGTCACCCGTGACGTTGCCGCAGGTGCAGGCCGCCTCGCACAGGGCGGGGCAGACCCGGCTCGTGAACTCCGGGTATCGGTTCGTGGCGATCAGCCGGTGCACGGCCAGATCCCACTTGCCCTGATAGACCAGGTCGTTCCACTCGGGGATCAGGTTGTTCAGCGGGCAGCCGCTGAACATGCCGCCCAGCTGAACGCCGCTCTGGCAGAAGGGGACGCCGCAGTCCATGCAGCGTGCGCCCTGGGCCTGCTGCTCGTCGGTGTGCAGCGGGACGTGAAACTCGTTAAAATTCCGGATGCGCTCCTCGGGCGGCAGCTCTAAACTGGTCTGCCGCGTAATTTCCATAAATCCTGTCGGTTTGCCCATGGTACTCTGCCTCCCTTACTTTGCGCTTTTCATGGCGTAGAACGCCTCGATCTGGGCCTGCTCGCTGTCCTCGCCCTTTTCCTCCATCTGGGCGATCAGGCGCAGCATTTTGTCGTAGTCGTGGGGCAGGACCTTCTTGAACTTGGGCAGATACTCGCCGAAGTTGTCAAGGATTTCCCTGCCGCGCGGCGACCCGGTCAGCTCCACATGCTCACGGATCAGGTCTTTCAACAGCGATACATCGTACTTGTGCTCCACAGGCTCCAGGCTGACCATGTCCTTGTTGACGCGCTGGTAGAAGTCCCAGTCCTCGTCCAGCACGTAGGCGATGCCGCCGCTCATGCCGGCTGCAAAGTTCTTGCCGGTCTTGCCAAGCACGACCACCGTGCCGCCGGTCATGTACTCGCAGCCATGGTCGCCCACGCCCTCCACAACGGCAGTTGCGCCGGAGTTGCGCACGCAGAAGCGCTCACCGGCCACACCGTTGATGAACGCCGTGCCGCCCGTAGCACCGTACAGTGCCACGTTGCCGATGACGATGTTCTCGCTGCGGTCAAAGGCGGCGTCCTTCGGCGGGTAGACAACGAGCTTGCCGCCGGACAGACCCTTGCCGATGTAGTCATTCGCGTCGCCGACCAGCTCAAGCGTCAGGCCCTTGGGGATGAACGCGCCGAAGCTCTGGCCGCCGTAGCCGTGGCAGACGACATGGAACGTGTCGTCGGGCAGCGTGTTGCCGAACCTGGCGGTGATCTCGCTGCCAATGATCGTGCCGAACGCGCGGTCCGTGTTGCCGACGTCCAGTGTGACGGTGCTGGGCTTCGGCTCGGCGGAGTCGAAGCTCTTTTTGAACTTCTTCATCAGGATGCGCATGTCGGGGGTCTTTTCCAGCTGGAAGTTGTAGACATCCTTCGCGTTGAAGTGTACGTTGGAGTTCTCGACCAGCGGGTTCTGCAAAAGCGCGGTCAGGTCCATCTCACCGGCGCGGGAGCCTGCGGGCGCGGCTTTGACCTTGAGCAGGTCGGTGCGGCCCACCAGCTCATCGACGGTGCGCACGCCAAGCTTTGCCATGTACTCGCGCAGGTCCTCGGCCATGAAGCGCATAAAGTTCATGATGTACTCGGGTTTGCCCTTGAACCGCTTGCGCAGCTCGGGGTTCTGGGTGCAGATGCCCATGGGGCAGGTGTCAAGGTTGCAGACGCGCATCATGACGCAGCCCATGGCGACCAGCGGGCCGGTGCCGAAGCCGAATTCCTCGGCACCCAGCAGGGCGGCAATGGCAACGTCGCGGCCACTCATCAGCTTGCTGTCCGCCTCGATGCGGACGCGGCTGCGCAGACCGTTCATGATCAGGCACTGGTGTGCCTCGGCAATGCCCAGCTCCCACGGCAGACCTGCGTTGTGGATGGAGTTGCGGGGGGCTGCGCCCGTGCCGCCGTCAAAGCCGGAAATCAGGATGACCTCCGCACCGGCCTTGGCAACGCCCGCGGCAATCGTGCCGACACCGGCCTCGCTGACGAGCTTGACGTTGATGGCTGCCTTGCGGTTGGAGCACTTCAAATCGTAGATCAGCTGCGCCAGGTCCTCGATCGAGTAAATATCGTGGTGGGGCGGGGGAGAGATCAGGCCGACGCCGGTGGTCGAGTTGCGGGTCTTGGCGACCCACGGGTAGACCTTGCCGCCGGGCAGCTGGCCGCCCTCGCCGGGCTTCGCGCCCTGCGCCATCTTGATCTGGATCTCACTGGCGGAGACCAGATACTTGCTTGTCACGCCGAAGCGGGCGGATGCCACCTGCTTGATGGCGGAGTTGCGCTCGGTGCCGTAGCGGTCCTCGGCCTCGCCGCCCTCGCCGGTGTTGGACTTGCCGCCCAGACGGTTCATGGCGATAGCCATGCACTCGTGGGCCTCCTCGGACAGTGCGCCGTAGCTCATCGCCGCGGTCTTGAAGCGCTTGACGATGGAGTCAACGCTCTCGACCTCGTCGAGGGGCACGCCCTGCTCGGGATAATTGAAGTCCAGCAGGCTGCGCAGGTGCATCGCGTCGCCGTTCTCATTGGCAGCGGCGGCGGTGTACTGCTTGAAGGTATCGTAATTGCCGGTCCAGCAGGCCTGCTGCAAAAGGTGGATGGTCTGCGGGTTGTAGAGGTGCTGCTCGGCAGCGGGGCCGCCGCGGAATTTGTGCGCACCCAGGCTCGGCAGCTCGCGGTTGATGTCCAGACCCAGCGGGTCGAATGCTTCCTGATGGCGGGCTTCCAGATCATTCTGGATGTCCTGGATCGTGATGCCGCCCACGCGGGAAACGGTGTTCGTAAAGTATTTGTCGATGACCTCTTTCGAGATGCCCAGCGCCTCAAAGATCTGGCTGCCCGCGTAGGACTGGATCGTGGAAATGCCCATCTTGGACGCGATTTTGACAATGCCCGCCAGCACGGCCTTGTTGTAGTCGCTGACAGCGGCGTAGTAGTCCTTGTCGAGAAGGCCGTCGGAAATCAGCTCACCGATAGTCTCCTGCGCCAGATACGGGTTGATGGCAGCTGCGCCGTAGCCCAGCAGCGTGGCGAAGTCGTGCACCAGGCGCGGCTCGCCGCTTTCCAGAATCAGCGCCATGGCGGTGCGCTTGCGGGTGCGGACCAGATACTTGCTGACCGCGCCCACAGCCAGCAGGCTGGGAATGGCGACGTGGTACTCGTCAATGTCGCGGTCCGACAAAATCAGGATGTTCGCGCCGTCGCGGTAGGCACGGTCCACATCGACAAACAGGCGCTCAATGGCCTTTTCCAGGTCGGTGTTCTTGTAGTAGCAGATGGACAGCGTCACGACCTTGAAGCCGGGCACGTCCATGGCCTTGATCTTGAGCAGGTCGGTCTCGGTCAGGATCGGATTCTCGATTTTCAGGACCTTGCAGTTGTCGGCGTCCTCCTCCAGAAGATTGCCCTGCGCACCGACGTAGACGGTGGTCGAGGTGACGATCTTCTCGCGCAGCGCGTCGATGGGCGGGTTCGTGACCTGCGCAAACATCTGCTTGAAATACTCGCTCAGATTCGGGCGGGTGTGGCTCAAAACGGCCAGCGGAGTATCGCTGCCCATGGCCCCGGCGGGCTCGCCGCCGTTCTTGGCCATCGGCAGAATGATCGTGGAGACGTCCTCATACCGGTAGCCGAACGCCTTCTGCAGCTGGACAAGCTGATCCTTCGTGTAGCTGGGCACCTTCTTGTTGGGTACCTTCAGGCTGGACAGGTTGACAAGGTTGCGGTCCAGCCACTCGCCGTAGGGCTGGCGGCTGGCGTAGTCGGCCTTCAGCTTTTCGTCGTCCACCAGCTCGCCCCTGACGGTATCCACCAGCAGCATCTTGCCGGGGCGCAGACGGTCCTTGCGCACGACCTCGTCAGCGGGAATGTCGAGCACGCCGACCTCGCTGGAAAGGATCAGTCGGCCATCCTTCGTGATGTAGTAGCGGCTCGGGCGCAGACCGTTGCGGTCCAGCACTGCGCCCATCACGTCGCCGTCGCTGAACAGGATGCTGGCGGGGCCGTCCCACGGCTCCAGCATCGTGGCATAGTACTGGTAGAAGTCGCGCTTCTTCGGGTCCATCGACTTGTTGTTGTCCCACGGCTCGGGGATCGTGACCATGACGGCCAGCGGCAGATCCATGCCGTTCATGACCATGAATTCCAGCGTGTTATCCAGCTGGGCAGAGTCGGAGCCGCCCTGGTTGACGATGGGCAGAACCTTCGTCATATCGTCCTTTAAATAGTTGGAACCGATGGTTTCCTCGCGGGCAAGCATCGTGTCCACGTTGCCGCGGATCGTGTTGATCTCGCCGTTGTGCAGGATGAAGCGGTTGGGGTGGGCGCGGTTCCAGCTCGGGGATGTGTTCGTCGAGAAGCGGCTGTGCACCATGCCGATGGCGGATTCATAGTCGGCGTCCTGCAGATCGGGATAGAACAGGCGCAGCTCCTTGACGAGGAACATACCTTTATAGACAATGGTGCGGCTGGACAGGCTGCAAACGTAGGTGTCGGGGCTGGACTGCTCAAACACGCGGCGCGCCACATAGAGACGACGGTCAAAGGCAATGCCGGCCTCGACGCGCTGCGGCTTGCCCACAAAACCCTGCCAGATGCTGGGCATACAGGCAATGGCCTTGTGGCCGAGCACCTCGGGGCAGGTGGGAACCTCGCGCCAGCCTAAGAAGGGCAGACCCTCCTTTTTGCAGACGATCTCAAACAGCTTCTTGGCCTGGTTGCGCTTGAGCTCATCCTGCGGAAAAAAGAACATGCCAATGCCATATTCCCGCTCTGCGCCCAGGGTCAGCCCCTGCTCGGCAGCGGCCTTCTGGAAGAATTTGTCGCTGATCTGCGTCAGAATGCCGACGCCGTCGCCGGTCTTGCCCTCGGCGTCCTTGCCCGCGCGATGCTCCAGATGCTCCACGATCTGCAGCGCGTCGTCAATGGTTTTGTGGCTCTTGCGCCCCTTGATGTCCACCACAGCGCCGATGCCGCAGTTGTCATGCTCAAACCGGGGGCTGTACAGCCCGGCGGGGGTCTTGCGCTCGGTAAAGTTTTCCATACCTCGTTTGCTCCTTTCCCGATCCCGTTAAACCGCGCAGCGTCGCACATTTGCCGCGCGGGCGGGATAAACAAAAAAGACGCTCCCAACAGGGCACACAGGCCCCTTGTGGGAACGTCTTTGTTCTTGTCTGCATCATACCATAGATGCCGCCGCTTTACAATCCCGAAGCAGAAGATTTTACGGAAATTAAGAGAAAAAAGTTTAGAAATTTGGTTTAGCAAGCGTAAACTTAATAAAATTAAGCGATGTGGACTTTCTGCCGCTTTGTAGGGGCGGCATATATGCCGCCCGTTGCCTAACGGCATCTCCCTTTTCAGGTTTGCCTTGTAGGGAGGGGTCTTAACCCCTCCGCGGCGGCCTGTGGGCAGGCCGCCCTACGGCCTACCGGCAGCGTGTGCCGCCATGCGGGGCGTCGGGGACGCCGCCCCCTACAAAGTACGCCGCGAACGTTCCGCGGCCCGCGGCCTAACGGCATCTCTCTTTTCCGGTTTGCCTTGTAGGGAGGGGTCTTGCCCCCCGCGGCGGCCTGTGGGCAGGCCGCCCTACAATCCCCGGAAAACGTGTGCCGCCATGCGGGGCGTCGGGGACGCCGCTCCCTACAAGGTGCGCCGCCCCCTATAAAGTGCGCCGCGCTGTAGGGGCCGGGCATGCCCGGCCCGCGGCCTCCCGGAACCGCCCGTTTACGGTTGACCCGCAGGGGAGGGATTCATCCCTCCCGCGTCGTGTGCCGTTGCCGCCCAAACAAAAACCGCGCAAGGCTCCTCGCCCTGCGCGGTCATTTTGCATACTAAGGCAACACCGCACAATTCCCGCCTTGAGGCTTAAGCACCGCTCCGGCGGCTGCGGCACGGCATCTGCGTTGCCAAAATGCTCGATAATACACAAAGTATTATCTGCGCTTTTGGCTTAGCAGCTGCCGCACCTCGCTCGCCGTATCGGCACTTAGAATTATGCGGTATTGCCCTAAAAAACGTTACGCCGTTTTCTCGCCGTTCTGCTTTTTCAGCTCGACCAGAATCTCGGCCAGCAGCTCCTCCTGCGTGGGGGCGGCGGGGGCAGCAGGCTCCTCCGCCGCGGGCTCCTCATGCTTGCCCATCTCCATCAGCTTGTTCATGGCTTTGACGATGCAGAACAGCACGAACGCCATGATCAGGAAGTTGATGACGGCGGTGATGAACGCGCCGTACTTAAAGACCAGCTTGCCATCGCCAAAGACATCCCACATCATGGCGTCAAAGTTGACCTTGCCAAGAATACCCAAAATCGGGCTGATGAGGTTGTCTGTCAGGGAGGTGACCAGCGTAGAGAACGCACCGCCGATGATAACACCGATGGCCATGTCCATCATGTTGCCCTTCAGGGCGAAGGCTTTGAATTCCTCAAAGAACTTTTTCATAAGTAACCTCCTCAAAATTCAAAATGTCGATGCAGCGTTTTACTTTTTCAGCAGCTTTGCCACGGTCTGGGCCGCATTGTCCAGATAGTCGCCCGCGAACATCTCGATCATGCCCGCATCGGCCTCCTTGGCCAGCTCGGGGTCGATGGGCATCTTCGCCAGCACCGGCAGCTTGTATTTGTCGGCGATCTCGTCCACATGGCTGTCGCCAAAGACGTTGATGTGCTTGCCGCAGTCGGGGCAGACGGCGTAGCTCATGTTCTCGACCAAGCCGAGGATGGGCACATGCATCATCTGGGCCATCTGGACGGCCTTGCCGACGATCATGCCGACCAGCTCCTGCGGGCTGGACACGATGACGATGCCGTCCACCGGCAGCGTCTGGAACACGGTCAGCGGCACGTCGCCGGTGCCCGGGGGCATGTCAACGAACAGGAAATCAACGTCCCACACGACCTCCTGCCAGAACTGCTTGACCGCGCCCGCAATGACGGGGCCGCGCCAGACAACGGGGGCCTCGGGGTCGTCGAGCAGCAGGTTGATGCTCATGATTTCCACGCCGGTACGGCTGGAAACCGGGTTGATGCTCTCGCCGTCACCGGTGGCCGGGCCCTTCACGCCGAACAGGCGGGGGATGGACGGGCCGGTGATGTCGGCGTCCAGCACGCCGGCCTTAAAGCCAAGGCGGCGCATCGAGACAGCCAGCATGGCGCTGGTCATGCTTTTGCCGACGCCGCCCTTGCCGGAAACGACGCCGATGACTTTTTGGATACGGCTTCTTGCGTGCGGCGGCTCATGCTGCGGCGCGCGGTGATCGCAGTTGGACTTGCAGCTGCTGCAATCATGGTTACAGGCTTCGCTCATGGTATATTTGCTCCTTTAAAAATTGCTCTTTCTTCAGTTTACCAAAAATCGCGCCGGAATGCAAGACACCGGTCAATTTAAAAGCGCCCCAGCGTTGTCTCTATTTTACCGTGTGCATCCCTCTCCCGCAAGTCATACCGCGCCGCCCGCCCGCATACCCATCAGCAGGGGAAGGGGGCGGCGTATGAGCAAACGCAGAACGTACCTACACAATGCGGCGCTGCTCACCGGGTCGGGGCTGGTGCTGCGGGCGCTGGGCATGGGGTTCCGAATCGTGCTGGCGGCGTATCTAGGCAGTGAAGGCATGGGTCTTTACCAGCTGATTCTGGCGCTGTACATGGTGTTTGTCTCGTTCGCCACGGCGGGCGTCAATGTGGCGTCGGCGCGGCTGGCGGCGCAAAGCCTGGCCCGCGGCAGCGGCATGGCCGAGACCCTGCGCGGGCTGTGCATCACGGCGCTGGGCTTCGGCACGGCGGCCATGCTGGCCCAAAGCGTATTGGCCGGGCCGTGCGCGCGGTATCTGCTGCACGACGTCCGGGCCGAGACCGCGCTGCTGATTTTGGCCCCCAGTCTGCCGTTTATGGCTGTGTCGGGCGCGGTGCGGGGGTGCTTTTTGGCCGCGCGGCGGGTGCAGCCGAACATCACGGCGCAGCTCATCGAACAGCTGGTGCGGATGGCCGTCGCCGCGGCGGGTCTGCGGGTGCTGGCGCAGTGGGGCGCGGGCTACGGCTGCGCCGCCGTGCTGCTGGGCAACACGGTCAGCGAGAGCGTCTCCTGCGGCATTATGCTGGCTTTTGCCGCACGCACGCCGGAATTTGCACCACGGCCCGGTGCGCCGCTGCACCCCTACACCCGCAAGGAGCTGTACGACATCCTGTGGCCCGTCGAGGGCAGCCGCCTGCTGGCCAGCGCCCTGCAGGCGGCGGAAAGCAGCCTGATCCCCTACACACTGGCGATTTACACGGGCAGCCGCGCCGAGGCCGTGGCCCAGTACGGCAGCTTAAAGGGTATGGCGCTCCCGCTGCTGTTTTTCCCGTTTTCGGTGCTGGGGGCGCTGTCCGGCCTGCTGATGCCCGAGATCACCCGCGCCCACACAAAGGGCGACACCGCCGCCATGCGCCGCCTGATTTTTACGATGCTGCGCATGACCGGCGCGTTCTCGCTGGCGGCGGGGGTCGGGTTTGTGCTGCTCGGCGCGCCGCTGGCCGGGTTCATCTACCGGGATGCCAAGGTTGGGCGGTATGTGCAGCTTTTGGGCTTCGTCGCGCCGTTTATGTATCTGGAGAGTATGGTGGACGGCGTGTTAAAGGGTCTGGGGGAGCAGCTTGCAACATTCCGATATTCGCTGTTTGACTCGGTGTTCCGCATTGCGGCGATTTGGCTTGTCGTGCCGCAGTACGGCATGATGGGGTTCCTGGGGGTCATGGCCGTGTCGAATCTGATGACCTGCGGGCTGAATATGAGGAGAATGATGAAACAAATAAAAAAGCCTTCCCCCTAGGGGGAAGGTGGCCGAGGCCCCGTCCGAGGTCGGATGAGGGGGGAGGCTTGCGGGTGTATCCCGTGAACGGGAAGGTACGGCAGACTCTCCCCTCATCAGTCCGCTTCGCGGACAGCTTCTCCCCCGGGGGAGAAGCCTTTGGCGCGGGTTACAGCGTTTCCCCGCTCACCAGTCCGTTCCACAGCCGGTAATATACGCCCTGCTTCGCCAGCAGCTCGTCGTGGCTGCCCTCCTCCTCGATGCCGTCGCGGCCCAGCACCAGAATGCGGTCCGCATTTTTGATCGTCGTCAGGCGGTGGGCAATCGTCAGGGTCGTGCGGCCCTTTGCCAGCTTGTCAAGGCTCTGGCCCACCAAAATCTCGCTCTCGTTGTCCAGGGCACTTGTGGCCTCGTCCAGCAGCAGGATGCGCGGGTTCTTCAAAAAGACGCGGGCAATCGCCAAACGCTGCTTCTGCCCGCCGGACAGCTTGACGCCGCGCTCACCGACGTAGGTGTCGTAGCCGTCCTTCAAAGCGCGGACAAAGGCATCGGCTCCGGCCAGGCGGGCAGCCTCCTCAATTTCGGCGCGGGTCGCGCCGGGGCGGCCATAGGCGATGTTCTCCGCCACCGTGCCGCTGAACAGGTAAACGTCCTGCTGCACGACGCCGATGGCCCCGCGCAGGCTGTGCAGCGTCACGCCGCGCACGTCCTGGCCGTCAATCAGGATCTTGCCGCCCGTCACATCATAGAAGCGGGGGATCAGGTTGCACAGCGTTGTCTTGCCGCCGCCGGAAGGCCCGACGAGCGCGACATTCTCGCCCGGGCGGATATGCAGATCAACGTGGCGCAGGACCTTGTTGTGGTCGTCGGGGTACTCAAAGCTGACATCGTCAAAGTCGATGCCGCCGTCCTTCACGACCAGCGGCTTCGCGTCGGGGGCATCGGTGATGGTGACGGGCGTATCCATGATCTCGGCAAAGCGCTCGATGCCGGTCATGCCGCGCTGGAACTGCTCGGCAAATTCGACGATACGGCGGATGGTCGCGATCAGCGTCGAGACATACAGCACATACGCGACAAGGTCGCCCGCGCTGATGGCCCCGTACACAAGGGACAATCCGCCCGCCAGAATGACAACAAAGTACATCAGACCGTCAAAAAGGCGCGTGGATGTGTTGAACGCCGCCATGGCGTGGTAGCTTAAGGTCTTGATCTGTTCAAAATCCCGGTTGCCCTGCGCGAACTTCTCGCGCTCCATGTCCTCGGCGGCAAACGCCTTGACGACGCGCTGCCCCAGCAGGCTGTCCTCGATCGTGGCGTTCAGCTCACCGATCTGAAAGCGCTGCTGGCGGAACCGCTCCCGCAGCTTGCGGTTGAGCTTGACCGAGACCACGCCCATCAGAGGCACGCAGGCAAAGACGACGAGCGTCAGCGGCACGTTGGCTTGGCAGAGGATAACAAACGATGCTGCGATCTTTATTCCTGCAATGAAGAACTCCTCCGGGCAGTGGTGGGCGAACTCGGTCACATCGAACAGGTCGTTGGTGATGCGGCCCATGATCTGGCCGACTTTCGTGTTGTTGTAGTAGGTGTGGTCGAGCCGCAGCAGGTGGTCAAAGGCGTCGCGGCGCATGTCGGTCTCGATGTGTACGCCCATGATGTGCCCGATGCCGGACATAAAGTAGCTTGCCGCGCCATCGATGATGCGCAGCACAAAGTAGAGCGCAGCCAGCCGCAGCACGGTGTCCACGGTCAGCGCGGCGGCGGAGACGGTGTTCGTCAGTGTGCGCATGATGGAGGGCAGGGCGATGTCGCAGAGCGTTGTCAGCGCGGCGCAGAACAAATCAAAGGCCAGTACGCCGCGGTACTTGGCCATATACGGCAGAAAACGGCGGATCAGGGTGCTGTTTTTGGGGCGCGGGTTGGTGGCAGCTTCGGACATGGGAACCTCTTTCGTTTTGATGATTTTTGCATGGGAACTATCGCGGTAGGGGCCGGGCATGCCCGGCCCGCAGCCTTACGGAAAACGCCTGTCTGCGGGCGCATATAGAATGCGCCCCTACGTTGAAATCGACATTCCCCGTAGGGGCGGATTCTATATCCGCCCGCGGCAGGTGTGGCTTATTCGGTAATTTCCGGGTCGCCGGTCGGCTCCGCGGCGGGGCCCGGCTCCTCCGGCACAGTGGGCTCGGGTGCAGGCTCCGGCTCCGGGTCGGGCGCCGGCAGGGCCGGGAGGGTCTCGGTCTTCGTCTGACCGCAGACCGGGCAGGTGTAAACGTTGCTGCCGTCCGCGCCGACCTGCGGGTCGGTGTGGCCGGTCAGCTGCCAGCCGTGGTTGCCGGTGGCGGGGGATGGGTCGGTCATCTGCTCACCGCAGCTGCACTGGTAGGTCTTTACGCCGTCCGCGGCGCAGGTCGCGGTATCGCTGACGAGCTGGAAATTGTGGACGTGCTGCTCGGGCGTGGCTGTCGGTGTCGGTACCGGCGAGGGCGACGGCGTCGGGGTCGCCTGCACGGCCTCGGTGCGGGTCTCGCCGCAGCCCTCACGGCGGCAGGCAAAGGTGATGACGCCGTTGCTGACGACCCCACCATCCCAGTCATGGCCGAGTGCGGGCAGCTCCTTCTCGATGACTTCGCCGCAGATCGTGCACTTGTACTTGGCCGAGCCGTTGTTGGTGCAGGTCGGGTTCACCCGCGTATCCTCGATCTCCGCATAGTTGTGTTCATGGGCGTCAGCCTTGAAATTGGCTGTCAGCACGACGCCGCCCGCATCGGCGTTCTGGGGCATCGTGAAGCTGATCGTCGCGCTGCTGTAGCTGCCGCCGGAGCTGGCCGTCCAGCCCGCAAAGACAAAGCCCTCGTCAGGCACTGCAGTCACAGCTGCCGCCGTGCCGCCCTTTTTGACGAGCTGGCTCGTTGTGCCGGACAGCTTGCCGCCGTTTGCAGCAACAAATTCCAGCGGGACCTTCGCGCCGCGCACGGCGATGGGGTCCTTATTGATAAGGTTCGCGGGCACGCCGTCCGGTGTCGGGATCGTGCCCAGCGGCTGCGGGCGGCGGTCCTCGGCGGCATAAGCATGGGTGCGCACGTAGGTAAAATACGCGGTAACGGCCTCCTTCGAGAGGTGTACGCCGTCGGACAGCGTGTAGTCCTTTTTGGCCCAGCCTGTGACATCGTCGCGCAGGACCTCGGCGCTGTTCAAAAACTTAAAGCCGTTTTCCTCGCACATCTGCACGAGCGCGGCGTTGTAGGCATCGACCTGGGTCATCGTCAGGTTCGTGTTCTCGCGCTGCCGGTCCAGCGGGGGAATGGCGCTGACGATGATGTCACAGTAGGGCCACGCGGTCTGGATGGCCTGCAACCCTTGCAGATAGGTCTTTATGTAGTTCGTCGCGTCCGTCGACGAGCCGGACAGGTTGTTGGTGCCGTAGCAGATGATGATGCGCTTGGGCTTGAGCATGGCCACAGCGTCCGGTACGGTGTACATCGCGGACGAGCCCTTGAACTTTTCGCATTTCAGGGAGGTGATCGACCCCACGCCCATGCTGACAACACCGATGTTGTTGTTCAGGCTTGTGAATGCCGTGCCGGTCTCGTTGGCGTACAGCAGGTAGCGTGCCGTGTTTGAATCACCGATGAAAAGCGTCTCATCAACATAGCTGCGGCCTGCGTCGGCGGTCTCGGGCAGGATGGTGCCGACCTCGGCAAAGACAGGCTCTGCCGAGGTGGCAGGCGTGGCCGCGGGCGTCGCTGTGGCGGCGGCTCCGGCAGTCTCGGAAGTGGCGGACGGTGTGGCGTCCGTCTGGGCATGGCTGCACCCGGTCAGGCAGACAGCCAGCGCCGCGGCGGCCAGCAGGACAGGTAATTTCATGCGGTACACCTCTTAAACTTGATGCTATATACTGCTATGATACACCATTTTGCGGCGCGGTGCAAATGTTTCCATCAGACTTTACAAAATTATCGAAAAACGATAAAAAATACTTGCAAAACGATATGCAGCGTGGTATACTGCAAGCATCACGAACCATGGAGGAGAGCCTTGCGGCGATCCGAAACCGTTCGGGCACGCAATCAGGAGGTATACAAATGAAATTTACCTGGAGCGACCAGAAAAGCATCATTCTGACCCGCGCCGTTGTGGCGGGGACAATAGCGGGCTGCGGCATCATGACGGTAAGCGGCCCGTGGCTGACCCGTTGGATGGTATCCGCCCACGCCCTGCCGCCCGCCAGCGGCCCGGTGCTGCTGGGCATGGGGTACGTCTGCGCGGTGCTGGCGTTCGTCATGCTGATCAGTCTGTACAAATTCCTGCGCCGCATCGAGGCAGGCGCGGTCTTTGTGCCCGCCAACGTGACGGCCCTGCGGCGCATCAGCTGGTGCTGTGCGGGGGCGGCGGTGGTCTGCCTGGCCGCGGCGTACATCTATCTGCCGTTTGCGTTTCTGGGCGTGGCCGCGGCGTTCATGGCGCTCATTGTCCGGGTGCTGAAAAACGCCTTTGCCCAGGCCGTCCACATGAAGGACGAGCTTGACTACACGATTTAAGGAGGCGGCACGATGCCCATTGTGGTCAATCTGGATGTGATGATGGCGCGCCGCCACAAAGGCGCGGGCGAGTTGGCCGAGGAGATCGGCATCACGCCGGCAAATCTGTCCATCCTGAAAAATAACAAGGCCAAGGCTGTGCGGTTTTCGACGCTGGAGGCTCTCTGCCGGGCGCTGGACTGCCAGCCGGGGGATATTCTGGAGTTTGTGCCGGACGAGAATCGGTAGGGGCCGGGCATGCCCGGCCCGCGGCCTTCCCGCAGGCTTTACACTGCCGGGCCGGACTTGTCCGGCCCCTACGTTGAGGTGATGGTATGCTGTATGCTGTTTTAATGTACCCGCTGGCGTATTTTTATCTGCGCGGGGTGATGTTTCCGCAGTCATATTCGGATGTGGGGATGCCGGTTTTTGCGGCGCTGTTCATTGTGTATGTGGACTGTGCCGCCCGTGCCGCGCACCGCACCGCCGCTAAGGAAACGCCGCTCTGGGCTGTATGCTGGATGGCGCTGGCCGTGGCGTACCCGCTGTACGGCTACCAGCCGGGGCCGCTGGGAGGCTGGCAGTGGATGGCATGGCATCTGTTCGCCGTCTGGTATGTGCTGGCACGGTGCGGGATGCTGGCGCAGGGGCAGAGCGGCAGTCTGGCCCCGCTGGACGCGCTGGCCGGATTCGTCCTCCTGCCGTTCGGGAATTTCTTCCTGCGGGCGCGTACCGTCTTTGCTGCGCTGCGCACCCATCTGCAGGACCGCACGGGGGTACAAAAAATTCTGCGCCTTATCGTTACCGCAGCGGTGACGCTGGCGCTGTGCGGTGTGGCATGGGGCCTGTTGGCAGCGGCCGATGCGAACTTTGCCGCGCTGGGGCAGCAGGTGTCCGACTGGTGGGGCAGGCTGCTGAACAATGTGAGATTCATTGACCGGCTGATGTATATCCTGCTCTCACTCCCGGTGGGGGCGTGGCTGTACGGGCTGGTGGGCGGCTCCCTGCGCCGCAAAGCCCCGCCCGCCACGGCGCAGCAGTGTGCCGCTGTGCTGGAAAACTGCCGCATTGTGCCGCGCACCACGGCGGTGGCGGCTGTAATGGCGCTGTGCGGCGTCTATGCGTTGTTCTTTGCCGTGCAGGCTGGGGAGTGGCTTGCCGCTGCGCCGCTGGGGCTGGACGCACCGGACACCGCCGCTTTTGCGGTGAACGGCTTTTGGGAGCTGCTGAAAATCCTGCTGCTCAATTTTGCGGTGCTGGCGGGCATACAGTTCTTTGGCCGTGCGCCGCTGCCCAAAGCGTTGGCCGCCGTGTTCTGCGGGTTCGGCGTGGCTTTTGCCGCGCTGGCAGCGGGCAAGCTGGCTGTCTATGTGACGCTCTGTGCCCTGACGCCCCGGCGGTTCACGGCGGCATGGTGCCTGTTTGTGCTGGCCGTCTGTGCGGTGCTGGCGCTGGTGCGGGTGTTCAAGCCGATCCCGGCGGCGAAGCTCGCCATTTTTGCGGCAGCAGTCAGCTTTACACTACTCTGCTGCGTGAATGTGAAGCAGCGGGTCATTGATGTAAATCTGGCACGGTATGAAGCCGGGATAGATGAGGAACTGGATTGGGGCGTGCTGTGGGAGTGCGGGTATCAAGAGAACGCAGCGCGGTAGGGGCCGGGCATGCCCGGCCCGCACGCGTAAGGCAAACAGGCGCTTGCGGGAAAGCCGCACGGAGGGGTCAAGACCCCTCCCTACAGGATGACGATAACGGGTGCTTTGTAGGGAGCGGTCTTGACCGCTCCGCGGGATGTGTACGGCAAACGGCTGTCTCCCGGAAGGCTGCGGGCCGGGCATGTCCGGCCCCTACAAGACAACAGCAAAAACAAGGACACCGGCCCTTGCGGGTCGGTGTCCCTGCTTCTTATGCGATTTTACGCCTTCTTAAAGCCCACGCTCTGCATGAACCTGACAAAGGCGGCCTGACCGGCGGCGTCCTGCTTAAAGACACCGGCATTCTCCAAAACATGGCTGAACACGGTGCCGATCTCGGCCTTGACGGCCTTGTTGGCGTCCTGCGGCTTCATGTGGGTGCCGTACTTTGCAATCAGCTCGTCGATCCAGTCGGCATGGACGGCCAGCGTGTCGCCCGCCTCGCGGCTGGTGTTCGGGCGCTGCCCGGCCAGAATTTCCGCGATCTGCGCGCCCTGATCCTTCAGGCGGGCGGGCAGGATGGCCAGACCCATGACCTCGATCAGGCCGATGTTTTCCTTTTTGATATTGTGGTATTCCTTATGCGGATGGAAGATGCCGTCGGGGTACTCCTCGCTCGTGCGGTTGTTGCGCAGGGCCAGGTCAAGGATGTAGCCCTCGGTCTCGTCGTAGTGCAGGATCGGCGTCACGGTGTTGTGGGGCGTGCCGTCGGTCTCGGCCAGAATGCCGACGCTCTCGTCGGTGTAGCTGCGCCAGGCGGACAGGATGTTGTTGGCAACATTCTGCATCTGCTGGCTGCTGCGGCCCACCAGACGCACGGCGGAGACAGGCCAGTTCAGGATGCCTGCCTTGACGCCGGGGTAGCGGATGTCGGTCATCGGCACGGCGATGTCAGCCTTCTGCATCGGGAAAACATACCGCCCGCCCTGGAAGTGGCTGTGGCTCAGGATGCTGCCGCCGACGATAGGCAGGTCGGCGTTGGAGCCGCAGGTGTAGTGGGGGAACTGTCCGACGAAGTCGAAAATTTCCGCCAGCGTCTGCTTGTTCATCTCCATCGGCTTGTGCTGCTCGTGCAGCATGATGCAGTGCTCATGGAAGTAGGCGTAAGGGCTGTACTGCAGATAGAACTGCTCACCCGCCAGCGTGATGGGCACAATGCGGTGGGTCTGGCGCGCCGGGAAGTTGATGCGGCCCGCGTAGCCGATGTTCTCCTTGCAGAGCATGCAGGCGGGGTAGCCGGATTTGGGCTGCAGGCGCTCGAGGGCAATCGTCTTGGGGTCCTTCTCGGGCTTCGTCAGGTTGATGGTGATCTCCAGCTCGCCGTAGGGGGTGGCGGTGTTCCACTGGATGTTCTTGGCGATCTGCGCGGTGCGGATGTAGTTCGTGTCGACGCAGAGCTGATAGAACCAGTCGGTAGCGGCCTTGGCGCCCTGCTTGACGTAGAGCTTGCGGAACTTCTTGCAGACCTCGCTCTCGCGGGGCATCAGGGCGCCCATCAGGCGGGTCTCAAAGTTGATGCGGTACTGGTTGACCGCGCCGTCGAACAGCTCCTTCTGCGCGGCCAGCTCGACCATCTCGTCCAGCAGGGCAGCGGGGGTCTCTGGGTCCTCCTTCGGGGGCTTGGCCTCGCTGGGGGCGGCCAGGGCCAGCAGATCCAGCAGGGTGTTGCGCGCCACCAGAATGTCCAGATCTTTGATGAGCTTGTGCTTGCGGCCAAAGCGCAGCAGACGCTCCACGTCCAGTGCCAGACGTGCGTCGCGCTGCTCCGGGGTCAGGAATGTGATGTCAAATTCATTCTTTGCCATGATTGCCCTCCTGTAACGGTGTATGCGGTGTGATTCTGCTTCTGTTATAGTAACCATACCGCGTTTTGCCTCCACTTTCCATAGCGTTGTGTGCCAGTCTTTTGCAATTTTCAACCAAAAGCTCAGTGGAGCTTATTGTAATTTTGTTTTTATTGTTGCATTTTATAAAAGGCTTGTCAATAGTCGTGTTGCAGGGGTCGGTATCCTCGATGCCCTGCAGGCTGGTGCATATCCTCCGGGAGAACTGTAGGGGTGGCCAGCCTCGCGCCGCTGCGGAGCGCATATATTGGGGTAGAAAAATGTAGGGGCGCTCGCCAAATAATCTTGTGAATTGGGTGCCAATATACTTAGATGAGTGGTATAATAGGTACAATAAGTAAAGAATTACATAATAAAATGGGAGGATTAAATGAACTTTTTTGAGCAAACGCAAATAGCAGATAGTAAAACATTTAATTTGTACGAATACGCGATTGAAAGCGTTTCAAATGCTTTTTCGGGAGAGACGCAAAAAGAGGAAATACTTAATGTAATCAAGAAGTATACACAAGATGGATGGAGAGTTCATACGATTTATTCTAATGAATTGGGAAAAAATGCAGTTGCATTTATGGGAGTAGGTGTTAATGCAACAAAGAGTGAGGACATAATTATTTTTGAGAGACACATTCAATATAATGTTATGTGCCATACAGAAAAAGATTTGTTGGTGACAAATTATTGTGGTGACTTGCCGGTGAGATTTGGAATTGCAAAGATGATGATTCCGCAAAATGCAGATACATTTTTGCTAACCATAACTGGGAAATCCAGTGACGGCGTCAAAATGGAGGCTTTTCGTGTTAATGCAGAGTTTGTAACAATTTTTGATGAAAAAATACCAGTTAATAATATAAGCTTTATGGTTCAAAATACTGAGGAATTCAATTTCGTGACAGAGCCATATGAGGTGTCACTTAATAAAAATGAAATCAAACTTATAAAAGCGGTCAAATTTTATATAAAGTCATATGTTGCAGACGGTAAAGCACATTTGCTTGAAAATCTAAATTATGATGATGTATGCGGTGATTTATCTATAATGAAGAAAGATATCTATGGACAGGACTATTTTCAAGAGTATTTGGAGAATGAAAATAGTTGGGCGTGTGTATGCGGAAAAGTTAATGCAAACAGTACAGAAATATGTCCTATTTGCGGAAGGAAAAGGGAAAACCTGAAAACCAATAAATCACTTGACTTGACAAAGATTGTACAAGAAGCAGAAAGCAAAAAATCTGCAAAAGAGATATATGATTGGTTAGTTAGCTATAATGAAAATACTTGTAATGAAGTTGTTGCAAAGATTATAGACGAGCTAAATAGAGTGGTTGCGATAGAAAGATTTTATGGCAATGAGAAAAAGTCTGCTATAAATATAGTTAAATCTATAGTTAAATCACATCTAAGCGAAGAAATGAGTGAGTAAGCCCTACCGCAAAAGGACTTATGTTAATAATTGGAGTATAAAACAGCGCCCCTGCCTAATGGCAAGGGCGTTGTGCATACTTTTTACTTCTTCAGATCGCTGAACAGATCCTTCTTGTACACGCCGTCGGCGACGAGCCGGGCAAAGCTGTCAATGACAGTCTGCTTGTCCTCGGCGTAGGTGACACCGAACCACTTGTCGTGGGTGGGCAGCACCTTGACGCTGACCTTGTCGGCGTGCAGCAGTTCATCAATGTAGATGGGCAGCAGGTACTCGGCCTTCAGCGGGTTGGCGGGGGCGGCCTTCTCGAAGAACTCCACAAAGCCGGATTCCAGCAGATCCACGAACTCGGGGGTCAGCGCCCACATGTTCATCGAAACAAGGCTGTCGATGTCGATGCTTTTGCCGCCTGCGGCTGCGCCGTCGGCGGTCTTTTCAATGCCGCCGGTCTCCAGCACGCCGGTCAGGTAGTGGGCGTCGTTCATCTGGCAGATGCCGCGGGTGACCGCGCCGTTGTCGCTCAGGGTGTTTTTCAGCACAAAGCCCGCCATGGCAAGGTCGCCCGGCTTGTCGGGCGTGTAGCCCTGCAGGAAGTCGTGCAGCCGGACGAACGCCTCCTTGCCGTAGTAGTCATCGGCGTTGATCACGGCAAAAGGCTCGTGGAGCACCTCCCGGCAGGCCAAAAGCGCCTGCCCGGTCCCCCAGGGCTTCTTCCGCCCTGCCGGAACGGCGACCCCCTCTGGCACGTCCTCCAGCTCCTGGAAGGCGTAGGCCACCTCCACCCCCAGGCGGCTGCACACCGCCTCGATGCGATTGCCAATGACCTGGCGGAAATCCTCCTCGATGTCCCGGCGGATGATAAATACCACTTTATCAAACCCCGCCACAATGGCGTCGTGGATGGAATAGTCCATAATGATCTCCCCTGTGGGTCCCACAGGCTCCAGCTGTTTGATGCCGCCGCCATATCGGGCGCCAATTCCCGCAGCCAAAATCACCAGCGCAGTTTTCATCTTTGTTTCCTCCCAAAATTTAGTAATAAGCGCCGCGCTGGCAAAGGGAGAATAAGCTGCAACGCGGCGTGGAGCGGCATTCCGATCCGAATTGGTGTCAGTATATCACGTTTTCGTCCGTATTTCCACCCCATTGTGCACATTGCCTGACACGACCGGTGACATTCTGCCAAAAAGAAACAGGGCGGTCTCAAAACAAAGCTTTGAGACCGCCCAAAATGGGTTTCAGATTCCCACAGGCAAGCTTGGCATGCTTACTTGCGGGGGTTCCGGATGGCGGCCTGGGCGGCAGCCAAGCGGGCAATGGGGACGCGGAAGGGGCTGCAGGAGACATACTCCAGGCCGATGTTGTGGCAGAACTCCACAGACACCGGATCACCGCCGTGCTCGCCGCAGATGCCCAGCTTGATGTCCGGACGGGTCTGCTTGCCCAGGTCGCAGGCCATCTTGACCAGCTTGCCTACGCCGTTCTGGTCGAGTTTTGCGAATGGGTCGAACTCGTAGATCTTCTTGTCGTAGTAGTAGTTGAGGAACTTGCCAGCGTCGTCACGGCTGAAGCCAAAGGTCATCTGGGTCAGGTCGTTGGTGCCGAAG
>ERZ773192.754-NODE-754-length-38168-cov-6.397109_pt1 | contig 38168 bp, 39 predicted proteins | sample MGYA00581010_ERZ773192 | MGnify/ENA primary metagenome ERZ773192 (study PRJEB29015, sample SAMEA2737741) | human gut metagenome | biome: human gut; feature: human-associated habitat; material: faeces | place: China | collected 2012 ...
TTTCATAAACCTATAAAATCACGACTTGTGAGAGGACGCTTATATCTGCCCTTCAAGCCCTAAGAAAGCACTACAGAATCTGCAGCACTACGCCCGTGAAACTCCGGTTTAATCATCCACTTCTTTGTAGTCTACGTCAAGCGCATCCGCCTCCTGCTTCATAGCCTTTGCAGCTTTTGCGGTTCTTGAAACGATCCACAGATCAGAGATTCCATCATAGATCAATGCGACTCCGATAAATTTCATTGCAAGGCTCACAACCCCAAATGCATTTACGATACAGATAATGCCGAGTGCAAGGCTGATAATTCCAAGGATCATTGGACTCCACCACTTCTCATAACCGTTTGCCTTTGTCTCAAAAGCCATTTTGATATCGCTGATCCCATGGACTGCCAGCATAACACCGATAACGATCGGAATGATCATAGCGATGTACTCCGGTCTTGCAAACAGCCAGATACCTACTAAAACCAGGATCAGACCAAGCATTCCGTTAAAAGATGTCAGTCTGTGATTTGTAAAATATCCCGCAAGATTTACAACACCCATAACAATTAAGCCAAATGCAAGTAGCATACAGATTGCACTAATTGTCTCATCTGACCAGATGATCAAAACTACTCCAAGTGCTACACACAATAACGCTGATAAAATGACATCCGCTTTTATTCTTTTTAATGTCTCTTTCATTTTTCTATCCTCTCTCTTTAACAAAAATTTTTGTCATTGCTGTTTCTTTTATAACGAATATCATACCATTCTTTTGGGTTCCGGTAAATATACAGCTTATGAAAGAAGTATAAAAAGATAAAAAAATCGTTAATTTCTTGACATACAAACATGTCTTGATTAGACTACAGTGGAAAGAATTTTCATAATTTGCAAATCAATCTGAAAGGAAATAAATTACCATGGGAAAAGAAGTAAAGACGAATGCCATGCGCATTCTTGACAAAAATAAAATACCTTATGAAATTATCAATTATGAATGTGACGAATTCATTGATGGGCTTCACACAGCCGAAGCCACCGGAGCTCCGGTGGAGCAGTCTTTTAAAACACTTGTCATGCAGGGAAAAAGTAAACAATATTATGTTTTTGTACTGCCGATCGCAGAGGAAGTTGATCTGAAAGTTGCCGCAAAAACAGTCGGTGAAAAATCCGTAGAAATGATCCACGTAAAAGATATCACAGCCATTACCGGTTATGTACGTGGTGGATGCACTCCCCTTGGCATGAAAAAACAGTTTCCTACCGTTCTTCATGACAGCGCCAGAAATTTTGACAAAATCTATATCAGCGGTGGACGTATCGGAACCTCCATTACCGTCAATCCGGATGCACTGCTCTCCGTAGTACGCGGACAATATGCGGATATCATCATGCATTAATTAGCGTTTCACTTAAAAACTGCCGCTTGCAGGCTGTAAAAATCCGTAACCTAACCTGCAAGTGGCAGTTTAAATCCAAACTTCAAATTAACTTGTCAGTTCCCCAGGATTTTTTGCGAGATTCATGATCTCCTGAAGTTCTGCGCCCTCCACCGGTGCATTTCCATAGCTGACGTGTTTTGCATCCTCTGTCACGCCGCCGAGAAGTCTTACATCCTTCTCTTTTGTCATCTCGATCGTATAATAATGCGCCTCATCTTTTAATGGATTGTATGTAATATAGATTCTGTAGCAAAGTGGCGGCACTAATCCTTTATCCGGAAGATCCACGCGGATAAGTGTCAGATCCTCTGAAATATCCAATGCCATAACGGAATAATCATCCTCTGTATACGGATAAAGTTTTGGCTCTTTGAATGCTGCCGCAAAAAGCTCATTGACGAATGCCTCTTTCTCATCGCAGAGTTTTTGCACGAATTCCGCTTTTTCTGTATACAAGCGCTTTGGAATCACAGAAAATTCTGTCTGATTTTTCACAAATGCCTGAAACTGCTGTGGTGTCATTTTGATCTGCTTTGGCTGTTTTGCCATTTTCTCATCTGCCTCATGCAGTTTCTGGATCAGTTCAATCTTCAATACCAGATTATCGGTAAATGGATTGATGACCATTCCGCTTAAATTCAATTCCGGTTTTACGGCAACGCTGTTGCATGCCGGAAATGGCATACTTAAGAGTGCCTGGCTTTTTGGTGCATTTGCCATCTGCTCTTTGGAGGTGTACACTACAAAATACTGTTCGCCGGCACCGCTCTTTAAAAAGCAGGGAGTTGGCTGATCCGGTGCTTTTAACATTGCCGGAACTAACAGTTTTGTCGGACGAAGCAGATTTAAGACTGCTGTAAGCTTTTCTTTTGTCCTGTCTGCTGCGTAATCTTTGATTGCCTCCTCTAATCTATCGTTTGTGATTTCCATTGTTGTCTTTTCTTCCATAATAAAACTATCCTTTCCTGCTGCCCAATGTCAAAAATATGGTTCGTAATGATTTTCTATTTTGTGATTGCTGACATTCCATATTTTCAATTCGAACCAAGATTTCTCTTATTTTAGCACATTACTGCAATTTATTCCATTTATTTCTGTTGCTGCATTTTGTATTTATGACAATCTACACATTCAGTATACATACCTTATAACTCTTTGCAATTCATGCAGCTTTATGTGCTATTTTAATTTTTTTAATAAATCCGGCAATTCGCTCAATTCAAAAATGCGGTAATCCGGATGGATTGCTCCATGATCTGTTATATTTCTGTCTCTCTGATACCAGATTGTAGTCAGACCTACATTTTTTCCACCAAGAATATCTGAGGATAAGCTGTCGCCCACAATGACACTCTCTTCCAGCTTAAAATCAGGAATATGTGCAAAACAATAGTCGAAAAATTTTTTGTCCGGTTTATGATACCCGATTTTTTTTGAAATAAAAAAGTCCTCAAAATACGGTTTGATCCCGGATTCCTCAATACGCCTTCTCTGCACTTCATAAGTTCCATTGGATGCAGCATACAGTCTGTACTTACCGTGCAATTCCTGTAAAAGTTCAAGCGCGCCGTCCACTTTTTCGTGTTCATATGCAAGATTCTGCTCGTAACATTTCGCAGTTTCTTCCGGCGAAGCTGTTATCCCATATCCTTCAAAAAAGATCCGGTAACGGCTTATTTTCACTTCCTCCTGCGTCAACTCACCGAGTTCTAACTTTTTCCATTGTGCCTGATTGATCTCACTGTACCTCGCCAGCAATTTTTCTGTTGGCTCCACTCCAACTTTTTGCAGTGCTTTTTTCAGCGCTTCCTTTTCTGCCTTGTGGAAATCAAGAATGGTATCATCTAAATCTAATAAAACTGTTGTTATCATGTCATTTCCTCTTATGCTTACATATAAAAACACATTATTTTCTTAATCATAACAGACCTTTTTCTAAAAATCATCTTTTTTGTGATTTTAAACGGAATGTGATATACTAACCACGTTATTATTTGATATTTTTATCACAATCACCATTGTCTGCAATATTCTTGTCACTTTTTTACAGACTTTTGACCAGTTGGCATCTTTTTCAGGACTGTTCTCTGTTGTGGAGGCTGTGACAGTTTTTATCTTCTGTATTGAATATGCCCTTCATATCTGGACTGCAAATTATCTGTATCCGGGAATGAGCAAGTCCAGAGCCACGATCCGTTTCCTCGTTTCTTTTGACGGTATTGTGGATCTGCTCACGATCATTCCTGCTTTTTTCCTGTCCGGGTTTGTCATTTTCCGTATGCTGCGCGTGGCAAGAGTTTTCCACCTGTTCCGTCTGAATGCCAAATATGACTCTTTCAACGTAATCACAACTGTTTTATATGAAAAAAGAAATCAGATCATCTCCTCTGTTTTTATTGTGCTGATTCTCATGCTCGCCAGCAGTCTGTGCATGTACAGCGTAGAACACGATGCACAGCCTGAGGTATTCCGCAACGCTTTCAGCGGTATCTGGTGGAGCATGTCAACGCTTCTCACCGTCGGTTACGGTGATATTTACCCGATCACAACACTTGCTACCTGTGCTTCCGCAAAAAGACACGATTTTGAAATTGAATGATATTATTATTATACGTGGGGAGAATGGTTAAATATACGAGGCAGCAATGACTCTTGCTTTGTCACAAAAAGGCATAGAAAAGGATGTATCCCTCTAAATTGCACTTTGCATATTTTCTGAAAATTCGGATTGACAACTACACTATTTTGATATAGTATAAATCGCAGGAAATGAGTTTTTCAACCGTACAGTTTTTACTCATGCGGCTCACTCGTTTCTTTTTTTATTCTCAAAATATCATATAAATATAATTTATTATCTCGGGCATGTCTTATTACCATTCTGCCTTTAAAAATATTATATCCTGTTAATTCACCATCATTATTGTATTTAGGAACAGCAAATCTAGTATCATAGCGATACCATCCATACTTTGCTTTACTATTGTGCTTACTTTTTTTATTTTCTGAAAAAGTCTTATTAGCAGCAATTTGAATCAACTCCCTAATTGCCACAGAAGCATTCGCTTTTGCATATTCATTTGGTCCTCTTAATACCTTGGTATCTTTTGAATGCGAGTACTCATCGGGGAAGTCACTCCCAATATAAATCAATTCATTTGTGTCAAGGATTTCTGTACAAGAGCCTATATATTCTTTCAAATAATCCTCTACCATATTCCAGTCAACATTTTTGTTTCTCTTAAATCTAAGATCGTTAATAACAACAACTTTTTTCCCTTCTGCATCTGATATGACGGAAATATTACCTGTTGGCAGCTTAATTTCTTGCTTTCGTATCCATCGTTCGAGATAACTGAATACTCGTCTTTTCATTTCTCCAGAAGACATCATAATACTATCAATTATAAACTGCTCGCCAACTACATAGTCTGCTCTTGAAAATTCATTCTTCTTATCTTCTTCATCACACAGTAAATCAACAAGCGACATATCCAGTGCCTTACAAATCGCAACTAGCTTGTCTGCCTGTGGATTTATCTGTTTCTTTCGCCAATCACTAATTGTACTAGTAGCAATGCCTGTCCTTCGGGCCAGTTCAATCTGACTCATATTTATTTCTTCTAGTCTTGCAAAAATCTTTTCGTATATATTCATGATACAGCCTCTTTTTCCGACTTTTCGGATATTGTATCATTTACAATATATCTTTACAAGTTTTTCTTAATTCATCCTAATACTTTCTTTTTTCTCTCAATCATTGTCTCGAAAAAGGCTCGCATATCCACACAAATCAAAATTTCTTTGACAAAAGACAAATTGCCTCCACATGTTTCGTGAACGGAAACATGTCGCAAGGCTGGCACTCGACAGCCTGATACCCATGTCTTGTGAGATATTTTAAATCTCTCGCAAGTGTCTCCGGGTTGCAGGACACGTAGACCACTTTTTTCGGTGCAAGTTTTACAACTGAGGATAAAAATGCCTCATCGCTTCCTGATCTCGGTGGATCCATGAAAACAACATCCACTTTTTCGTTCTGCTCTGCCAGCTCCACCATAAATTTTCCGGCATCTGCATTGTAAAACTGTTCATTTTGGATGTGGTTCCGTTTTGCGTTGATGATTGCATCCCTCACAGCATCACGGTTTAACTCCACGCCAATCACTTCTTTTGCCTGGGACGCAGCAATCAGTCCGATCGTTCCGGTTCCACAATATGCATCGATCACTTTCTCTTTTCCGGTCAGCCCCGCATACGCAATCGCCTTGTTATAAAGTATCTCTGTCTGCACCGGATTCACCTGATAAAATGATTTTGGCGAAATACGGAAGGTACAGCCGCAGAGCGTGTCCTCAATATAGCCTTTTCCATAAATGACGGTTTCTTTTTCTCCGAGAACCATGCTGGTCTGTTTATCATTTACGTTAACCACAACTGTAGTTATTTCTGGATGAAGTTTCCGCAGTGCTTTTACAAAATTGTTTTTGGATGGAAGAATCGGGGAACCGAGCACCAACACTACCATCACCTCGCCGCTGTGAAAACCGCGGCGCACGAGAACGTGCCGAAGCAGACCGTATCCGGTGTCCTCATCATATGTTTTTATTTTAAATGAATGAAGAAGTCCTCTGATATCGCGGATGATCGCACTCGATAACTCATCCTCGATTTCACAGGAATCAATATTGATGACTTCATGGGTTCCGGCCTTGTATACACCAGAGATCACGCCGCCCGGTGCTGCCTTCGCATGTCCGTTGCCTGCGGTACGTCTGCCGCCGTTTGCATGTTTTCCCCTGCGCTCCACATCAAACACTGCGTGTACTTTATTTCTGTAATGATACGGATTTTCCATTCCGATGATCGGCAGGACTTTACAGTAATCCCCAATGTTTTTGCGCACATAGGTCTGTTTTTCCTGCAGCTGTTGTTCATAGGACATTCCCTGATAATCACAGCCGCCACATTTTTTTGCATACGGACAGGCTGCTGCCTGTTTCTTTGTATCCTGCGGCGCTTTCTTTGTATCCTGCATTTTCTCTGATTTCCATGCGTATTTTTTCTGCAATGCTCCCGCATTATCTATGATTTTTTTCTTTCCTTTTGTCTGCATGACTGCTCCTTTTATTTTGGCTTGTTACTTTTCATCTCTATGTGTTTATGCTATCATAGGAACCCGTAAGAATCAAAATATTTTTAGTGAGGTTATGAATATGAATTTTATTAAAAAAAACTGGAAAGGTGTGCTGTTATGCCTGATGATTGCGATTCCAAGCTGGATTTTAGGAAAAATTTTCCCAATTGTAGGTGGTCCTGTCTTTGCGATCCTCCTAGGAATGGTCATTACATTATTGGTCAGCGATAAATCTGCTCTACAGAGCGGCATCACATTTGTGTCCAAAAAGATCCTGCAATATGCTGTTATTTTACTTGGTTTTGGAATGAATCTCTCTGTCATCCTGCAGACAGGAAAACAATCGCTTCCAATCATTCTTGCAACGATCACAACATCCCTTGTTGTTGCCTGGGTATTACATAAAATCCTTCATGTTCCCGGAAAAATCTCCACACTCATCGGTGTAGGTTCCTCGATCTGCGGAGGCTCCGCAATTGCAGCTACTGCTCCTGTCATTGACGCTGATGATGAGGAAGTTGCACAATCAATTTCTGTCATTTTCTTTTTCAATATGCTTGCCGCTTTATTTTTTCCTATGCTTGGCACCGTTCTCGGTTTTTCCCAGACAAGCGGAGAAGCTTTCGGTATTTTTGCCGGAACTGCTGTGAATGACACCTCTTCCGTTACCGCTGCTGCCTCCACCTGGGATTCCATGTACAACCTTGGTTCGGCGACTTTGGATAAAGCTGTCACCGTAAAACTTACAAGAACACTGGCAATTATTCCAATCACGCTTGTCCTTGCTTTTCTTCGAACCAGAAAGGAACAAACGGATCATAATAAAGTGGATTTTAAAAAGATTTTTCCAATGTTCATTCTCTATTTTATCATTGCATCCATTATTACAACAATAGCAGTGAACTTCGGTGTTCCTGCAGCTGTTTTCAATCCGCTAAAAACTTTGAGCAAGTTTTTCATCGTTCTTGCCATGAGTGCAATTGGCCTGAATACCAATATTGTGAAATTAGTGAAAACAGGAGCCAAGCCTTTGCTTCTTGGATTCAGCTGTTGGATCGGTATTACCTGTATGAGTTTGCTGATGCAACACGTATTAGGTCTGTGGTAAAATTACGGATCATTTTGATAGGAGGAAGCGGTTTTCGCTCCTTCTATTTTTGTATTCTGGCAAATAGAAGCGCTATCGCCATCAGAAAGCATCCCACAAACACAAAGCACCACTGGATTCCGATTTTCGTCAAAAATGCTGAGGCTGACAGCGTCAGAATCTCCACCAGATTCACGCCCATATTAAGCACAGACAGCGTTGCCGCACGCTGGCTGCCACACTCCGCTTCGTCCACAAACTGATTTTCCAGATTCATCAGCAGATATTCTGGAAGATTTAAAAGCAACGGCAATATCAGCATTAGAAGCAGTACGGCCGCCCTGAATTTTACCACTCCAAAAAGAAGAAATGCCACCCCTGCTGTGGTAGCTGTAACTGCGGGCAGTTTTTCCCTACTGGACTTTCCGTTTTTTCCGTCAGACAATTTTCCTAAAATGGGTTCTGCCAGCATCTGTACGGCTGAATAGCTCAAAATGATCAATGACATGCATTCTACCGGCAAACCGCAGTTTTCAAGTTTTACCACATAAAAGAAGTTGATCAGAAGCCATGCGATACTGAAAATCGCCAGCGAAATCACAAACAGAAATGCTTTTTTGTTTTTAAATATCGCTAAAATCTGCACTTCCTTCCTGTCTGCAATTACCGCTTTACTGCTTTCACTTCTCAGGAAGAACGAGCATACAACCGCTATAATATCCATGACTACAGTTGTAATCAACAAACCTTCCATACCACTTATTTTATAAATCCCGGCATACGCAACTGTACTGATGATAAAACCTGCTGTTCCGAAATTTCCTGCGTGTGCCGTTTTTGCAAGATATCCGTTTTCTCCATACAGAGCGTACAAGTACGCGCTTCCCGTCCCGGAGGTAAAGCACGCCGCAATTCCCTCTACAACTGCCTCCACGACAAACAGTACAAGCGACCGGCTCACAAAGGCTGCGAGCAATAAACTTCTCGCACCAAGCAATAACACCTGCGCCAAAATCAGTGATTTCCGGTATCCAATTTTATCTGTTATAAATCCTGTTGGAATTTCCCCCAGAAAAATCACGCCAGACAATAATGCCTGAAGGAGGAAAAATACGTGTTCTGACACACCAGCCTGCGTTCTTACCAGCAACACAACCGGCGCAAAAAAGACAAGTCCATTCAAAAAACAGACTCCATCATAACTATCAAATTTTAATTTTTTCATGAGATATCTCCTTTTTTTCTAATTCGTAATCAGTTGACTGATCTTCTTTTTTGTAACAAAAAAAGATTACATCTGTCTGTAACCTGATCTAAAAACTGTGCCGTCTTTGATCTCTGCCAGTTTTTCCATCATTGAATTAGAAAAATATCAATGTCTCATGTATCTGATAACCTCCGGAGTCTTACTTTTAAAATATACTGTTATTTAAAAACTGTATCAGTGAGAAATGTTCACTGACGTAATTTATACTAACATAACGTATTTCAAATTACAAGTTTCAGTGCCCCTCTCACTTATATACCACCTCTGGAGCTATTATAACAACTCTGCCATAACCAGACACATCAGGAAACAATTGTTTCTTTTCCAGATTCATTCCAAATAAAGGCTTTCGACCGTGCTCTTCTCGCACTGCTTTAATATTTTTTCATCACTCTGCAGTGTTTTCAAATTCTCCTTCCAACCGGAAAAATCGGACCATTTTCCCGGAATTAAGTCTGTAAACCAGCTTAGATTTCGTTTGTATTCGTAATGAAGGATCTGACCGTCTAATCCATATCTGCTGATAAATTCTGCCGCAGTCCTGTTAATCGCTTTCGACTTGTCTGTATAGAGCAGACTGATTTTGTCATAGCAGATTTCCTGTTGATTATTTTCTGATGAGCCTGTCTGCTGGTTTCCGTTGCTTCCAGTTTGTGTTCCGGAAGCTGTCTCATCGTTTGCAACGCTCTGACATAGCATTATATTTTGTGGTTCTTTTACGATACCGCGCACAGTAAGCTCTCTTCCGTTGTATAGGATCTGCTGTCCTTCCACCTCTGTTCCACCAAACAACTGCTCCGCTAAGGATGCACCTAGGATGCAGCCCTCTGTGTCGCTTTCCGGCAGATTTTTTCCCCACGGAAGGACGGAGTGGGAATCTCCACAGAGTAGCAGGATATCCACGTTACTGCTACGTTCGTTTATAACGGCTTTCACTACCTGATTTTTCCGCTCTGTCCACGCTGTGAATGTCTCTGCGGATGCCGTATCCTGCCGGATTGACGATATTTCGCTCTGGGTAAACTTGTCTTCCCCAGACTGGATTGTGATGATATTGGAGAAATCCTCCGTTTTATTATGATAGACGTATGCAAATACCAAAAATACAGCTCCAAATAATCCAAAAGCCAGACTTGCAATCCCTTTTCCGTAACTTATTTTTTTCATTGTTCTGTCCTTACTCCGTCATCCGCACAACATCCCCGTTTCCAACCGTCCGATCAGAATCTGTGATGATCTGGCAGTCCGCACTCAGTGAGTTTCCGCTTACCGCTGCATAACTGCTATTTTTATCTAAAATCTGCACTTCCGCCTTCCTCGCGATATACTGCTCTCCGAGCACTGTATTTTCCGTCTCTAAGAGTAACACATACGCTTTGTTATTTTCCTGCCAAACGGCTGTAACCGGCACAAGGTAATCATAGCTTTCCGATTTTCTTGTGGCAGTCATCTGTGCGCTCTCACCCGGCAAGAAATCATCCCCCTGCATAGCAATTGACACTTTTATGCTGCTTCCGTCTTTCGATGTTTCCAGGGAAACAATGCTGCAATCAGATGTTTCCTTACCGACACCGGTAATCGTTGCATTATCTCCCACTGAGAGATATTCCCTGTTTTTGCTGTCCGTTGTCGTAGTAAAAAAAAGTCCGCTCTGCTCATCGCTCATGACAACTGCCGCCGTGTCTGTTGTTTTCTGCCCGGTTTCCACACATACTTTTGTAATAATCCCGAAGGATGGTGCAGTTATCTCTCCGTTCTGCTGCTTTAGGGTTTTCAGCTTTTCTAACTGTTTCTGGAACTGCTCTAAAGAAATGGCGTTGATTTCCTGCGTGTGATCGATGTCTGCAGACAGACCTGCATCTTCTACCGCGCGCTCTGCGGCTTTCTTTGCATCCTCTGCAGTACTTGTATTGGATTCCAGCTGTTCCTGCTTCTCCTCTAATGCGACGCTGGCAGAGTCAAGTGCCGCCTGCTTTTCAGTAACTTTTGCCTGAATTGTGTCGTATGTGTTCTGCTTTTCCTGCACAGTTTCTTCTAACTGCTGGAGCTTCTGTGTTATGGTTGAATTTGTATCTTTCTTTTCTGCTTCGCCTGTCTGATCTGCGGTATCTTTACTTTGCTCTGCCGCAGCTGCATCCTTCACATTTTGCAGTTCCTCTTTGACTGCATTCAGCTCCTTCTCCGCCTGTGCGAGTGCATCCTTCGCACTGTTTAATTCCTTCTCTGCCTGACTTTTCGCATCCGCCGCTTTCTGCAATGCCTCATTTGCCTTCCCATCGGAAACTGTATTCTTCGCTATCGTTTCCTCATAATCTTCCTGCGCACGCTTTAACTCCAGCTGCTGCTTTGCGTCTGCCTGCGCTTTATTTTTCTTCAGGGAATCATTTTCAAGCTGAAGCTTTTTGATCTGGTTCTGCAGCTCATAAATCTGATCTTCCAGACTGTCCATATCAAGTGCAAAAAGAGTTTCTCCTTCCCCGATGCTTTCTCCCGTATGCACATTGACCTGTGCAACCAGAATTCCTTCCTCTGTGACAATCGCTTTCTCGCCGCCTGCCTCCACGGTTCCCGATGCCATAACCGTGTGCTCGATCTTTCCGGATGACGGAGCTGATGCCGTTACCTGAGGGACAGTGATGGATGCCACCACCCGCGATGCAATCGTGAAAACCAGCATGACCGCAAGTAAACCAGCCAGCCCTTTTAACCAGAAAATTCCCGATTTTCCGGTTACTGCTATTTCATTTTCCGAATTTTTGTTTTTTCTTATATTTTTCATATTCTCAATTACATTCTGCTCCTGCACTATTCCTTCGCTCCCGCCATCGCAATTCCCTGCTCCAGATAGTCCTGTCCTGCCAGAAAAACAAACATTGCGGGCAGGATCGTCACCAGTGATGCACAGAGTGAAAATCCTGCGTTCTGGCTCGTGATCTCCGGCAGAAAAAGTGACAACGGCCAGAGACTTTTTGTTTTCAAAAACGTCATCGGCTGCTCTAACATGCTAAAACAGTCCAAAAACGAAAATACCAGTGCCGACAGGATGCCCGGACTTCCAAGCGGTATGCCGATCCGCAAAAAAATCTGGAATTCTCCCGCCCCGTCCATACGTGCCGCCTCCATGACATTTTCCGGTATTCCACGGAAAAAGCGGTACATAATAAAGACGGAAAACGTTGCAAAAATTCCGGGCAAAACGACTGCCTGCGGTCTGTCCAGCATTCCCAGACGGTTTAACACCAGATACTGCGACAACATCGTGACCTGAAACGGCATCATCATCACGAGAATGAACAGCCGGTAAACTGTTTTTCTTCCGCGGAAAGAATACCGCGCCAGCCCCCACGCTGCCGGCATGCCAAAAAGCATCTGCCCTGCCAGAATTGCCCCCGTGTAAAAAATCGAGTTCCAGAACATCTGAAAATATTCCGGTGAATCGAAAAGAAGCTCCACAACATTCTGCAACGTCGGGTATTGTGGCAGAAGATGCCAGATAGCAAGCCCATCTCCCTTTCCGAGTGCAGGTGCGATGCACGTATAGATTTCATGGTTTCCCATAAAAGTGCCGACAAGCAGAAAGAGAACCGGAGCAAGACACAAGCCTGCCGCCAGAATCAGTATTCCTGTTATTATTATTCTCTTCATGAGATTCTTCTTTCTGTATTTATATTGTACATCTTCCTTTTTATCTGCTGTCTCCTGTTCATTATCCTTCCCGCTCCCAGCTTCGCTCAAGTAACAGCACAAACACCGCAATTACAAACGCGAGCATCACAGATGCCGCCGCCATCTTATCCACCGAGAGCGTCTGGAACCAGTTGTTGAACACATGCTGCAACAGATAAATATTTTCCTGTGGATAGCTGCCCGCTGCCATGTAAACCTCCCGGAACGCCTTAAATGAATTTAAAACCGACAAAATGACAACGGTAAATGCCACCGGGCGGAGATTCGGAAGTGTGATATAGAAAAACGTTTTCCATTTTCCGGCTCCGTCCATATCTGCCGCCTCATAAATCCCCTGCGGGATTGCAGAAAGCCCCGCCATCCAGAGCACAATATCGTATCCTAAATATTTCCAGACATAGCTGAATACGAGGATTCCAAATGCGGCATCGGTGTTCATCCAGTCTACCTCCTGCACCGACAAAACGTTTAAAATCTGCCCGATTCCGCTCATTCCTGACAGCGCATGGATCGCACTGTTCACAAATCCGTGGCTGTCAAAAAGAATCTTCCACAGTACGACCACACTTGCCGCCGGGATTGCCATCGGAAGCAGATACATACTTTTAAGTGCCGCTGCACTGCCCCGGTAAAACTGTTCCATCGTCACATTCCGATGTTTTTTCTTTTTCTCTGCCAAAATCAAAACCTGCTGCAACAGCATTGCCAGGATCAGCGATAATAGCAACAGGCATGGAATACAGGTGACCACAAAACGCAGTGTATTTTTCGCTGCAAGATTAAACGCATCATTTTTTATCACCTGCACGTAGTTACTGATCCCGACGAAACTGCCATCCACGGTCTGGAAAAAAGAGCGCCGCACCACATCTGCAAATGGGATCAGTCCAAACACCGATACTCCCAGAAATTCGGGCAACAGAAAATACCAGCCGGGATTTCGCTTTTTTCTGATTTTATGTCTTTTCATCCTCATGCCTTTCTCATAGCCTGCTGCAATCTCCCATCCTCTTCCTTTTTTACTGCTGCTCTGCAAGATACAGATTCACTTTCTTCGTGATCTCATTTACCGTTTCTTCGAGGTTCTGCTCTCCTTTTACATAGCTTGTTCCCTGTTCGATCACAAGATTCTGGATCGTACGGTCTGTGAGTGCTGACTGCTCCACTGCTTCCAGCTGCGCTAAAATCGCATCTGCTTCCTCCTGTGTCATGGAGCGGTATTCAATCGTATAGATTTTGTCGCTTCCATCCCTGTTAAATGCCATGCTTGTTTCCGTCCGTCCCATCAATGCATTGATCTGATCCTTTAAAGCTGCCTCATTCACCGGAATTCCGTTGCTGGAAGCTCCTGCCTCTTTGCCGAGCAATGTTTTCACAAATGCTTTTCCTGCATCCTCATTGCCTCCTGATACCACACCTGCCTGTAAAAATGGGACATAGGTAGAAATTCCACCATTCGACAATGCACCATAAACCGCTCCGTCCGTCGACCCTGCACTCAACATCAACTGGAAATCCTCGACATCTGCAATGGTTCCAAATTCCACTTTACATGTCTCTGCAAATAAATCCATGCTGTCTAATGTTCCATAACGGTATCCATCGCACATTCCGCTCTCAAAAAAATTGCCATAGGATTCAATATCGCTGTGATCATCCACATCATAAATACGTTTCACCTGTGTCAGATAATCGGAAACTTTCGTTTCATCCAGACTTCCGTCCTCTTTTACCCAGTTTTTGGAATCTACATTGTAAAAATCAAGCAGTAACTCTTCCGCCATCTTCTGCTGTACCACATAAGTCGTACTTTTGTCCTTTGCCAGGGTTTCGATGCGGTCTGCAAGTGCCTGCGTGGACTTTCCTGCATCTACCGTCTGCTGATCTGACGTGATAAATGATACTAAGAAACGTGTCGGAATCGCATATATCTTTCCATCCTTTGTGCTGTCTTTCACAATGGAATCCACAAGTCCATCCGAAGCCTTTACCTCATCCACAACATCACTGATATCTGTTAAAATTCCTTTTTCCACATAGCTGTCCACCGGCATTCCATCTAAGATAAGCACATCCGGTCCATTTCCTGCCAGGATATCCGTGCTCAACGTCTTCAATGCGTCCTCTAACGTCACTCCATTATCATCCGTCATGCCAATTTCAAGGTTTACATAAATATCTGCATACTCCTGACGGAAAATATTGACTGCCTGACGCAGCGTATCGGAATCCTGCAATGCATAAATATTGAGTTCCTGATTCAGGTTGGCAGACGCGTCTGCATCGTAGGTGTAGCTGTAGAGTGCACCCTCCATTCCGTTATTTCCTGCCACAAAAAGATGCGTCTCATCCTGCATATACACTCCGTAAAAAATCGCACCGCTGTTGCTCAATGCAGTCTGCTCGCCCTGTACCAGCTCCTCCACAACTGCTCCACCTGTTGTATAGTGGAAAATTCCTTTATAATCTGCAAAAATAATACTGTTATCATTCTCCGCTTTTGCAAACGTCACCGGAAGTCCGGTATCGGTATTTCGATAAACGAGGTTATCATCTGAACAGATCTGCTCAGTCAATGCGGTCAGCTCGTCCGTCTCTTTTCCGGTTGTCGTGTCATAGCAAAGCACCTTGTCACTTGTGACGATATAGCAATTCGTTCCAACCACATCAAAATAAGGAATATAGGTATCCTCATCGATTTCAAATGTCACTGTTTTGCTTCCATCTGTACAGTCAATTCCATACAAACCGCCCAATGTATCGCGTACGATCAGCTGTTTGTTACTGTCAAATGCTGCAACTGATACAACGGCATCTTCTGCAGGCATTTCAATCGAAAATGTATGTGTGCTTCCGTCCGCGTCCACAATTGTAACCGGACATAATCCGTTTTCTGTGTAATCAAGAAACGCAACTGTTCCATCCTCTGCGACTGCGACATCGCTGTAAGAGATATCTTTCAGCGGTGTTGTCTCCCAGTTTCCGCCTCCATCACTGCTTTTTGCCACATAGATGCTATAATCTGCATCCTGCCCTACAACTTCAAGTGTTCCATCTGACAGTGCTTTGAACTGTAAAATGCTATTGATCTCTTCCGGAAGTGCTACTTTTGATTCAATAAATCTTCCTTTGCCGCCTCCTGCGCTGCCATCAGCATTCGTGCCACTGCTTTCTGTTCCATCTAAGCCTCCGCCTGCATTTTTTCCACAGCCGGTGAATATTCCTGCTATCAATGTCATCAGAAGAACTAAAACCATTGTGACAACTAGCATGCTTAGTTTTTGCCTGTTTTTTATCTTTGCATTTTTCATTTTGTTTTCATGACCTTTCTTTTTTTATTTTGCTTTTATAATTGCAGCTCCACAATCATTGCCAGAACAAGCAGCTGTTCCTCTGCTTTGGCATTCTACATGCAGCATTTTGCGTTTCTGGTTTTATCTTACAGAAGAAATCTTAGAAAAATCTTTAAATTTGGCTTTAATTGTTGTCTTTCATTTTATTTTTTGCATTGTATGTACGCTTTGCGTGTGTTATAATACATAAAATTATACGCAATGTGTGTATTTTGTGTATGATTGTTACTTCCTCCACAGGTGCATGCTACGCTGAAATTGCAAATATTTTTGGATCAAAAACAAACGTCATATTATATCAGGAGGTTTTTATGGATAGCAGAGAATATTTAATTGAATTGAGAACAAGTACCGGCATGACACGCAGAGAATTCTGCGAATATTTCGAAATTCCTTACCGGACACTCCAGGACTGGGAACTTGGAAACCGCAAAATGCCGGATTATCTGTTACGGCTGATGGCTTATAAAGCTAAAATGGAAAAACTTGCAGAGGAAAAAAATTGATATCTTGACAATATGTTGTTTACAACATACTATAATATTAACGGAAAGAGGAATACTATTGTACGAAATCATTTTTTATGATACGGCGGATGGTAAATGTCCTGTTCAGGATTTTTTAGACTCTCTGGAACCTAAATTCCTTGCAAAAACATTACGGACAATTGATTTATTAGAAACAAATGGTCCATTATTAAGAGAACCTTATTCTAAACTACTTGAAAATGGAATATTCGAGCTTCGCACCAAACATGGTTCTGATATTAACAGAGTATTTTATTTTTTTATTATAGGTCAAAAAATTATTCTGACAAATGGGATTATAAAAAAGACAGCCAAAACTCCTAAATCCGCTATTGATCTCGCCAAAAAATATAAAACCGATTATGAATGGAGGCACCGTAATGAGCAATTATAAAGATTACAAAAAGAAAGTCCTGCAAAATCCTGAAATCAAATCAGAATATGATGCTTTGCAACCGGAATATGATATTATTCAGGCAATGATTGATGCCCGATTACAGCAAAACCTCACTCAAAAGGATTTATCTGCCAGAACCGGAATTACGCAAGCTGATATCAGCCGCATCGAAAATGGTACACGAAATCCAAGCTTAAGTATGGTCAAAAAACTTGCACATGGGCTTGGTATGCAATTAAAACTTGAATTTATACAGACTCCTGCTAAGTAATAATTTAACTGTTACATTTCAAAATAATCTACAAATTTAAAGATTTTTCTAAGATTTCTATGCTATACTCATCCTTATAAATCTCAGGAGACATTATTATGCGTATTTTATTGATCGAAGATGATCTGAATTTTTGTGAAACCCTGCGTTTTCAGTTGGAGCAGGAAGCTTATGAGGTGGATGTATGCCACGACGGAAGAGACGGTCTTGACCTCTTCTTACAGGACGCGCACGACATTGTCCTGCTCGACCGCATGCTCCCGACTATGAATGGTCTGCTCGTGCTGCAAAAAGCTAGACAGGCCGGAATTTCCACGCCTGTCATACTGATCACCGCCCTCGGCGAACTTTATGACCGGATCGAAGGGCTGGATGCTGGTGCAGACGATTACATTGTAAAACCATTCGCCTTCGAAGAACTGACCGCCCGCATCCGCTCCCTCGGCAGACGCAGCGGCAAATGGGAAGATGACAATTTACTTACCATCTGCGACATCAGTTATGACTGCAACGCGAGACTGCTAAGTGGACCTACTGGCTCCATCCGGCTCTCCGGCCGTGAGGGCAGATTGCTTGAAGTTCTTCTGCGAAGTTTTGAGCTCGTCATCCGCCGTGAAGTACTTCTTAGCCGTGTCTGGGGCGTGGATGCAGAAGTGGAGGATTGTAACCTTGACACTTACATCCATTACCTGCGCAAGCGGCTCTCCTACGTTGGAAGCACGCTTGCCTTAAAAACCATCCGCGGTGTCGGATATACGCTGGCTTCCTCCTGATCCCTGATTTTCCATATAAGATCATGAAGCTTCTGTATAGCTGCCGTTACTTTTCAATTATTTTATCCTTATTGCAATTTACAGATACCTTTTTTCACTATCTGCTTTATGTACATTATCAGGAGGTTTCTCATGTTTCCACACTTCACCTTTTCCGGCACAGCCTATCAGGCTTTGCACCGCAAACTCACTTTATTCTGTACCTGCGTCACACAGATCATTCTCCTTGCCTTAAGTGCTCTGTGTGTTTTTGTTGCAGAAAAAAATATAAAACAGGGAAACGAAACCGCTTTTCTCACAGAGACAAGTTCTGTCATTTCCCATTTGCAGGAGCAGGATGTCATCTCACACCAGTGGTTAAACCAGTTACAGGAAAACAGTTCTATCCAGATTTATCTTTATGAGAATGGGACTCCACTCTTTTATGACCAGTATCATCAGACAACTGCAGACGAGCAATTATGTGAAAATGCACTTCTCGCCGCAGAAGAGCTTACCGGGAACCCTCCTTTTTTCACGAAAAATAAAAGGCTTTCCTCGCATACGGAATATCAGTTCAACTCCGGCGATAACATTCCCTACATTGCATCCGTCGGCAGTATCCCAAAAGGCGACAGCTACTTAAACTTTCTGATCCTGCGCTCGCTCGCCGAACAGTTTCACCAGATGCTGTCGTTAAGAATTATCGTGATCATTGCAAATATTGCCGCATTTTTACTGCTGTTTCTCTTTTTCCACTTCTTCATCCGAAAAATGTTAGAACCAGTCGAAACTGCACAGAAAAAGCAGACACAATTCATCGCCTCCGCCTCCCACGAGCTACGCACCCCATTAGCGGTTGTCCGCTCCGGCTTGGAATCCGTTGAAAAATGTTCAAATGAAGAGGAACGAAACTACTTTCTCCATCTGATGTCCGAGGAGACCGTCCACATGAAACGTCTGATCGACGATATGCTGCTGCTCGCAAATTCGGATGCTGACACGCTCACCATCAAACCGGAAGCCTGTCAGCCGGATTTGCTGCTCTTAGACACTTATGAAAAGTTCGAACCACTGGCAAAGAAAAACGGGCTTCACCTTATCCTCGCTCTGCCGGAAGAAATTCTCCCGGACTGCTTCTGTGATATCCACCGCACAGAACAGATTTTTTCCATTATCGTGGATAATGCACTCTGTTACACACCATCCGGTGGAAAAGTGACACTCTCCTGCCATGCTGAAAATGAAATGCTTTGTTTTCTATTCGAAGATACCGGCTGTGGAATTTCGGAGGAAAAGAAATCCCATATTTTTGAACGTTTTTACCGTGCAGACGATGCCCACACAGACCGGGAACATTTTGGACTCGGGCTCTGCATTGCAAAGGAACTTACCGAAAAACAAAATGGGAACATCCAGGTTGTGGATGCTCCCATTTCCGGCAGCTGCTTTATGGTACAATTGCCATGTGCACTTTAATTTTTATGTGATTTCTACGCTCTCCTGTCAGGTTATATTTTTCCTGTTATTCCACATTTTTCAGTGCCTGATCCATCGGAATACGCTTGATCCTTCTGAAATCCAATACCATGACAAGCAGATATCCGATCAGGATAAACAGGAACATTTTCACATAGCCCATCGTGCTTATGCGGAAAGCGTACCATCCACTGTACGAAAAGAGCATGATCCTCCAGACAGCCTTCATGATGACGACACCTAAAATCACGCTGACAACATCAATCACCACAAGAACGATGGTCGTGGACAACAGATATAAACTTGCAATCTCCCGGTTCTCATAGCCCAGGATTTTTGTCATGGAAATTGCATTTTCGTTCTTCTCGATGATCAGCTTCGTGAGCAGGTAAATCAATACTGCGGATAACAGGATGCACAGATACTGGAAGTAGGTCATATAAGAGCCCATGGAATGATCGAGCTGGTCACACATTTTCGTAATGTCGTGTTCTGTGATGACGGTTGCGATCTCATCCTCATCAATATCTGTGATCTCTGAATCCGAGAGATAGCCTGTGAATGCATCACTGTCCATGTCAAAGATTTCACAATACTGCTCATTGGACAGAAATACTGCCAGCGCCTGACTGTGATCATAGATTCCTGCAACCTCAAACTCATACTGTTTGTTCTCATATTTTTCGTCAAGAACCACTGTGTCGCCCACGCTCAGGCTGTATTTATCTGCATAGGAAGCAGAAATATATGCCTCGTTTCCTTTCAGGGCAGACTGGTCACTGATTTTCACATACCGGCTGTCATCCTCGATTCCGTAGACAGAAATCTCCTCATCTAACGTATCACTCTTATGCTGCAGAGATGTCATATTGAATTTCTCTGCATCCTTATTGTTCGTTGTGATAATGTCTCCATCCTCATTCTCATAAGACTTTAACACATACTGGTAGTTCGTGAACATCATATCTGAAACATTGGACTTGTAATAGTCGAGCGTCTCCGGCATACCGACCGCCATTGCAAGCATAATGCCGATAAACCAGATACCCACAAATAAAATCAGGTAATTCGTCACGTTCTGGAACATGATACGCAGGCGGAAACGGCTTAAAAAGCTCCATTTTGGCAGGCGCATTGCTTTTTTACGCTTTGTTTTTTTCAGATCATGACGCAAAAACTGTAATGGTGTATGCCTCATCATTTTTATAATGACGACAAGATTGACCGCAAGCATTAAAACAACCGGAATGATCGTTGTCTTGAAAAAGGCATCCGGGTTCCAGACTGTCTGATAAGTCGGAAGACTGTAGCTGTTATAATACATGCCGACAACCACATTTTTAAATACGGTATAGCCGAGGATATTTCCAATGCACGCTGCGAGAAGTGTCACGATCACCGGCATGGAAATATAATGTCTGACCAGTTCACCTCTCGTATAACCAGAAGCTCTCAGTGTTCCGATCGTAGAAGCCTCCTTCACGATCGTGTTGCTGATGGTCACTGCAAAAATAAATGCAATGATCACGATCAAAATATCCAGTAAAACACCACCCATAGCTTTGTCTGAACCCATATCATCCGTTGCAAAATTAATAGCCGGATTTGCATAGCGCGGCATATAGTCCTCTAACTCTATGTCATCACACACTACCTGTGTGAGCAGTGCTTTCATGAAATCATCGGATTTTGCTTTCTGTTCCACTTCATCTGCAGGAGTATCCACATAATTCCATGTGTAAGAATAATGAACAGTTTTATGTAAACTATTAAATCCTTCCTGTGTAACCATAGCCACATCGAATTTGATCGCATCAAACATCATATCCGTTGACTTCTCATGCAGTGTCGCATAATTGACATAGGCGATCAGTCCGACAACTTTGAACCTCTGCCCGCTGACAGAAATCTCATCTCCCACTTTGACGCCAACATTGTCTGCATGCATACGGTCAATTGCGATCTCATCCGCTTTTTCCGGAAATGCTCCGTCAAGCAGACAGGCAAGATTCACGTTATCATTTTTTGCATAGACACGGATGTTTCCTTCTGCCTCGCCGTCGTTGTTGTAATCTTCCTCCTCATTTCGGAAGAAGTTCTCATATACTTTTACCGGAACTTCTGTAAAATCAGGATCGTTTAACTCGTATTTTTCTTCTGCGTCAGCATATTTATCATCGATTTCCTCTACGATTTTATCCCATGCCTCGTCGTAGGCTTCCGGATAAGCTTTTTCATCCAACTTTTCGTCCAGCTCTTTTTTTGCTTTGTCAAGATAATACCGTCTGACGTCCGCTTTTGTTCCTGTCTCGATAGCAGAAAGTAACGTCTCATCTGCCTTTTTGTCCAGCTCAAAATGTCCATCCTCTAACTTATATTTTGTCACGCCTTCATTTGCTGCAACGAGCATACTCTCATTTGCAACATACATACCGGAAACAAAGCCGATCGTGAGGATCAGGAATAATGCCACCACAAGATATTTTTTCCAGTCACCGAGCAATTCACGCGGAATACGTCTGATGAGTGGATTTTTAATTTTTTTCTTTTTCATAACTGCCACACTCCTTACCACTCAAGATCTGCTGCTGAAATCTTGTGCTCGTTCCTCTCGTTATGGCGCACGGCTCCATCACGAAGTTTGATGACATGATCTGCCATGTTCTTGATTGCCTCGTTGTGTGTTACCATGATGATCGTATTTCCATATTTTTTGTTTACATCTTCGATCAGTTTTAAAATTTCTTTGGAGGTGTTATAATCCAAAGCTCCGGTTGGCTCATCACAGAGCAGGATATCCGGGTTTTTCACGATCGCACGACCGATGGAAACACGCTGCTGCTGACCACCGGACAACTGATTCGGCAGCTTGTACCGGTGTTCGTAAAGTCCAAGTGTCTGTAACAGCTCATCGATATCCAGCGCATTGTCGGAAAGATACGCTCCGACTTCAATGTTTTCCTTCACGTTCAGATTGGCGATCAGATTGTACATCTGAAATACATAGCCAAGATGTTTTCTGCGGTATTGGGTTAGTTTCTTCTCACTCATATCTTCGAGCTTATCACCGTTGATCGAGATGTAACCGCAATCGGCACTATCGATTCCTCCGATAATATTTAATAAAGTTGATTTTCCCGAACCGGACGGTCCAAGCAGAACACAGAACTCTCCTTTTGCCACGGAAAAGTTCATTCCGCGCAATACTTCCTGACGTGTTTCTCCACTTCCAAAACCTTTTTTCAGGTCAACGATCTCCAAAAATTTTTTCTCTTCCTCTGACATAGTCTCCCCTTTTTCAAAAAACATATTTGGCAACAGCCATTTTTGACATCTAGGTTAGTTGTAACTAATCTCAGGAAAATTATAGCACATGATATTGGGGATACAAGGAAGAGATATTGTTGTTGAGAAATTTTGTCAGTTAAATTAACTATTTGATTACATATTGACCTTTGATACTATTCGATATAATATATGTATATACAGTTAATACTATATAACAAAGACCGTCGCATGAAGTGCGTGTAGATATCGATTATGAAACTAAGCTTCATGATCAACAATATCTTTTTTAAAGGAGTGAATATTTATGAGCGATCAGGTTGCCATCAAAACATGGGGAAATAGTCAGGGAATACGTATTCCAAAGAATATTCTTGAAAAACTTGGACTCCATGTCTCAGATACTTTACAAATTGAAGTAATTGATGATTCGATTGTTTTGAAAAAAGCATTTAAACACAAAACATTTGAGGAACGCGTTGCTGAATACAACGGGGAAATTTCAATTTGTGATTATGATTGGGGAGAACCTGTCGGAAAGGAAATTTTATGATGAATTTTTCGCAGGGAGATATTATCAAAATTTCTAATTTAAAAGATGCAATGCTTGTTGTAAGTAAAAATAAATTTATTAAAAAAACAGGTGTTTTTCACGTCTGCCCACTTTTAGAGAATTATGCAGAAGGTCCTCTTCACATAAAAGTACGCGGTGTCAAAGACACCTCAGGAACTGCTATATGTGAGCAATTGAAGCTAATTGACCCTTCCGCCAGAAGCTGCAAACGTATCGACCGCGTCCCTTATCATATGATTATGAATGTTTCAGACGCAATACAGGGTATTTTTGAATATGACTAATATAAGAAACAAGGAGACTTCCATGACCGAAACCCTATCGAAAGCCTGGTCATTATTTGACGCAGGCAATTACACTGATGCAGAAACGCTTTATAAAGAATGTTATGCAAAGATTCCTTCCACCGACCATGACAATTACTGGCAGGTTCTCATGGGATTGATTTATGCAGAAAGCTTTCTAGAACATTTTGCAGAGGCTCGTACCTACGCTTCGCAGTTGATTTCGTGTGCAATTGATCACGAAGAAAAACACATTGCAATCCATCAGGCAGGCATGATCGAACGGATGGCTGGTGCGTATGACAAGGCTATGAACTTATTTTTACAGGAAGAAGCACTCATTGAAAAAAATTTCCCGGATGATGCACTTGCCCGCTCCGCAAATCTCTATGAGCAGGGCTATGTTTCCATGAAGCTTCATGATCTTCCTCTCGCAGAAAAAAACATGCTTTCAGCCTTAGATTTTGCTAAAAAGTCGAACGATCTTATCTCCATCGGCTGTGCTTACCGCGGTCTTGGGGAAATCCTGAAAGCGTCAGAAAAAGTAGAGGATGCGGCTGTCTATTTTGAAAAAGCTATCACCGCTTTCCAGAAAGCCGGAGATACCTACGGTGTGGAAGAAGTAAAAGAACTCATGTCAAAATAACATCTTACATAAACATACTTATGTTCACCACATCCGTTTTTAAATGAAACATGTTTTTCAAAAAATATGCATGTTTAGTTTGACTCTCTGTTCACTTGTACCTTGTTCCAGTAGCGCCTCTCTCTTCGCATCCTGCAATATTCAGATGCGTCTGTCCCCACTGCTGCATCGCTTCAATGATCGGTGCCAGCGTCCTGCCAAAATCAGTCATACTGTACTCCGTCTTTGGCGGCACAACCGGATAAACTGTTCTCCGGATCAGCCCGTCTTTCTCTAATTCCCGAAGCTGCTGCGTCAACATCTTATCCGTTGCCTTCGGCATTCTTTTATGTAACTCACTATAACGTAACGTCTCCTTCATCAAATGATATAAAATAATTGACTTATATTTTCCGCCGATCATCGACAGTGTTCCCGCAACCGGACATGTAAACTCTTTCTCTGCCATTTTTCTCTCCCTGCAAAATCTTTACTTACTTTTTAGATAGTATATTCCAAAAAAGTGCATACTTGCTAAAAAGTCTAAATAAAATATAATTATAGCATGGATATCCAATAACGCAAGAAAACGATGAAAGGAATAGAATGTTTATGGAATTATTAGATATTATGAACGAACGCTTCTCTGTCAGAAAATACGTTGACAAACCAGTAGAACCTGAAAAACTGGATAAAATTTTAAACGCTGCACACGCAGCCCCTACTGCTGCCAATCAGCAGCCTGTAAAACTGCTTGTCGTACTGAGTCCGGAAAGTCTTGAAAAACTTGGAAAAGCAGCTAATATTTATGGCGCACCTGTCGCTGTCATTGTCTGTGCCGACAAAACAAAAGCATGGAAACGTCCTTTTGACGGAATGCAGACAACCGATATTGACGCATCCATTTTAACAGACCACATGATGTTAGAAGCTGTCGAACAGGGACTTGGAACTGTCTGGATCTGTTATTTCAAACCGGATGTGCTAAAAGAGGAATTCAAACTTCCTGACTCCTTAGAACCGATCAATATTCTCGCCATCGGTTATGCAGATGCCAGTGTGGTAAAACCAGCCAAAGACCGTATTCCTGTAAAAGAATTAGTGGAATACCTGTAAAATTGTCAAAAACAAAAAGTAAGCCGGGGGCATATCACTCAATCCTGCCTCCGGCTCTTTTATGCAATTTCTTTGCATTCCTCTCCATCTCATAGCACATACACATTACTCTGTCATAGTGTAAGTGCAATGCACAAATTATAACATATTGTTTCCGAGTATGCAAAAAAATTGAGTAAAAACCGCTTATTTTATGGTCTTTACTCAATTTCTACAACGACTTATACATTTTTCATAATTTTCACCAGCCGACTCGTGCCAAGCCGGTCTGCGCCAAGTTCAATAAATTTTTCCGCACCTTCAAAAGAAGAAATTCCTCCGGCTGCCTTTACTTTCACGTTTGTGCCAACGTATTGTCTCATCAGTTCCACATCCGAAAAAGTAGCTCCTGCGGTGGAAAATCCGGTGGAGGTCTTAATGAACTCTGCGCCTGCACTCGTCACGATCTCACACATCTTGATCTTCTCCTCATCTGTCAGAAGGCATGTCTCAATGATCACTTTTAAGGTTTTTCCGCTGCATGCCTCATGGATTTTTCGGATTTCCTGCTCGATTTCATCATACCGTTTGTCTTTCAAAAATCCGATATTAATGACCATATCGATCTCGTCGGCTCCGTTTGCGACCGCATCCCTTGTCTCGAAAATTTTCGTCGCCGTTGTGTGGTATCCGTTTGGGAATCCGATCACTGTACAGATTGGCAGTTTCCCTTCAACATACTCTGCCGCCTGTTTCACATAACAAGCCGGGATACAGGCAGAAGCGCATCCATATTTTATTCCATCGTCTAAAATCTGCCGGATTTCCTCCCATGTTGCAGTCTGTGAAAGCAGTGTGTGATCTACTCTGCTTAAAATATCTTTTTTATCCATGTTTTTCCTTTCTACTGCCGGCTGTACAGGCATCGTATTGCTTACTCATCATGCGAAGATGTATTTCTTGATTTTCTGCTATGTTTTGCTTTCTCAATCTGCTATCACTTCAGTATTTCACGTTCTTATGTCACTTCAACTCTGCAAGCAATGACGTACCAATCGTGCCTTCCGGCATCTGCACACCAAAATTATCTGCGATCGTTGCCCCGATCACTGCAAATGTATCCTGATCTTCAAGCTTTCCTGATCCCTGCATGGAAGGCGAATATGCAACAAACATCACCTGTTCCCTGGTGTGGTCTGTTCCCTTATAGGTTGGATCATTTCCGTGGTCTGCCGTAATGATAAGAAGATCATCTTCCCGAAGTACCTTAAGAAGTTCGCCGAGTTTCACGTCAAAGCGTTCCAGTTCCTCTGCGTATCCTTTTACGTTTCTTCTGTGTCCCCAAAGTGCATCAAAATCTACCAGATTCACAAAACAAAGTCCGGTAAAATCGCGCTCTGCGATCTCGATTGTCTGCTCCATTCCATGTACCGAGCTTTTGGACTTATTGGATTCCGTGATTCCTTCCCCGTCAAAAATATCCCGGATTTTTCCGACAGAGATCACATCATATCCGGCGTCTTTTAACGCATTTAATGCGGTTCTTCCATATGGTTTTAAGGCATAATCATGACGATTGCTGGTGCGGACAAACTCACCTTTTTTCTTTCCAACATAAGGTCTTGCAATGACACGCCCCACTTTCCATTCATCTTTCATGGTGATCTCTCTGGCGATCTCACAGCAGCGGTAAAGCTCCTTTAGCCCAAACGTTTCCTCGTTTCCACAGATCTGAAGAACCGAATCCGCAGATGTATACACGATCATATGCCCGGTTGCAATCTCTTCCTCGCCCAGTTCCTCTAAGATTTCGGTTCCACTCGCACTCTTGTTTCCAATCACTTTGTGACCGGTACGTTTTTCCAGTTCATCGATCAGTTCCTTTGGAAAACCGTGCTCGGTAAACGTCAAAAATGGCTTGGTAATATGAAGTCCCATCATTTCCCAGTGTCCGGTCATGGTATCTTTTCCGTTGCTCGCCTCAGAGAGCCTTGTAAAATATCCCATTGGTTTTTCCACCGGTGCGATATTCTTCAGCTCTTTTAAATTGGCAATTCCAAGTTTCTGCATATTCGGAATTGAAAGATTGCCCACCGTCTCCGCAATATGTCCTAACGTGTCGGTTCCCGCATCGCCGAAACGTTCTGCATCTTTTGCTCCACCGATTCCACAGGAATCAACTACAATCGTAAAAATTCTACGGTACTTTTTTGCTTCCATGATTCTCACACCCCATTTTCTGTTCTCCATTGAAATCTGCTTTTCAGGTAAAACTTTTCCCGCTCACGCATTATTTTTCACGGTCTGCCCTGATCAGTCTGCGGATCGCCTCCACACCGACCGTCACTGCTGCCTCCGTGTCATGAACAATCGGATTATCCATGCCGAGGGCATTGCGCTCCTGATTTCCCATGACAAGAAAATCAGAACCACAGCGGACTTTCAGATGCGCAGCCACAATAAACAATGCCGCTGATTCCATCTCAGACGCCTTGCAGCCCAGACGTTTCCATGCCTCCCACTTGTTCAAAAGTTCATAGCTTACCGGCATGCGCTCCGGCTCATGCTGTCCGTAAAATGCATCTTTGCACTGGACTACTCCGGTATGATAAGTAAGCCCCAGTTCCTTTGCTGCCGCAACAAGTGCATTTGCCACCTCAAGATCTGCCACTGCCGGATACTCGATCGGTGCATATTCCCTGCTGGTTCCTTCCATGCGGACTGCTCCGGTAGCGATCACAATATCACCGCCCTTGACATCCAGATCAATTCCGCCGCATGTTCCAACACGCACAAATGTATCTGCACCGCACTGCACCAGTTCCTCCATCGCAATTGATGCGGACGGTCCGCCAATCCCGGTGGATGTCACGCTGACCTTCTCACCTTCCAGATAACCTGTGTAGGTGACAAACTCCCTGCTGTCCGCCACAAGTTTTGCTTCCTCAAAATGTTTTGCGATCTTCTCACACCGCTTTGGATCTCCCGGCAGGATCACATAACGCCCCACATCCCCCGGTCTGATCTGTAAATGATACTGTAACCCAGCTTCTCCTGAATAGTTCTGCATACCCCCACACCTTTCTTTTTATCTGTCGTTTTCCATTCTCCAGCTGATACATCTCTGAAGATATTCCACATATTCCGGATTTTTGCACATGCCTTTTCCCGGAGTATCCGAAATCTTGGCAACATCCATTCCATTACACTTGGTTGTCTTCATGACAATATTCAACGCCGGAACATCCGTGTCATTTGAAATATAAGTTCCGATTCCAAATGCAATTTTTACTTTTCCTGCAAAATAAGATGCGATCTTATCTGCCCGCTCAAAATCGAGACTGTCGCTAAATAACAGTGTTTTCGTTTTTGGATCGATTCCAAGGCTCTCGTAATGGCGGATCATTTTCTCTCCCCACTCAAACGGATCGCCGCTGTCATGACGCACACCGGAAAACAGTGTTGCGTAAGTCAACTGGAAATCTCTTAAGAAGCAGTCTGTTGTAATAGCATCGGTCAATGCCGTTCCATTTAAAATACCGTATTCTTTTACCCACCAATCCAGCGCATACCAGTTTGAATATGCCGGATTGTGCTTATGATTTCCCTGTCCGACACACATGATCCATTCATGCGCCATCGTTCCTACCGGAGTGATGCCATATTTTTTTGCAAGGAAAACATTGGATGTTCCTACAAACGTAGAACCAGGATATTTATTCTCGTTTAATTTTTTCACTGCCAGTTCCTGTGCCCCGGCAGAGAGTCTTCTTCTGAGTCCAAATTCGCTGAACAGTCCAAGGTTATACGTACCGTTTTTCAATAAAGTTATTTTTTCATCCAGCTTTTTCTCAAAACTTGCAAGCAGATCGTCATAATGATATGCCATGCGGAAATAAACTTCATTTACAATGGCAAGTGTCGGAATCTCATAAAGGGAAGTGTTCAGCCATGTTCCGAATGTTTCGATCGTCAGTCCACATTCTGCGTCCTCCGTAATCTCATAATCTTCATATCGAGGCTGCCACAGTCTTAAGAAATCCACATAGCTTCCCTTCATCCATTTGATCTTATGCAGATATTCCAGCTCCTCTTCTGTGAAACGCAATCCACAGTATGCCTTGATCTGCTCCTTGATCTCCTCCACCATCTCATGGGTAAAGTGAACGTCGGTGTTTCTGCATTTAAAAGACCAGGTTGTCTTATAATCTGAAAACTGATGGTAAATACACTGTCCCATCGAAAACTTGTACATGTCTGTCTCTAATAAACTTGTGATAATTGGTTCTAATAACATCTTTTTCTCCTCTATTTTCCGTAACGATCACTTCTATGCATCAACCAGACCTGCCTGTTACTTTTCTTTTCACGGACTGCTTTGCGCACGTCTTTTTACTATATTATAACTCTGTGGCGGTTTTGACAACAATTTTGTGGAAGAATGGGGCTTGTGGTATGAAATACGCTTTTTGCTATAAAGAAAAGAGACTCCCTTTTTTGAAGTCTCTTCCTGCGTAATCGATCTGTTTTATTTTACTCTACATCATTTCATTTATTTTATTGTATTTGATCATCCAATATTCTTCTGCAAGTTTCATATATCGGACAACATCACATCCGGTCACAATTGGCTTCTGTCCTTCTTCTACTAACTTCCTGATGTATTTCTTATCATCGATCAGATACATATATTTACAGTAACCATTCACATCATTCAGTTTGTCCAGAAATGTAAGTAGCACATTTTTTAATTTCTGCGTATTTTCTTCTGCCGTTGCAGTTTTACTCTTTCTGCCATGTGTATTAGAAAAAATGATGTGTTCCATGCTTTTATTCTCATAGAAATCATTTATACGATATATAAATTTATCACCCCTGTCCAGCTTTTGTCCATTCTCCTCATTCATAAGACGGTTCGTTCCTTTAAAATTATTTAAAGCACCTGTCACCGGCATGAATGACAAATTATATATCGAATAATTCAGCGCATTACAATCCTCCAATTCCTGTAAATATCTCAGATAATTGTGTTCTGCAAAATCACGTTCCAACAGCCCCGCAAAATATTCAAACTTCTGATTTCTTTTATAGCGTTTATTCTTTCCAAAGTTAAACACTACATCACCGGATATCTTACATTCTCCGTTCTCCACATATCCCTGCTTTGCAGCCTTTGAAAAATCAACTTCTTTCCAAAACCCGCTTTGTAAAAAATAAGGGATATATAGTTTTTCCCATGCATATGGACATCTGTCTGCTTCGCTTTTCCCCCATTTGGTCTCCGTGATGATATTCTCCTCGTTTTTCAAAAGTAACTTTAAGTCATATCCTGCTTCACACATCGTTTTATCCTCCATATGTTTTCGTAACAATAAAAGGAAATGGAACTGATTCGTGTATCTAGTCCATTTCCTTATCTGTCCATACGCTTCTTTATTCACTTGCTCCATTCGGGAAAGAAGAAATATACTGGTCAAAATCATCTGATGAACAAATATTCATAAGATTTCCATCAGCATCAAATACAGCTGTTAATCCTGTATTGCCATCACAATTAAGTGGAATAGCATATGCAGAAGTATAATCACCCATAACATATTCAGTTGTTTCAACTAAATCTGTACCATGTACTGCTTCGCAAGATGCTAAGAAAGGTAAAACTCTAACTGCTTCAGCCATAATAATCCCGTTTTCACTATTATTACCTTCATCAACAAATCCATATTTCGCCATAATACTTTTTTCATCAGGAATCTGAGCAGCTAATTCATTAAAATCAGAATATCCATCGCCATATTTAATACCATTGTTTACATAATTAAAATAATATGTAATTAATACAGAATAATATCCAAATACAGTCTGAATTTCATTTCCATCAGCTGTTGTAAGTCTTAAATTTCCTAATTCTGCATCATCTTCAGTTTCCAGATCTGCCTGAAGAAGATCTTCTGCATATTTGTGCTGAGATAATAAATCATTATAAGCATCGATTAATGTATAGACTTTTTCCATACCCTCTTCTAATCGGTTATCTTCTCCCTCTGTGTTTTCTTCTGTCGCAGCAACCGCCTCTGTCTCTGCAACAGTCTCTGTACCTGCTGCTTCACTTGTCTGTTCTGTTTCCACTGATGCTTCTGCCGCTGGTTTGTCGGTAGTTGTATCCTCTGTCTTTCCACATGCAGACAAAGAACTCATCAACATGGTTGCCACTGCCAGCACTGTCACGATCTTTTTCATATAATTCTTTCTTTTCATCTTTTTTACCTCTTTCTCTTATTACTTGTCCATCATTTGTTGGACATTTTCAGTTATTTTACATCATATGTTGTAAGATGTCAATAAATATAAGCATGAGATATAGGGGACAGAATGGCATATTATCCACGTTTAAGAGATTTACGAGAAGATAAAGATTTATCAATAAGAGAATTATCCGAGAAGCTTCATATACAACGTACCACCTATCATAATTATGAAACTGGAAAACGTGAGTTGCCTTTCGATTTAGCAATCAAAATAGCTGAATTTTATAATGTTTCTTTAGACTATATCGCAGGATTCACTGACACCATTTCTCCTATAAGGTACTAACCATTTTCTTACTTTCCCCCTGACCTTTACATTTTCCCTCTTATTTGCAAATAAAAAAGAGACTCCCTTTTTCAGAAGCCTCTCCTTACTTAATGCTTTATTATTTTTGTAACTGCTGGGTGATAAGTGTTCTTTCCTTCCCCTTAATTCCAAGTGCGTCAAGTGCCTGGTCTAACGTCCATTTCATGTTGTTCATGAGATTTTGAACTGATGTTATATTTGCCATTAATGCTCTTTCATCACCATATCTCTCTACAATCTCACTCATTTCCTCACGCCCTCCTGCTTTCTCTTTAAAATGTTTCACACTTTCTGCCAGCTCCGTGTAGTGCATGCACTCCGAATTTTTACTGCAGTGCCCTGATTTTCTCCTCCAATGCATCTACCTCAGCACCGTATTTTAAGCCCCAGTCCTCACGTAAAAGTTCCAGTTCTTTCTTATAATATTCTACTGCACTCTCGTGATCGCCCATTCTGACACAGCACTGTGCCATCGCTTCAAATGAATCTGTATATCGTGGTTTTGGCATGCAGTCGAATGTCTTTTGCCACATCGGGATTGCCTCTTTAAAGTATTCATTGTATGAAAATACATTTGCAATGGCAAATAAAATTCTCCAGCTATTCTCATTTGCTTTCGCCAGTGCCTCATACTCTGCCTTCACAGCTTCGAATCCCACCTGTTTTTCTTTGATAAAAACCTCATAAAAAGCATTCAGTTCATCTGGATTTTTCTGATAGGATTCTTTTAAAACAGTTTTTGCCTCCTCAATCCGTCCATCGTCAATCAGGTTATCCAACAGATAAAAATATACCCTTGTATTTTCCGGTGCAGTCTTTAATAATTTGTACCAATATCTGATCAACTCCTGATGATTGGCTGTATCCCAGTCAAACCGTTTTCCATGATTTCCGTTATTGATGTTGTTGATATCGCCCTTCTGGTTTGGGTGTAAATCAATTGCCCGCTTTGCGTAATACACTGACTTTTGGTACATACATTCTGCCTGGTGTCCGTAAAAGTCTCCAAGCAGAGAAATTGCATGATAATTCGTCGGGTCTGCCTCTACCTCGCGGATCAGGAATGCTTCTTCATTCTCAAATTCCATATTTGTCATGACTCTTCCATATTGCAATTTCTTTTCAATGCTCTCGTAACGTTTTTCGGTAGAGTATTCAAACAGATCATCAATCTGAATCCCGAATAAGGACGCGATATCCGGCAGCATTGTCATTTCCGGCAGCGAGCCGTCATTCTCCCATTTGCTTACCGCCTGACTGGTAACTTCCTAATTTATCTGCAATATCTTTCTGGGACATGCCTTTGGAACGACGTAATTCTTTTATTTTATTGCCAATTGTTTTCATAAAATCTCAGCCTCTTTTCATTTTTTGTTTTTCCAAGATCTTGTGATTTTATTATAGCAATCCTATATGCAACGAACAATTTCAAATTAGTTGCGTTTGTGAAACCGTTGGTTGTTTTATATTGTTTTTCCATTAAATTTTCACTATTTTTACACTATTTTTCATTATTTTCAAGTGTTATTGCCGTAGTCCTATAGCCCAATCTCTAATCTTTTACGATATTCTCTTGGCGTTATCTTGTACCTCTCTTTAAAAACCCGGTTAAATGTCCTTTGACTTTCAAAACCACATTCAAGACATATGTTTGTTATCGTATCCTGCGTATTTTCTAATGCACCAACTGCATAATTTAATCGCACGCCATTTAAATATTTGCTGAAGTTACAATGAAAAGTTTTAGCAAACATTCTCGACAACACGTATTTACTTATCCCCAGATCGAATGCCATCTTTTCAAGACTGATTTCATCTCTAAAATTTTTTGCTATATACTCCACAGAATTGTAAATCAAATCATTACTTCCTAATGATTTTTTATCGATCATCGGTATTTCAGTGAATACATATGCAAGAATTATTTGTGCATATGCCTGTGCCAATATTGGAACGCACTCTGGATTTTGCATCAAAAATTTTATTGCATGAACCACATCCGGATGTACATTTTCTTTTTTTAACACCGGATTTTTGGGACTGTATATTTGTAATTCTTTCAAAAATCCTGAAAGAACTGCCGGATCTATATAAAGGAAAATAGCTTTATTTTCTTTTTCGTCAAAAACCTGATAATGGTGTATTACATTCGGAAACACTATCGCAAAATCACCTTCGTCCATGTTATACAACTCCATTCCGACTCCAAGTGCAATATTTCCATTTGTGACATACACAACCTCTATTGCTTCATGTAAATGGGGTGGCATATGTACTGTTTTTTTCCACTCTGCTGATATTCCCTTATCTTTGTTTTCGTATACTAACAGCATTTAGAGCCACCCTCTTTTTCTTAGATCTGCTTTCCGATACCGTTCTACACTTCAATTGCGACTAACAGATGGTGAATGAATATCTGATATCCTCTTCTGCACTGACATGATATTCGTCTGCCACATCAGTTCCCCAGCTGTCGATACCTCCGACTCCTCTGACTGCTCCGTATACACATAAAACCGTTCTTCTTGCTAGTGGTAATTCCTCATGATGCAGAGCATTTTCAATTTCAGATGCTGTATAAGGAAGGCATGAAAAAGCAAATTCCCGATCCATCTTCTCAATGCGGAGTGTCTGTGGCGAATGATCTGTTCTACTATTGTCAAGACTTGTATGTCTGCTAATTTCGAGCCACTCTGTATCCATTCTCATTCCACATTCCTGTGGAACAAGGTAAGGTGTTAAGCTCAGATCTGTGACTTCGTAAATACCCTTTTCGGCACCTGCTTTTCTATCCGGATATGTCTCACCGGACAAACCCTTATAGATATATTTATCTGCAAGTGTCGGCATGATAAAACGCATTCCAAACACTGGAAGCTCAGGCAGTCCTTTTGCTCCATTATAATGTACATCCACACGGATTTTTCCGGATGCATCAACCGTATATGTCACTAGTACCGTTGTTGACGGATTGGATATCGTCTCATAAGTATATTTTACTATGATCTCATCAGCAAAAATATCCCCACCAAAGCTGTTATTGTCCGGTGCATATGGTTTCTGCTCCTCTCCATCCATAATGACCTGTATTCCCTTGCAGTCAATGAACATATCTGCTGAAAGCCAGCTTCCGCTTTTAATATGGAACTTGCTTCCTCTGTCGTTGTCTGTCAGTGCTCTCCAGAAAGCAGGTTTGGGACAACGGTACAGCCACTCATATCCGTTTTTCACGATAGATTCGAGTCCGCCTTGTGCATAAGAAAAAATATAATCAAATCCTTCACCATGTACACCAAGTGTATAGTCACCATAGACCACTCTTAATTTATCTGTATAAGCCATAGTAATACCTCACTTCCTGCATTGCCGGTTTCTCTTTCCTGTCAGCAAATACGATTCCATTTGCCGAAAATTCATAGTCTGCCGGTTTATCATCAAAGTCACCACCATAACGTAAAACTTCTTTTCCGGTCACCTGATCTTTTACAAGAATTGCCTGATCGATAAAATCCCATATAAATCCACCATGATACATGTCATATTTATCAATCAGCTTCATATAAGCTCCCAGACCTCCCATGGAATTTCCCATATCATGCATGAATTCGCATAAAATATACGGTTTCTTTGGACTGTTATTTAAGTATTCCTCTACATCCTCCGGCTTTGCATACATTCTGGTCTCCAAATCAGAAATCGTATCCTCATATGCCCTGTTGTAATAAGCACTTTCATAATGAACTAATCTTCCATCTTTCTTTTCAGAAAAATAAACGTTCATTGCTTCAATGTCATCACCTGCATAGGATTCATTTCCCAATGACCAGAATAGAATGGATGTATGGTTTTTAAATGTTTCAAAATTATTTCTTGCACGATCAAGTACCGCCTCTTTCCACTGTGGAAGAGATCCCGGCACATTGCAGGATGGTTCGATCGCTCCTAATTTCTGGAAGGAACCATGACTTTCCAGATTTGTTTCTGCCATCACATAAATTCCTGCATTGTCGCACATATAATACCATGGTATCTGATCCGGATAGTGACAGGTACGCACAGAATTAATATTATTTCTGAGCATACATGCGATATCTGCTCTCATATCTTCCAAGCCAATGCATCTTCCTGTTTTTGGATTCCACTCATGACGGTTTACTCCTGTGATAATCAGGCGTTTTCCATTTAAATAAATGATCTTATCAATTATCTCAATTCTTCTGAAGCCAATATCATAAGGAATTACTTCTGCTAAACTTCCATCTTCCGCCTTAAGCTCTACATACGCATGATATAAATAAGGATCATGATTATCCCACAGTTCCACAGTTTCTAAATCAATACAGATCGTACCTTCTAAGTGGTCATTTTCTTTCTTTAACTGTACGGATTTTTCTGCTACTAGATTTTCTTCCCTGTCTTTTAAAATAAAATTAGCGGTTATATTCTGAGCATCCGGTGCAGATACTTTCATGCTGACAGTTACGCTTCCACTCACATTATCCTGATTCAGCACAGGTTTGAACCATACATCATCCATATGTACATCCGGTATCGCTTTCAAAGTAACATTTCTAAAGATTCCAAAAAAGCGGAAAAAGTCCTGGTCCTCTAAAAATGCTGCTGTGCTCATCTTGTGAACCTGAACTGCAAGCACATTTCCCTTTTCTTTTATATAAGGTGTCAGGTCAAACTCAGAAGGCGTAAAACTATCTTCTGCATAGCCTACAAACTGACCATTCAGCCACAGATACATCGCTTCTTCTACACCTTCAAAACAAATATGGATTCTTTTTCCACACATGCTCTTATCCAGGTCAAAGTATTTGATATAAGAACCTACCGGATTGTACTCTGCTTCTGAAAACATTCCTTTTTCTGCTCCGGTCGCCTCCATGCTGTAAGCTCCTCTATGGTACTCTTTTCCTTCCCACGGATACATGGTGTTGATATAACGGATTTTATCATATCCAGCCAGTTCAATATGTCCCGGAACCATAATTTTATCGAATCCTGATGCATCAAATGTTTCCTCATAAAAATTAACCGGTCTGCTTTTTACATTTTTACTATAAGAAAACTCCCACTGTCCGTTTAATGACTGAAATAATGGGTTTTTCTCTTTTTTCATGTCCGAATAATCCAAATAATAACAATGATCACTGTGTGCTTCCAACTGATTCACACGAAATACTTCCGGATTATCCAACCATTTCATATCAGCATTCATATTTTTCCTTCCTTTCCAACTGTGGTAGTGTCAAAAACTACCCATTTTATTGTTCTAAAATTCTTTTAAAACCTTGATTTATTGGAGGTTTGCAAATAAAAAGAGCATTGACCTCCCAAAAGAAGTATAATGAGTTCACCACAAACACCATTATCAACAAGGAGACAATGCTCATGGACATTATACTTTATTTACTTCTATTTATTCAATACCAACATAAACAAATCTGCTGGCTTTTTAATTTTATCTGCAGATATATTCCCCTTAAGCAGTGGGTCTTCGATGATTCCCATTCTCCCAAATATCAAAAATTCAAGATTGATAAGCTCCCAAAAATAATCTATTACGAAAAATGGGATTACAAAGACTACATTCCTTACCTCGAATGGAAGTATGGCAAGAAAATCAAACCTGTCAGCCGCCGTTCTGAATGTGATATTGATGACAACTGTAGCTGTCCACGTTGCAATGCTCCAAAGCCTTATCTCTACAAGAATAATGGTTCAAAAGGACAGATCCTGTGCAAAGTATGCTCCACCGCATTCTCTCCGGAAGAAAACCGTTTTTCAAAGTCCTACTCCCTCAAATGCCCGCACTGCAATCACTCGCTGGCTCATAAGAAAGACCGCAAACACTTTGTTGTCCACAAATGCGTAAATCCAAAATGTCCTTACTACCTCCACAATCTAAACAAGGTTGATAAAAAAGACCTTAAGGAGGACTATGGCAAGAACAAATATAAACTCCATTACATCTACCGGGAATTCCAGATAGATTTCTTTCGCATGGATTTAAACACTCTTCCCAAGAATGCTTCTTCCCTAAAATTCAGTAAACATGACCAGCATGTCATGTCACTTTGTCTTACCTACAAAGTGAATCTTGGGTTATCGCTTCGTAAAACCGCTCAGGCGTTGAAGGACATACACGGCATCAGCATCTCACACCAGCAAGTTGCCAACTATTGCAAAACCGCCTCTGTCTGCATAAAACCTTTCGTAGACAACTACGATTACAAAACTGGCAATGTATTTACTGCTGATGAGACATACATCAAAATCCGTGGTATC
>ERZ773192.759-NODE-759-length-38092-cov-4.834477_pt1 | contig 38092 bp, 31 predicted proteins | sample MGYA00581010_ERZ773192 | MGnify/ENA primary metagenome ERZ773192 (study PRJEB29015, sample SAMEA2737741) | human gut metagenome | biome: human gut; feature: human-associated habitat; material: faeces | place: China | collected 2012 ...
GGGGACGACTGCTGCAATGTATGATACCCTCTGTTGACAAAGGCGCGTGCACCTATTAACGGAAAATAACAAAAAAGAAAACCCGTATTTCGCAGCGTCACAAGGAAGCTTGTGTGCGTCTGTAAAATCCGGGTTTTTGTGTTTCCGCTTGCGTGCGCCTGCCGGGCAGTATCACAGGAGTGACCGCCGGGCGGCGCTGTCGATGCGCCTTGGCGGCACATCGCGGCGGTTTGCGTCCTTACCTATACGATGCGGTTCAGATTGCCGCCTGTAAGGAAGCTTTTGAGATTGGCGGCGCTGGTTTTGGTGATGACCGCGCGTGCTTCTTTGGTGGACCAGGCGATGTGCGGGGTGATATACAGGTTCTCAAGACCGATGAAGGGATGCCCCTTGCGCGGCGGTTCGCCGTTTACCACATCGACAGCTGCGGCAGCCAGCTTGCCGCTTTTCAGCGCGTCGGCCACGTCATCTTCGTTGAGCAACGCACCGCGGGCGGTATTGATCAGGATCACACCGTCTTTCATTCTGGCGATGGTGTCCTGATCGATCATGTGCTCGGTTGCCGGAGTATGCGGCGTGTGCAGGGAAATAAAGTCGCTTCTGGCAAGCAGCTCATCTAACGATACCTGTTCAATGAAATCATACTCAGCACCTGTTTTTTTGTGGCGGCTGTATGCGAGCACATGCATACCAAATCCCTGTGCCATTTTTGCAAACGCAAAACCGATTGCACCAAGACCGATCACACCGATCGTTTTGTCATATAATTCGATCTGTCTGGTGACCGATTTACAGAATTCGTTGTGGTTTTCCGGTACAGACCAGTCGATCGTTTTGATACGGGTGTCATGCGTGCCGATATGATGGCAGACATCCATTAATAAAGCGAAAGCGTATTCTGCGATCGTCTGTGAACCGTAGATGGTATTGGAAATGGAAATACCGTGTTTTCTGGTCATTTCCGTATCGAATTTTTCCCATCCATGTCCTAAGGTGGCAACATATTTTAAATTCGGATGCTGGCTTAAGAATTCTTCATTCATATTGTCCGGACCGATCCACAGTCCGAATACAGCGTCCGCATCTCCGATATAAGTATGAAGTTGTTCTATATTGGGATAATGTGCAGGAACTTCAATGACAACCTCGTCAATACCGGGGAGCTGCTCTAGCCGTTTCCAGCGTTCTGTAAGCTCCTTTGGAGTGATATCTGTCTGAATAATTTCCTCCTGGATCACAACAATTTTCATTTGTCTGTCACCTCCATTTGTTTATGATTGCTAATATAAGTTCAAAAATGTTGATTTGTCAAGTACAAATTTCTTGCAAATTAAGTGAAAAAAAACAATTGTGAGACAGCTTCTTCTATAGTTAATATATAAGCGTGTAATATGTGTTATCAGACGTAAAAATCACATTTTTTACGTTTTCCACAATAAAAGTATAGAAATCATGCACATTTTGAAAAAAGTATACAAATCTATAAAAATTGGCTGGATTTTGTTGACAGGAAAACAAAAAGTGTGATAAAACAGGTTTAATTTAAAACAGCAGGCAATCAGGCAGCAGACCTGAATATAGCAAAGGCGCTAGGGAATCATCCTTAGCGCCTTTCTCTGTACATAGAATATATGCAGGGTACAGATTCTGTTGTTTACAGAAAACAGAAGAACAATCTATTTCATTGGTTCATAGGAAATGGATGTTTCTTCGGAACAATAAGGAGGATTAGTTATGACGAATACACCTACCACATTTTTTGGCTGGATCATTTTTCTGATACAGCAGTATCACGGATACTATTTACAAGGGCTGCTTACCACATTGGAAACATCCCTCGCAGGTACGATCTGTGGATGCTTTTTAGGATTTCTGGTTGGAATCATCCAGGCAACGGACATCCGGGCGCAGGATAACATGATCAAAAAGATTTTACTTGGTATTCCATGGGTGATTGCAAAAATTTATGTCACGATTTTCCGTGGAACACCAATGATCGTTCAGGCAATGGTAATTTATTATGGATCATCTACATTATTTGGAATTGACCTGAAACCATTCAATGCAGCGATTTTTATTATCCTGTTAAATACGGGAGCTTATATGTCAGAGACAGTCCGCGGCGGTATCAATTCCATTGATGTCGGACAGATTGAAGGTGCAAAGGCGCTTGGAATGGGATATGTTCCGATGATGATCTATATTATCCTTCCACAGACTTTTAAAATCATCGCACCGCAGATCGGAAATACCTTTGTTGCAAATATCAAAGATACTTCTGTATTAAATGTAATCGCAGTCACAGAACTTTTCTATATCACAAAAGTTGCAGCCGGAACATATTTCAGAATGTTTGAGGCATATACGATCACAGCATTGATTTACCTGACACTTACCTTATTATTTAACGGTTTGCTGAAGCTGATCGAAAAGTATATGGCAGGAAAAGAAAGTTACGAGGTTTTAAATCCGGCAGCCGCAAAATAAATCAGGGGATCAGATGGAAAGAAAAGAGGAACTTGTTATGGCAAGACAATCAATATTTAAGTTTAATGAGAGAGTGACGACTGAGGCAAAGGATGCAACGTATGAATTTCGTGGTCCGGTCATCAGTGTCAAGAATCTGGAAAAGAAATTCGGGGAACACGAAGTTTTAAAAGACATCAGTTTTGATCTGTTTGAGGGCGATGTGGTCTGTATCATCGGATCTTCCGGATCAGGAAAATCTACCTTATTAAGATGCATCAATCATTTGGAGACACCGACGAGCGGTCAGATATTATATCATGGCTATCCATTGACGACAGATGCACAGACGATCAACCGTTTCCGTTCCCAGGTGGGAATGGTGTTCCAGCAGTTCAACTTGTTTAACAATATGACGGTTTTTGACAACTGCATGGCTGGTGTCCACAAGGTGAAAAAAAGAAGCAAGGAATATTCCACCGAGATCTGTATGAAATATCTGGAAAAAGTAGGAATGGCTCCTTATGTAAAAGCAAAACCACACCAGTTATCCGGTGGTATGAAACAGAGAGTGGCGATCGCCAGGGCACTTGCAATGGAACCGGAAGTATTGCTTTTTGATGAACCGACTTCCGCATTGGATCCGGAAATGGTCGGAGAAGTTTTATCGGTTATGAAACAGCTTGCCAATGAAGGACTTACGATGGTGATCGTAACACATGAGATGGCGTTTGCAAGAGATGTATCCACAAGAACCATTTTCATGGATAAGGGATATATTGTGGAGGATGCACCGCCACAGGAGTTATTTAATAACCCGAAGGAAGCGAGAACCAGAGAGTTTTTAAGCAGGTTTATGCAGGGTTAAGGTTCGTAAAAGGCAAATTGTATTTGTTTTTTAATCATAGAATGAGGAGGACAATATTATGAGAAGAAAATTAACAGCAGCACTTTTGACAGCAGCAATGGCAATTTCATTAACAGCCTGTGGCGGATCAGGTGACACAGCTTCGGCAGGGGCATCCACAGGAGAGACAGCAAGTGTGACAGAGGCGGGCGCAACAACAACCGCTTCCGGAAAAGAAGTTCTCCGGGTTGCAATGTCAGCAGATTATGCTCCGTTTGACTGGCTGCAGGAGGATGACTCCAATGGAGCAGTGATGACGTCGAATGGTTCTTATATGAATGGTTATGATGCCCTTGTCGCAAAATACATTGCAGAAAAACTGGATATGGATCTCGAGATCACACAGATTGACTGGGACGGTCTGATCCTTTCCATCCAGTCCGGAAAAGTTGACTGTGCGATCGCCGGAATGTCCATTACAGGCGAGAGATCCCAGTCGGTAGATTTCTCGGATCCGTATTACAATGCAAATATTGTTGCAGTTGTTGCGGCTGACGGACCTTATGCAGATGCAGTAAATGTTACAGATTTTGAGGGTGCAACACTTACCTCTACACTGAACACAGTATGGTACGATGTATTAGACCAGATCACGGATTATGCGACAAAGGATGCAGCGCTTGATACATTTGCATCTATGGTTGCAGCAGTCCATGCAGGAAAAATTGATGGATTTACCTGTGATATGCCTTCTGCAAAATCTATTTTAGTAAGCAATCCGGATTTAAAGATCATCGATTTTGAGGGCGGTACCGGATTTGAGGTCAGCAATGAAGAGACAGTCCTTGGTATCCCTTGCCAGAAAGGAAACACAGAATTAGTAGATAAGATCAATGAAGTGCTCGCCGGACTCTCACAGGAGGACAGAGATGCTATGATGGATCAGGCAGTAGCATCCCAGCCGGTAAGCAACTAATATGGAACAGACAGCAGTCGAAAAAAAATTCGGAAAATATGTCATGGCTTCCATGATCACCATGTTTCTCCAAAGCGCCTACTCCATGATTGACGGTTTATTTGTCAGCAATCTGATAGGTGACACGGCATTATCCGCAGTCAATGTTGCGTGGCCGATCATTGCAGTGGTAACTGCAATCGGCACCGGCGTTGGATGCGGCGGAGCCGTAATGATGTCAACCAAACAGGGAGAGGGAAAGAACGAAGAGTCGAACATTGTACGGGCAAATGTCATTCTTGCATTATTGGCATCAAGTATTGTGGTTACGATTCTTTTTCTTGTTTTACTGACACCCTTACTGAAACTGATGGGCGCGGAAGGCGAACTTTTAAGGTTATCGCAGATTTATGGAAGGGTAATGCTCACAGGCGGCGTGCTTCAGATCTTATCCTGTGGACTGACACCTCTTCTCAGGAATGACAACCGGGCGGTCAGTGCCATGATGATCATGGTGGGTGGTTTATTTGCTAACCTTGGTCTTGATTTTGTTTTTATGTATGTTTTTCATATGGGGATTGGCGGTGCAGCAGGTGCTTCGCTGTGTGCGCAGTTGTTTACGACTGTGTGCTGCCTGATGATTCTTTGCACAAAGAAAACCGATCCGATCCGGTTTTCACAGTTTATTATAAGGAAGGAATACTGGAAAAAAATTTTTAAGACAGCGGTTTCACCGTTTGGAATATCGCTGACACCTTCCCTGTTGATCTTATATCATAACGTAGCGTGCCTGAAATTTGGCGGCGACCTTGCGGTAAAAGCTTATGCACTTATCAGTTCCACCGTTGGCTCGTACCGTGTGCTTCTGATCGGTGTCGCAGAGGGGATTCAGCCACTGGCAAGTTATGCCTATGGCGCACATGATTTTCATGCGATCCGGAAGATAAGAAATAAGGCCGTCATCACAGCGATTGGGGTGAGTTTCTTCTTATTTATATTTACCATCGCAACAACCCGGTTTTATCCGGCAATTTACGGATATGAGGGGGAAGCCGCAGAACTTGGGTATCATGCGGTTATGGTGACGGCGGCACAGCTTATTTTTACAGGACTTGTCCGCGTGACCAATTCCTTTTTCTATTCGGTTGGAAAAGATAAATACTCGCTGTTTATGATTTACTTTGATCCACTGATTATGACGCCGCTTACGATCGTGATCCTTCCACGGATTTTTGGACTGGATGGCATCTGGATCACAGCGGTTGTGACGCAGTTTATTTTAAACATTGTGGCATTTGGAATGTTTGCAAGTCATGAAAGACAGATGAAGAGGATGGAAGCAGAGAAAGCATTTGCAGGAAAATGAGAAGGATAAGAGAAATCGTACAGTAGACAGGTACATGAAAAAGAACGTAACGAAGATGGCCGGTACACCATCAAAGTTACGTCCTTTTTCCTTTCCCTAATAAATCGCGTTCGTACAAGTACTACGCACTACATGAAATAAAATGTTTGTTAATGTTTATATAATAGGAAGAAACTCCTATGTAATAAAACCGGAACTATGAAAAAATGCAGATTAGAAATCTGTAAGATCAGCTTTTCTCTTCTCTAAGAAGGCACCCATTCCTTCTTTTTTATCATGAGTATCATTTACAACACCGAAGAGGTTTGCTTCCATCTCAACAGCATTCTTGATATCCATATCGTAACCATTGTTGATTGCTGCTTTTGCAACTGATACAGCGTAGCTTCCTTTGGAGATGATCTTTGCTGCCATAGCTTTTGCAGTTTCCATTAATTCTTCTTTTGCAACAACTTTGTTCACTAAACCGATGCGGTAAGCTTCGTTTGCATCGATGTTATCGCATGTGAAGATCATTTCTTTGGCACGTCCCATACCAACTAAGCGGGCAAGTCTCTGTGTACCGCCGAATCCAGGAATGATTCCAAGTCCACATTCCGGCTGACCGAAGATTGCGTTGTCAGATGCAATACGGATATCACATGCCATAGCAATCTCACATCCACCGCCAAGTGCGAAACCGTTAACGGCTGCGATTGTTACCTGACGCATATTCATTAATTTGAAGAATGGAACAGAAGCTCTGATACCGAATGCTCTTGCTTCCGGAGCTGTAAAGTTCACCATTTCGGCAATATCAGCACCTGCAACGAAAGATTTGAATGCGTTGTCTTTCTTGTCAGGACCACCGGTTAAGATCACAACTTTGATATCGTCTCTTCCCTCGATCTCTGTTAAAGCTGTGTTTAACTCGTCTAATGTCTCACTGTTTAATGCATTTAATGCTGCTGGTCTTGAGATGGTAAGAACGGCGATCTCGTTCTCCACATCTAATTTTAAATTGTTGAATTCGCTCACGATAATACCCTCCTAAATAGATTGATAAAAAATTAACAATACATGTTATATCTAGAGTACTTCTTTTGAGAGGATTTGTCAATATGAACGTCGATAAACTTTTTCTAAAATCTGTAAAAATAGGAAAATCGTTCCGTTTACATCTGGGGGATTCCTTATTATAATGGGAATATGAATAATAAAGAGGAATAAAACATGATCACAGATTTTAATTTACAGATTTTAATAGAGCCGTTATTAAATTGGTTTGCGGGGCATGCCCGTGTGCTTCCGTGGAGGGAAGAACCGACACCGTACCGGGTGTGGGTGTCGGAGATTATGTTGCAGCAGACGCGAGTGGAAGCGGTAAAACCTTATTTTGAGCGGTTTACGAAGCGACTGCCGGATGTGGAGGCTTTGGCAGAATGCCCGGAGGATGAGTTGTTAAAACTCTGGGAGGGATTAGGCTATTACAACCGCGTGCGGAATATGCAGAAGGCAGCCGTTCAGGTGATGGAAGAGCATGGTGGAAAACTTCCGGCAGATTATGAGAAATTGTTGAAACTGAAGGGGATTGGAAGTTACACTGCCGGGGCGATCGCCTCCATTGCATATCAGATTCCGGTGCCGGCTGTGGATGGAAATGTATTCCGCGTTCTGACGAGAGTGGCGGCGGACGATACTGATATTATGAAACCGTCCTTTCGGACTTTACTGGAAAAAGAGCTGCGGGAAGTTATGCATGAAATGGAGACACCGGGGGCATTTAATCAGGCACTGATGGAACTTGGGGCAACCGTATGTGTGCCGAATGGAGCACCGTTATGTAAACAGTGTCCGTGGAACAGTCTCTGCCTGGCAAGGAAAGAGGAAAGGATTGCGGAACTTCCGGTCAAGACAAAGGCGAAAGCGAGACGTATCGAAAAGAGGACGGTGCTTGTCATCCGTGACAATGACAAAGTGGCAATCCGGAAACGACCGGAAAAAGGACTTCTGGCAGGACTCTATGAACTGCCGAATGTTGAGGGGAGATACTCGCAGGATGAGATTGTTCATCTGGTAAAAGATATGCATCTTTCTCCGATCCGGGTGCAGAAGCTAGAGAATGCAAAACATATATTTTCCCATATCGAATGGCAGATGGAAGGATATGCGGTTTTGGTGGAAGAAGCAGGATTTGACACTGTGGCAGAGAAAATGGCAGCAAATAATCTCATTTTTGTAGATGCAGAAAAATCTCAGGAAAATTATGCAATTCCGTCTGCGTTTGCTGCTTATGCAAAATATATGGGGATCAGACTTGGAAATGAAAAATTTCTGGAGACGGATTAGAAAGCATGGAAATATTACAATTTCCGGGATAAAAAAGAGGGAGCCGGTGCATTGCACCGGCTATTCATATGAAAAAGATTGTGTATGGAAAGTGAAATGCTTCACTATTTTCTGGGAGGAACCTTGCTTACTGGTTAAGCAAGGCAACCTGATCTACTCAGGTATGAAAAAAAGTTCTATGAAAAAATTTCTTGTTGGCTTAACTTATGCTTAGAGTATAAAGTTGAATTGTGTCTATCGTATGATGGCTTTGTGAGAAATTTGTAAATAAAATATGAACAAAATGTTCAAAATTCAGGCTGTAATAAATAATTAAGAAAAAATAAATTGGCTTGTCATAATAAAATATGTATAATAGGAAAGTACTACAACCGTTTCGCAGTCCGGATACAGGATTGCAGACGATCAGTAAATAATGTTGGAAAATGTTGATACTATAATAAGGAAAGTCAGAGGTAATAAAAGATGTACGATTGCATCGTGATAGGAGCCGGAATTGCCGGAGCAGCCTGTGCCAGAAAACTTGCAGAGGAAGCCGGAAAGAAAGTTCTTGTGATTGAGAGACGAAACCATGTTGGAGGAAACTGCTATGATGTTTTGGATGAATATGGCATTTTAATCCATGAGTATGGTCCACATATTTTCCATACAGGTCTGGAAGAAGTTTATGAATATTTATCTAGATTTACGGAATGGTATCCTTTCGGACATGAAGTGGTAGCAAAAGTGGGGAACAAGCTGATCCCGGTTCCATTTAACTTAAATACGCTGCACATGGTTTATGATAAGGAAAAAGCAGATCTTCTGGAGAAAAAACTGATCGAAGCTTACGGTGAGGGAAGCCGTGTGCCAATCATGAAACTTCGTGAGAATGATGATCCGGATATCCGTGAGATCGCACAGTATGTCTATGAGAATGTATTTTTGAAATATACCATGAAACAGTGGGGACAGAAGCCGGAAGAGATCAGTCCGGAAGTGACAGGAAGAGTGCCGGTGCTGATCTCTTATGATAACCGCTATTTTCAGGACAAATATCAGGGTGTGCCAAAGGATGGCTTCACACCGATGTTTGAGCATATGTTAGATCATGAGAACATAGAAGTTGTTCTGGATACAGACTGCAGGGATGTCTTAAAGTTTACAGGGAATGAGATCCTTTTTGAGGGAAAACCATTTGAGGGAGATGTCATTTACACAGGAGCGCTGGATGAGCTTTTTGATTGTAAATTCGGCAGACTGCCGTATCGTTCGCTGGATTTCCATTTTGAGCATTATGATGAGGAGTCTTATCAGGGACACAGCGTGGTCAACTACACGGTAAGCGAAGATTACACCCGCATTACGGAGTTTAAATTTCTGACGGGACAGAAAAATACAGATGGAACTACAATTGTAAAAGAATATCCGTTTGCATATACGGGCGCAGCAGGCGAGATTCCCTACTATGCGATTTTAAATGAGGAAAATCAGGCGCTTTACGAGAAATACAGGGCACTCACAGCAGGACTTCCGAAGTTCCATTTATTAGGCAGACTTGCAGAATACAAATATTACAATATTGATGCCATGACGAAAAAAGCCATGGAACTGGCAGATGCCATTATGAATCAGTAGGAAAGGTTATCATTATGAAGTTACTTACATTTGCAATTCCATCTTATAATTCGCAGGATTATATGGAACACTGCATCCTGTCTCTGCTTCCGGGTGGGGATGATGTTGAGATTTTGATCGTGGATGACGGATCAAAGGACCGCACCGCAGAGATCGCAGACGAGTACGAGAGAAAATATCCGGGAATCGTGCGTGCCATTCATCAGGAGAACGGTGGGCACGGAGAGGCAGTAAATGCCGGAATCCGTAATGCCACAGGACTTTTCTTCAAAGTTGTGGACAGTGACGACTGGGTGGATTACGAAGCCTATATGAAGATTTTAAAAAAATTGCGTGAACTTGCTGGCGGAGATACCGTGCTGGATATGTTCATTGCAAATTATGTTTATGAAAAAGAGGGTGTACGGCACAAAAAAATCATGCGCTATTCTTCCCTGCCGCAGGATAAGATTTTTACATGGAATGAGGCAGGAAGATTCCACAAGGGACAGTACATTCTGATGCATTCTGTCATTTACCGTACACAGCTTCTGCGGGAATGTGGGCTTGAACTGCCAAAACATACTTTTTATGTGGATAACATTTATGTGTACAAGCCATTGCCAAGCGTAAAGCATATGTACTATATGGATGTTGATTTTTACCGTTACTTCATTGGACGTGATGATCAGTCCGTCAATGAAAAAGTGATGATCGGTCGTATTGACCAGCAGATCAAGGTGAATAAGATCATGATCGATGAGTTTGATCTCTGGAAGATCCCGAATCCAAAACTGCGCCACTATATGTTCAATTATCTCGAGATCATCACAGTGATCTCAACGATCATGCTGATCCGTTCCGGCACAGAGGAGAATCTTGAGAAAAAACGTGAGTTATGGAAATATATCAAAGACCATGATATCCGTCTGTTCCACCATTTGAGAAACGGTATTATGGGAAATGCGATGAACCTTCCGGGAAGAGGCGGAAGAAAGATTTCAGTTGCAGCTTACAAACTTTCACAGAAAATTGTTGGATTTAACTAAGGATATGGTGATCAGGTATGTACGTTAGACGGTCAAATATGGAAGATATACCGGCAATGATGGAGTTATATGCGCAGGCAAGGGTTTTTATGCGTGAAAATGGAAATCCAAACCAGTGGGATGAAAATTATCCATCGAGAGAGTTGTTGGAAAAGGATATTGCCTTTGGAAACAGCTACATTGTAGAAGATGATGAGAAGAACCTTGCAGCAACATTTGCTTTTATAAAAGGTGAGGACCCGACTTATTATGGGATTGAGAATGGAGCATGGCTGAATCATGAGCCATATGGAACCATTCACAGACTTGCGGGAAATACTTCTTATCATGGAATTGCCAGTGGATGTATTAGCTGGTGTAAGAGCCAGATTGGAAATCTGAGAGCAGACACCCATGAGGATAATAAAATCATGCAGCATTTGTTGGAAAAGAATGGATTCGTGCGATGTGGAATCATTCATCTTGCAAATGGTGCGCCAAGAATTGCTTATCAGTTTGCCGGAGACAGCGCAGACTACTGGAGTGTGAGGGAAGTTCCTTCCGGTGGACGTGGCTTCGGGATTGCTTCCATGGTACTTGGCATTATCGCACTGGTCTTATTCTTTTCCTTCGTGAATATTCCACTTGCGATTCTCTCGATTATCTTTGGTATCATCCAGTTGACGAGAAAGGCACCAAAAGGGATGGCAATCTCCGGGATCGTCATGAGTACAATCTCATTATTTCTGTTAGTGATTTTCTGGGCTTGTATGTTTGTGTCAGATGCCAGAACAGAAAGCACGGATAGCAGCACTTACTATTATGAAGGTTCAGAAAATGATGATGCTTCCGATGATTATTATGACGGCTTGTATGAGGGGTATCAGCAGGGATACAAAGATGGCTATTATGATGGCTACTATGGCTATACGCCGGATGAAGATTTTTATGATTATACACCGGATGATGGTTTCTTTGGTTATCTTCCAAATGATGATTCTTATAATTTTCATGAGAAGAACGGCATATATTATTAATAAAGAAATGACAGCCGGGGAATCCGTTTGAGACAGAAAAGCAATGGAAAGCAACAATTCGTTATAAAAAGAGCAGCAGGATTTCTGCTGCTTATTTTTGTGTTTACAGGGATCATTGGTATTTGTGTGGAAAAAAAGGACAATAGGATAAGAGCAGACAGTGGGATGGAGACAGAGAGAATGGCAGAAGAGAACACGAAAGCAGCATCAGGAAAAATCAAAGAGGAGGAAGTTAAGAAAGTGGCTTTGACATTTGATGATGGACCAAATCCGGATCATACGGAGACACTTTTGGAAGGCTTGAAAGAGCGGAATGTGAAGGCAACTTTTTTTCTTCTGGGTGCGGAGTGTGAAAAATATCCCGAGATCGTGAAGAAAATCCATGCAGACGGACATCTCATCGGCGTTCATTCCTATGAACATGTGAATCTTTCCAATCTCACGGATCAGGCGGCGATGGAGCAGGTGGACAAAACAGACCAGATTATTTTTGGACTGACCGGAGAACATGCGCAGTATATCAGACCGCCTTACGGCTGCTGGAAATGTAATCTCGATTATGAGACAAAAATGATCGAGGTGCTGTGGGACGTCGATCCGCTCGACTGGAAGACAGATAATTCCAGCGTCATTGCAAAGCGTGTCATGGATAAAGTGCAGGAAAATGATATCATTCTGCTGCATGATGCCTCGGATTCATCAGTAAATGCAGCATTTCTGATTATTGATGAATTGCAGGGAGAGGGATATTCGTTTGTGACGGTCGAGGAACTGATACTGGAATAAACAGGTTCAAGCGTCAGTTGTATAAAAAGTATACGCTTGAAAAAACGCTAATGTAAAATTTTACCCGGATCAAAAAAACGGATTGATTTACAAACGTAGAATGAAATGCTATGATAACAGAAAAAAGGGCTGTAAAATAAGTCCCTTTTTGTCGTTGGGTATCCCCGCATAAAACAGGTTGCTTTTGCAGGGCTATGTATGCAATAATATCATTAAATTCAGAAACATGACACAGGTCAAAATGACAATATAGGTAATTGCAAAACTTATAGAAAACATAATTAAATTGTGGAAAATAAGATAAAATGAAATATCCACTTGTCAAACAGGGCAAATTCATGTAATGTAGTAATTGCGATGAATTTTCACGAATAAAATCCGTCATATTTTTGGAATAAAATACTAAAAATTGAATTTGTGATCTCAAATATTGCAAGTTTTAGAATTGGAATATTCAAAATGGTCAAGTGTACGCACTACACAGACAAGAAGAAAGGTTTTTTGTATGGATTTATTTGATTATATGAGAGAACAGAACAGGGAAAAGGAATCGCCGTTAGCTTCCAGACTTCGTCCAGCGACGCTGGATGAGATGGTAGGGCAGCAGCATATCATCGGAAAAGACAAGCTGCTTTACCGTGCGATCAAGGCTGACAAGTTGAGTTCCATTATTTTATATGGACCGCCGGGAACCGGAAAAACGACACTGGCAAAAGTCATTGCGAAAACGACAAGTGCTGAATTTTTGCAGATCAATGCAACTTCCGCCGGAAAAAAAGATATGGAGGATGTCATTGCACAGGCGAAGAATAATCAGGGCATGTATGGAAAAAAGACGATCCTGTTCATCGATGAGATCCACCGTTTCAACAAGGGGCAGCAGGACTATCTGCTTCCATTTGTGGAAGACGGAACGGTCATTCTAATCGGTGCAACGACAGAAAATCCTTATTTTGAAGTGAATGGAGCTCTTTTGTCCCGTTCCATTATTTTTGAACTGAAGAATTTGTCGACGGAGGACATTAAGACGCTGATCCTTCGGGCAGTTTCGGATAAGGAAAAAGGAATGGGAGCCTATGATGCAGTCATTGATGAGGAGGCACTTGACTTTCTTGCAGATGTGGCAAATGGAGATGCCAGGGCAGCGCTCACTGCGATAGAATTAGGTATTCTGACGACTGAGCGGAGTCAGGATGGAAAAATCCATATCACGCTTGAGGTCGCAAGTGAATGTATCCAGAAACGTGTGGTGCGTTACGATAAGACCGGAGATAATCATTATGATACGATCTCAGCTTTTATCAAAAGTATGCGCGGCTCTGACCCGGATGCAGCAGTTTATTATCTTGCCAGGATGCTTTATGCGGGGGAAGATATTAAGTTTATCGCAAGAAGAATTATGATCTGCGCGGCAGAGGATGTGAGCAATGCAGATCCTATGGCATTAGTTGTGGCAACTTCCGCAGCACAGGCAATTGAGCGGATCGGTATGCCGGAGGCACAGATTATTTTGTCGCAGGCGGTCACGTATGTGGCAAGTGCGCCAAAGAGTAACTCGGCAGTCAATGCGATCTTTGATGCGATGGAAGCAGTAAAGAATACGAAAACAGCGCCGATCCCGGTTCATTTACAGGATGCACACTATAAGTCATCCGGAAAACTGGGGCATGGTGTTGGATATAAATATGCACATGATTATCCGGATCATTATGTGGAGCAGCAATATCTGCCGGATGGACTGACAGACAGGAAATTTTATATTCCGAGTGAAAATGGATATGAGAAGAACATCCGTGAATATTTTAAAAAGATCAAAGGTGAGCCAGAAGAAGAGTAAGAGAACATTCCGGGCATGAGATGCTCTCTGTTTCACAGGCTGATGAGCAGAGCACATTTTTCCGGTATTGGATCTTTACATATATTAAAAAGCAGGAGGAATTAGAGATGAAGTCCTACGAGGAAATGACAAAAGAAGAGTTATTGAAAGAGAAGGAAGGATTGGAAGCGGAATACAAAAAATTCCAGCAGAGAGGCTTAAAACTTGATATGTCCAGAGGTAAGCCATCGCAGGAACAGTTAGACCTTTCCATGGGAATGATGGATGTACTGACTTCCGGTGTTGATCTGACCTGTGATGATGGTACAGACTGCAGAAACTATGGAGTACTTGACGGTATCAGTGAAGCAAAACAGCTCATCGGTGATATGATCGAGTGTAATCCGGACAATATCATCATTTATGGTAACTCAAGCCTTAATATTATGTATGACACCATCTCCCGTTCCATGACGCACGGTGTAATGGGAAATACTCCATGGTGTAAATTAGATAAAGTAAAATTTTTGTGCCCGGTACCGGGATATGACAGACATTTTGCGATCACAGAATATTTCGGCATTGAGATGATCAACGTACCGATGCTTCCGACCGGACCGGATATGGATATGGTGGAAGACCTTGTGAGCAAAGATGAGGCGATCAAAGGTATCTGGTGTGTGCCAAAATATTCCAATCCACAGGGAATCACTTATTCGGATGAGACAGTCCGCCGTTTTGCAAGATTAAAACCGGCAGCAAAAGATTTCCGTATTTACTGGGATAACGCATACTGCGTGCATCATTTATATGATATTAACCAGGATCATCTGATCGAGATTTTAAAAGAATGCAAGAGAGCAGGAAACCCGGATATGGTTTACAAATTCTGTTCTACAAGTAAGATCACATTCCCTGGTTCCGGTGTGGCAGCGATCGCAACTTCTGCCAACAACTTAGAGGATATCAAGAAACAGTTGAAGATCCAGACCATTGGTCATGATAAGGTAAACCAGCTGCGCCATGTCCGTTTCTTCAAAGATATCCACGGAATCACAGAGCATATGCGCAAGCACGCAGATTCTCTCCGTCCAAAATTTGAAATGATCCTGGATACATTTGAAAGAGAGTTAAAAGGACTTGGAGCCGGAAGCTGGTACAGCCCGAAGGGTGGATACTTCATCACATATGAGACACTGGATGGATGTGCAAAAAATGTTGTGGCAAAAGCAAAAAAAGCAGGGGTTGTGATGACTCCGGCGGGTGCGCCTTTCCCATATGGAAAAGATCCGCATGATTCTGTCATCCGTATCTCACCATCCTATCCAAGCCTGGAAGATCTTACGACTGCAATCGATATTTTTGTTGTCTGCGTCAAACTTGCAAGCATTGAGAAGCTTTTAGGAGAATAATAGTAAGTTTTTAACCGCTGAAAAGCAAAAGAAAAAGACCTGTGTGTACAATGTCATGATGTTCGCATGACATAGGTACACGCAGGTCTTTTTTATGAATTATGCCTCAGTGGAAGCATCCTCTGTTCCGTTTTTCCATTTGTTGAATTTCTCGACAACTGCGTCGTAGGTTCTCTGGGAAATATCCGGAAGTTTATCTCCCCATGCTTTGGTTGCCTGTTCGAAACCTTTCTTGAAAGCTTCTAACATAGCGTCTGCCTTGTCAGGATCGTCACCGGATAAAGCTTTTGCAAAATCAAGAATACGGTCGGAAGTCTGTTCTACACCCCAGTAACCGTCGTCCGCGATATCAGCCTGTGCCTGTGCTTTCACATCAGCTGATACAGTAAAATCACCTTTTGCAAGGAATTTCCACATATCATCTGCGGTGCCGATCGCAACACCCTGCTTGGTCATCATCTGCTCAACGATGCTGCGGAGCTGTGCAGTGCGCTGCTCTGCGTCAGCTTTTAACTTTGCAACGATCGCTGCGTTGTCGGTCTTGTTTGTTGTTTTATTGGAAGCCTTGTCTGTCCTGGAGTCAGAACTCTTCTCATAAATGACACCGGAAGCTGTCTTGGAAGAATCTGCCTTTTTCGTTATCTCGGATGTCTTTTCTGCTGTTTTTGTTGTTGTCTGTGTAGATGCTGCTGCGGCAGCAGTCACAGTGTTAATGGAATTGATTGCCATATGATCCTCCTTGTCTGGCGAAGCTGGATGCATTTGTTTTTACAGAAAACAAAATGTTCAGCCACCTGAATGAATAGTTATTAACCTTCCATGGTTCTGTTAATTATATCGGACCGGCAAAGAAAAAAGTTTAGTGCCGATTGACCTTTTGGACATAAAATGATAAGATATTAATTGTATACAAAAAACACAAAAAAAACAAGTTTTATTTTAAGTACAATCAATGTGTGTTAGCGACGATTTTGGTAAGGAGAAACTAACCGATGAAGGATATTTCAGTAAAGGCACTGGCTAAGATCAATCTTGGGCTGGATGTGGTACGAAAAAGAGAGGATGGTTATCATGAGGTCCGCATGGTGATGCAGACCATTCATTTGTTTGACCGGCTGGAGATCTCGAAGAATACTTCCGGTAAGATCACGATGGAAACGAATCTTTCTTTTTTGCCGACGAATGAGAATAATCTTGTCTATAAAGCGGCAAAGCTTTTGCAGGATGAGTTTGCGATAAAAGATGGCGTGCATGTATGGCTGCACAAGTACATTCCGGTAGCTGCTGGGATGGCAGGGGGAAGCACGGACGCAGCGGCAGTGTTATATGGTATGAACCAGATTTTTGATCTGGGACTGACAAGGGAAGAACTGATGGAGCGCGGTGTGAAGATCGGTGCAGACGTTCCGTACTGCATTATGCGTGGAACGGCTTTGGCAGAGGGCATAGGAGAGAAGCTTTCGAAGCTTCCGCCGATGGTGAAATGTCCTGTTTTGATCGCAAAACCGCAGATCAGTGTTTCTACTAAGTTCGTCTATGACAATCTGAAGTTAGGCTCTGATATGGTACACCCGGATATTGACCGGCTTGTGGCAGATATCAGAGAGAAAGATTTATATAAAATTGCAGCAGATATGGGAAATGTCTTGGAGACAGTGACAATCCCGGCTTATCCTGTGATCGCAGACATCAAAGATCACATGATGGAGCATGGCGCTGTGAATGCCATGATGAGTGGCAGTGGTCCGACGGTTTTCGGTCTTTTTGACAAGGAAGCGACGGCAGTAGAGGCATACGAGGCGATGAAAGCCTCCGGTCTTGCAAAACAGGTATATTTAACGAGTATTTATAATAACGCGCGTAAGTAGAAAGGCATGGTATCAAAGATGACAGAAGATTTAACATTGAATATGGATGCGTATCTTCCGCTGAGAGATGTTGTGTTTAACACGTTAAGAGAGGCTATTTTGAAAGGGGAACTGAAACCGGGCGAACGGTTGATGGAACTGCAGCTTGCGGCAAAACTTGGTGTCAGCCGTACACCGATCCGTGAGGCGATCCGTATGCTTGAGCAGGAGGGGCTTGCCGTTACGATTCCAAGAAAAGGTGCAGAGGTTGCCAAGATGACGGAGAAGGATATGGAAGATGTCCTTCAGATCCGTGAAGCGTTGGACGAGCTTGCAGCTAAAATCGCATGTGAACAGATTTCTGAGGAACAGTTAGAAGAGCTGGTTGCGACCATGCATGAGTTTGAGGAATCCACCAAGACAGATAATGTGAAAAAAATCGCAGAGGCGGATGTAAAGTTTCACGATATTATTTACCAGTCAACCGGTAACCCGAAGCTTGTGAATATGTTAAATAACCTCCGGGAGCAGATGTACCGCTATCGTGTGGAATATCTGAAAGATGAGAATAACTATCCGACATTGATGAAAGAACATAAAGATATTGTGGAAGGGTTAGTCCGTAAGAACAAAACGCAGGTGACAGAGACGATGCACCAGCATGTGAAGAATCAGGCAGTCGCAGTTAAGGCTATGATCCAGGAGCAGGAATAAGAAGTAACTGCCCGGAGGACAGGAAAACTGCATAAAAAATGGAAAACCGTACAGACTAGAAAGAGGATAAGCATTTTGCTTATCCTCTTTCGTATTTTTTTAAAACTATTAAGTAGCAAAACTCTGATTTTTACTGTGAAGATTATGAAAGATGAACAAAATTTATTATTTATTATATTTAAGAGTTTTGCTGGCAGTTTTTTTAATAGAAGAAACAAATAGAAAGGAAACAAACTGCAAATGTCGGAGAATAGTAAGCGTCCGGTGTCGACGGATTTAACGCAAAATATAGAGGAAATGGAATTTTATTTTCATGACTGTGCGGATATTAAAAAGAAGCAGATGAAGCTTGGCAGGAATCAGGATACCGCCTGTTATCTGACCTTTATTGAAGTGTCCGTGGACATGGGAACGTCCGCACTCGGAGAGACTTTAAAATACTTAAATGGACTGACAAGGGATGAGATCCTTTGTACACTGCAGGAAAATGCGCTTGGAATTTCGGACGCAACATATTTTCCGACCATTGAGGAGGCTGTGAGCGGTCTGCTCACCGGGGAGGCGATCCTTTTTGTGGACGGTTTTGACCGGGCAGTAAAAATACCGGATGACGGTTATCCGAATATGGGGATCACAGAGGTGGATTCCGAAAAAGTAATCCGCGGTTCCAACGAAGGTTTCTGCGATTCTGTGAAGCAGAATGCGGCGCTGATCCGGAAAAGGATCCGCTCGCCCCGTGTGAAAGTGAGGGGGCTGAAAGCCGGGATCAGATCGAACACGAACGTCTACCTTGTGTATGTGGAAGACCTTGCGAATCCGGGACTTGTAAAAGAAATCGAAAAGAGGCTGCAGGATTTCACAATCGATGGGATATTAGACAGCGGAATGTTAGAACAGCTGGCAGAGAAAAAATGGTATTCGCCATTTCCACAGTTTCAGACAACGCAGCGTCCTGACCGGGCGGCCATGGCGGTATTAGAGGGCAGAGTGATCGTGATGTGCGATAATTCGCCGATCGGACTGATACTGCCGACGGACTACAATTCATTTATCCGCACCAGTGACGATTATTACAGCCGTTTTGAGATTGCGACTTTCGGGCGGATCCTGCGGTATCTGGCATCCTTTTTTGCAATGACGCTGCCGGGATTTTATCTTGCAGTGACCAATTTTCATACACAGATACTTCCAACTACACTACTTTTGTCGTTTGCCGAGGCGAGGCAGGGTGTCCCCTTTCCGGCAGTCGTGGAAGTGCTTATCATGGAATTGTCGTTTGAACTTCTGCGGGAGGCGGGCGTGAGGCTTCCCGGTGCAATGGGAAATACCATCGGGATCGTGGGCGGTCTGATCATCGGACAGGCAGCAGTCGAGGCAAATCTGGTCAGCCCGATCGTGGTGATCGTCATCTCTTTTACTGCGCTATGTTCTTTTGCAATACCGAACGAAGAATTTGCCACGGCCTTTCGTATCCTAAAATTCTTTTTTATTGCGGTCTGTGCGTGGCTCGGCTACTTTGGCATGCTCCTCGGACTGCTTGCGGTACTCACACATCTGTCGCATCTGACAAGCTTTGGTATTCCATATCTCATGCCATTCGTGGGTGCAGATCTGAATGACTATGAGGATGAGCGGGATTTTATCTGGCGGCAGCCTTTCCGGAAACTGCGCAGGCGCCCGGTTTATGCGAACCCGAAGGAGCGTACAAAGCTGACGTTTTCAAAGAAGAGATAGGTTGAGAAAAGTTTTTATCTTAAGATAAATGGAAATCTGATGAAAAAATGCGCAGATGTTAGAAGAGATAGGGGGAAGTATGTTTTCAGAAAACAATCAAATTTCAGGCAGACAGGTGTTCCGCCTTCTGACGTATGACTTTCTTGGAATGGGGACGCTACTACTGCCGACAATGCTTGCAGATACGGCAGGGCGCGACGGGATTTTTTGCATTCTGGCGGGGATTTTGTCCACGTTTTTGTACTTGAAATTATTGAGATATCTGTTGAAAGGCATGAAAACAAGTTATCCTGATTTTTTGAAGCAGAAGTGTGGAAAAATATGCGGTTATGTACTCTGGGGCGGATATTTTCTGTACTTTACCCTCATGGCTTCGTACACGGCGTATCTGTTTTCCATGCTGATGTTAAATGGTCTTGTGGAAAACGTCAGCTTTTATCTGGTGCTGTTGTTGATATTACTGCTCGCATTTTATGGAATGGCAGGTGGAATCGAGGGCAGGGCAAGAGTGTACGAGATACTGTTCTGGTTTCTGATGATACCGCTGTTTCTGATGTTATTTGCGGCATGCAGGGAGGTAAAGCCTGTCTACTGGAGCCCGGTTTTTGTGGCGGATGGAAAAGAAGTGTTAAGCGGCAGCTATTATGTGCTTTTCTGTTATTCCATGGTGTCGATCGTACTGTTCCTGAAAGAATATGTTGCGGATCGTAAGAAATGCGTTGGCGCAGCAGAAAAAGCGGTCTGGTTTTCCGGCGGCGTATTTGCAGCACTGTACCTGATCCTGATCGGGCTGTTTGGTGTCGAGGCACTGGCTCAGATGAAATTTCCGGCGGTCACGATGATGAGCCGCGTGCAGGTGACGGGCGGATTTTTGAAGAGGACGGATGCTTTTATGTTCAGCATCTGGTTTTTTACGCTGTATGCGATGCTAAACAGCATGGTTTTTTACAGTGGAAATCTGGCTGAAAAAGTGATCCGTGACTGCGGCGGTTATCTGGAAGGGAAAAAAAGAATGCTACCGTATCTCATTCTGCTTCTTCTGGTGTATGGCGTGACAGTGCTGTTTTACAGAAATCAGCAGTTTTTGGACTGCGTGACATTCCTGCTGTGGAAGATTGGAACACCTTTTGTCGTTGGCGTGCCGGTACTGCTGTTTCTGACCGGAGAGAGAAAAAAACATAATAAAAAAGTACGTGTGCTGGTGCTGGTATGTTTTTTGTTTGGGTGTCTTTTTTTACAGGGGTGTAATGTCGCAGAACTTGAGGATAAGGCATTCCCGGTTCTTTTGAATATCCGGGATCAGGACGATTTCCAAAATGTGTGGCTGAATCATGAGTATGCAGGAAACAAAGAGGTGGATTACAACCATTTGAAAGTGGTGCTCATTGAGAGGTCTTTTCTGGAAAAAGAGGCGGAAGTGGAAGATATGCTATCCATGCTGGAGCAGGAAAAAGAGGTTCCGTGGAACGCTTATGTGATGACGACGGAAAGCTGTGACCGTCTGGCGCAGACAGAGGGAGAACTTGATGTGCTGCTTGGAAATTATCTGGAAGAACTGCTGGAAAACACATCGGGCATTGATCAGAAAGCGTACCCGACGCTTGGCATGCTCTATGAGGAGCGGGCGAATCACTTGGAGACACTTTATATTCCTTTTGTGGATATAGAGGTGGAGCAGTCCGGGGCAGTGCAGGATGATACCGAGAAACCGCAGATTACAGCCTATGAAGTCTGGAAACGTGGAAGGGCGGCGGGGCTTGTCGATACGGATACCGCGCGTGCAGCATTCTTCACACAGAACTTTGCGGACGATTACATCTTACAACTGGCACCGGAACTGTATGTGAAAGTGGATGCAGCTTCCTGCCGAGTCAAAGAAACGGAAAAAATCGGTGCCGGAGGTCTGACAGAGCAGATTGTTACAGTGACCGTGACCGGAGAAGGCGAAATCTTAAGCGGCACAGTTTCCGCAAGTGAAAAAGAGCAGCTTCTCAACACCCGGATGGAGGACTATCTGAATGCGACCGCCTCACATGCACTTGAGAAAGAAATCGACATCACAAACAGTTACCGGAATCTCGGCGCCGATAACCGCACATGGTATTTTAAGTATCAAAACACTCCTGCCACTTATGAGAAAAACATCAAAATCCAATATCTGATAAAAATAAACTGGAAATCGGAATAAATGCAAAGTTTTCGGGAATCATTGAGGATAGAAGGTCGATGAGCGAAACTCGAATTTAGGTTATGAAGATTGCAAAAAATGAACAAAAATATTCAAGACACGCTCCCGCTATGTGTCACTCGCAGCGGTACTATATTTCTGTTTATTTTTCGCAATATAATATATTCTATGAGCGAGTTTCGCAAACGCCTATTTTTTGGCAAGTGAAAAGGAGATTTGAATTATGGCAAAAAAATGGATCGGATACATAGGAGTTGGAAGTCTGATGTGCGCTGCATTGGGATGTGGTATTTTGTATACAAGACAGGCGAGACTGCAGCAGACGATTTCGGACAAAGTACTGCGGTTTCATGTGCTGGCGAACAGCGACAGCGAGGCAGATCAGAACTTAAAACTTGCAGTGCGTGATGCGGTGGGAAGTTTTATGCAGGAAAAACTGACAGATGTGGAAAATCTGGAAGAATGTGAGCTGGTTGTGCGCCAGAGCCTTGGCGAAATTGAGGAAGCCGCAGCAGAGACGATCGCAGAAAACGGTTATGACTATGATGTGACAGCGGAGCTGGAACACACTTCGTTTCCGGTAAAAAACTATGGAAGCTACACCTTTCCGGCGGGAGATTACGAGGCACTCCGTATTGTGATCGGAGAAGGAAACGGACATAACTGGTGGTGTGTGATGTATCCTAACATGTGTTTTTCAGACAGCATGTATGAGGTGGTCGATGAGGAAGCAGGAGAAAAGCTGCGCAAAGTACTGACCACAGAAGAGTATGAGAAGGTGCTGGCAGAAGGAGGCTATCAGGTCAGAATGAAATATTTTTCGTGGCTGAATCCGTATCTGGAGAAGCTGGCTGAAAACTAAAATAAAGCAGCATACTTATAAGAAAGCAATGTTTCAAAAAGCTTACGCTTGCTAAATTATAAGAAACACGCTAATATATGGCTTGAAAAGACAATGACGCAAAACAGAAAAGAGGTTTACATAAATGACAAAAGATGTACTTGTGAAAATCAGTGGTTTACAGTTTGCAGAAGATCAGGATAACGGTCCGGTGGAGATTATCACAACCGGAAACTACTATAAGAAAAATGGAAAGCACTATATTTTGTATGATGAAGTGCAGGAAGGCTTTGACGGCGTGACGAAAAGCGTTATCAAAGTAAATGATGATTTTCTGGATGTCACTAAAAAGGGTGTGACTAATGTGCATATGATGTTTGAGAAAAACAAGAAAAATATGTCATACTACAACACACCGTTTGGAAATCTGCTGGTCGGAATCAACGCCACAGACGTGAAAGTGAATGAGACAGAAGACAACATTGACATCAAGGTCGATTATAAGCTGGAAGTCAATTATGAACATCTGGCAGAGTGCAGCATTTCCATGAATATCATGTCGAAAGATACGAAGGATTTTAGGATATAAGGAGTGCAAGTGAGAAGAATGCATTTATGCATTCGGCGAACGATGAATGTTAATCATGTGCCGTTTTTGCACATGATATGATAATCGTGAAGTTGAGGTAGTGTATTATGAAAAATTGTAAAATGGCATTCACAATCGGTCTGGTGTTTGCAGTAATGATGTTGGTTGCAGCCTGCACAGACAGCAACAAATCAGACAATCATATATTTGATCATGAAAGTTTGGATGTTGATGAATATGTGTATCCGTCTGATTTTGATCGTGGAGATGATTTAAAGGGCACAAATTCAGAATCTGATGCAGGATTTGAAGAATTATCAGCAATGATCGGAACGTATCATTATACTTCCGATTATGGAACAGGCCGATTAATGATTGAAGCGACAGAGGATGGCATTGATATTTCTGATTATGAATCGGAGGACACCTATAGATTTCTGGCAAATGAAACAAATGTAAAAAATGAAGAGGAAAACAAAGTATATCTGGAATACCCGGCACAGGTGTATGAAGATGATATGGTTATTTTTGAGTATTACATTTTAGAAAAAGCTAGTGATGGAATTGATGTGTATTATAGTCCATCTTCTTTTGACGAAGCTGAATTTTTGTACCACGCTGTCAGGGAAAACTAAAAGAGGATTGCGAGATATCATATGATATGTTATATTTTATTCAAATCAATTTTAACAAAATCAATTTGAATAAAAACAAACCGAATTTGCAGAAAGGTGATTTCTATGTTTATTGGCAGAGAAAGAGAGTTAGCATCCTTAAAAGAATTCTATGAAAAAGACAGAATTGGCATGATCGTTATCTATGGGCGTAGACGTATCGGAAAGTCTACGCTTATTACGGAATTTGTGAAAGATAAAAAAACGATATTTTACACAGCAACAAAAGTTGGAAAACATAGGAACTTAGAATTGTTTTCAAGACAGGTACTGGATGTGCTGATGCCGGGAGTGGAAAACATCAGTTTTAATACGACAGAGGCGGTTTTTGATTTTATCGACAAAAATATTGGTGACGAGAAGCTGGTACTTGTCATAGATGAACTGCCGTATTGGGCAGAAAAAGATGATGCCCTTTTATCCATATTACAGAAATATATCGATACAGTCTGGAATAATAAAAAACTAAAGATCATTTTATGCGGTTCTTCACTCAGTTTCATGGAGCAGAAAGTGCTGAGTGAAAAAAGTCCATTGTTTGGAAGACGTGATTCGCAGATGAAACTGGAAGCATTTAATTATCTGGATTCAGCAAAATTTGTTCCGGACTATTCGAATGAGGATAAAGCAATTTGTTATGGAATTACCGGAGGCGTTGCAAAGTATTTGTCAATGATCGATCCGGCAAAGAGCATGGATGAAAATATTATAAGACTTTTTTTCCGAACAGATGGCTACTTATATGACGAGACAAGAAATTTACTGACACAGGAATTTGCAGATGTATCGGTTGTAAATAATATTGTCGAGCAGATTGCATCAGGCGGGAATACGCTTAATACGATCGCAGGAAAAATTGGGGAAAAAGAACAGACGGTATTATATTCATTGGACAAATTGATCAGTGTTGGCCTGATCGAAAAAAAGAAGTGCATTACAGATGAGAAGAATAAAAAGAAAACGCAGTATGTTCTAAAAGATTATATGTTTAAATTCTGGTATGAGTTCATTCCCAAGGCTACCAGTGTGATCGAGATGGGACAGGGAGAGATTTATTATAAAAAGGCAGTAAAACCGGTTTTACATTCTTTTATGGGTTCTGTGTTTGAAGAAATGTGCAGGTACTATACTTTGATGAAAGGCATCATGGGCGAATATGGCTGTTTTATTACATCAGTAGGCACCTGGTGGGGAGTGGAGAATGTAAGAGATAAGAATGGTGAGATAAGATCACAGTCTGCCGATATAGATGTTGTTGCCTTATCTGAGACAGACAAAAAGGCGGTTGTTGGAGAGTGCAAGTTCAAGAATGAAAAGATTGACAAGGGGATTTATGAAACTCTGATCAGAAGAGGAAAACTGATCAATGCAAAATATGAGGTTACGAAGTATATTTTCTTTTCGTTGTCTGGATATACGGACTGGTTTGCGGAATTGGCGGATGGGGATGTTTTGCTGCTTACATTGGATTCGCTTTATGAATGAGACACTATAATGATTGCTAGTATTGATTGCATATGTAGCTGTAACATTGGTATCTGTAATTTGCTTTGTAGTATTTACGTTAATTACTGCTGAGTGCAGATGGATGGTTGGTTATACAGCTCTGTCACTGGTTTTTGCAAAAATCATAATGCCATTATTCTTCTTGATCCTTCAAAATATAATTCCATTGATATCCGGAGCGGTTGCGCTTGTAGTAATTGGAGCCCTTGTTTTCTTTGGAATTATGTTTGCAGCAAATAGTGATGGGGAAGGCGGTTCAGAAGCATCTTCTTCATCATCGGCATCTAGTGGCGGAAGCTGGAGTTCTAGTTATAACGAAAAAAAGCTTAATACAGGCAATTTAAGTGAGAGTGAAGAAAGTAAAAGAAAGAAGGACGAACTTGTTATAGAGGAAACCCGTGCGTATATTCCAGATTTGAATAGAACGTTTGGATTTAAACTTTGGAAGGTTCACGGAATGATGAATGATTATATCGCAAGTGATAATGGAATAACAACGAGAGAAATTTGTAGTTTAGAATGGTTTGAAAAAGGAAAGTTTCATATTTATGAATCTGAGTCAGGCAGAGAAATTAAGAGTAGTGAGATTCCTTGGATGAAATAGAACTAATATAAGGGTTGTTAAGGAGAGAATATTATGGCAAATAATAGAATCGAAGAGAATATTAGAATACTTGAACAAGGCATCAACTTATAGCAATTCACAGAAATGCAGGAACAGTTGTATATAGATGGCAGTATGGATATATACGATGAATATGGAATGTATGTAGTACATAATAAGACTAAAAATGTTTATTTAATTGATGGAGGTAACGGATCTTTTGCATTCTCAATGTCAACTTCAATTCCACAATTCTTTTTGTCTTATAATGGTTATGGTAATCCATATATGAATCAGCACTATGCTAATGGCGACGAAATGATTCTCAAATTTTATAGATATAATCCCCAGAAGTATAACGATATGGGAGCAATGGAAGCTGCTCTTACTAGTGTACTGGCACATTGATTTTTAGCATTACAACAGCTTCCGAATAGGAAGTTGTTGTAATGCTAAAAATCAATGTGCCAGTACACTAGCTATTATGATAGTATTGCTGAAAACTATTATGACTATGTTTTGAGAATAAATGGTAGACCAATTCAGAAGGGGGAGCGACGCCCAGGATACAATAAGTATTATAATGGCGCTGCGAAACCACCAGTAATCAATAATTCATTGCCTTCGAAATTACTTAGATTGGAACACAATCATAAAAAAAAACATATGAGTTTTTAAATGCATTATTTGACATTTTGATTAAGTCATTGCCTATTTTTATATGGATGTTAAGCTCAAATAATAACCTTTATTATGGAGAAAATGCTATTCAAAAAGGTATGAGAATTATTATGGAAGTAATTGGGTCATTTATTGGTGGTATTTTGGGTTATTTTATCATTTTATTCATGATTCAGATATTTAAGTTATTTTTCTGTACCTACAAGCGTGTGAATATTCATTTTCGTATTTTTGACATAATTATAAAACTTGGCAAAAAGAAATTGTTTACAAGTGAAGATATGGATTTTCTAGATGAGCATGAATATAACATCCGTGTTTGTAAGAATAAAATTTATGATGAAAAAGAGTGCGCATATGAGCGAAAAGAAGCTCAACAAGAGGATGAACTTAGACGTAGAAAAGAACAATTTGAACGTGAAAAGCGTGATGCAGAGTTTTATCGTGATTGTGCAGAGGCAGGTTATGAAGATGCAAGACGAGGTGATGGACTCTTTACTTCAGCGGCTGAGAAGAGAAAAAGAGCTGGAGAGGATTTAGATACTGCAGATTGGCATGCAAAACAAGCCGCATACGAAGAGCAGAGAATTGCTGAATTAGAAAGAAAACTTGGAAAGTAGGAAAATGTAATGAACGAATTGAAAAATGTATTAGATTTATATAGATCAAGTTCATTCTATAACAAGTATAAGGATACATATTTTTCAGATATTATTATGCGTGATGCTTTGAAATGTGAAATATCTCTTCACCGTTATTATGGGTTAAATAAAATGAACTATGAAGAGGTTCATACGCTTTGCTCAGATTTATTAAGAGATTTATTTGAAGGATTTGTTAAAGAGGTAGATTTTCAGAACAAAGAATTATTCTGGAAAATGATATACGCGTTTTATATTGATCCAGATTCGAACGGGGTAAGAGAATTAAATGGGATTCAATGTACAGCGGACGGTTTGTTTTCTATTCGAAGAATATATAGGAAATATGGAATAGATATTAGAACTGTTGAGGAGTATGAAGTATATCGTAAGGTTCCTGTATTTTTCTTCCCTCAAGAGAAAAATGGAATCAATATGACAAGAGCTTCTGTGTTCGGAGATAAGATTGACTACACCTTATTTGATATCAAAAAGTATTTAGACGCAGAATCGGAAGAGCAAAGAAATAAATGTAAGTTGATTTCTGCATATAATCTGCCGAAGACAAAAGCTTGGTTAGAGGCAATTGGCACATTCGAAAATCTTGCTGATTGGTATGGGATAAAAGGGATTTTTGTAGATGAAAACTATGATGTCTATGACATAGAAAAAGGCCGAGACACAGTGATTTCAGAATACTTAACCAATTATAGTTGGTTATGGAGTAATGAGTATTATAACAATCTCAAGGATTGTGTAAATCAGTTTATGAGCAAATAAATTAGTACAAAGGAGCATTTATCATGGGTGAGACATTCGATAAAGAACTAATAAAAAAACAATATCCTTTTCCAATTGCAACATACTATGCAAAGATGTAAAAGGAAGAGATATTAATCTCAAAAAAGAAAAGTTCATATCAAAAGTTGTTTCTATCGATGATAGATGGGCTATTGGAGCGGATCAATATGCATTTTGTAATGGGAGATATTCACAACGAAGTAAAAAAGCTAAAGAGCATATTAAAGCAAATTAATTTAGGTGCGAATGATGAACTTATAGTTCTGGGAGATATATTTGATCGAGGCGGAGCCAGTCCAGATCCGGTTGAAGTATATTTCACCTTGTCAGGCATTCAAGACAGGTGTACATGGATCAGAGGCAATCATGATCAATGGTTAGCAGACTATATTGATGAATACTACTCTAAATCGGAAAGGAGAAGATCGAAGATGCAACCTTATTCATATAATACGTTTGATTTGATGAGGGAGCGTCTGACGGATGTTGATATACAGAATATTTCTGATTTGATTCATAATTTACCGTTACAAAAAGAGATTGAGATCGAGGGTAAAAAATGTTTGTTTGCGCATGCTATGACATCTCATCCAAATGTAATAAAAAAGCGCAGTCATTATTTGATGGGTGGATGCTTAATAGATGAGTTTTACAAGGATGGTGTAGATGGGTACATATCGTTTGTGGGGCATACCCCGACAGGGAATGTTATATGGACAGATCAAGGTTTATATCTGGATGATGATTTAAAATCTATTTGGAAAAATGAAAAAGAAAATGTGTTTCTTTTGGATTGTGGCAGCGGATTTGGAAATGGCCGGTTGGCGTGTCTGTGTATTGAAACAGGACAAAGATTTTATTCTGAGGAGCAATCATGAGGAGATGATAGAACGTCAGAAGTGACGTTAGAAAGGTACTTTTTATGTCTACATATGTTATTTCGGATATTCATGGACAATACGACATGTTCATGGAGCTGCTTGATAAGATCAAACTTAAGGAAACGGATACTGTATATATTTTAGGAGATGTGCTTGACCGCGGGCCACATCCCATAAAGACGCTTAGAAAACTTATGGAAATGCCAAATGCTATATGTATGGTTGGGAATCATGAGTTTATGGCGTTAGAATGCCTGGAGTTTCTGATGAAAGAAATCACGGATAAGTCCATAGAGGAATTGGATGAAACAATGCTGGATAATCTGGTGACATGGCAGTATAACGGAAGTAAGTCAACAATCGATGAGTTTCGCAAATTGGATACAGAAGGTAAAATGGGTGTAATAGATTTTATAAAGGAATTACTCATATACGAAGAGATATCAGTAGGTGACAAAGACTATCTTTTAGTTCATGCAGGTTTAGGAAACTATTCGCCACAAAAGGACATAGAGGATTATTCACTTCATGAGCTGATATGGACGAGAGCAGATTATGATGTACAGTATTTTGAGGATACTTATGTTATAACAGGACATACACCCACGCAGATGATCAAAGATAATCCTGATCCGGGCTTTATTTTCCGGCGGAACAATCACATAGCCATTGATTGCGGGGCGTCTTATCCGGGTGGAAGACTCGCCGCCATATGTCTGGACACAGGAGAAGAGTATTATTCCGCACCGGCAGTAATTTAAAAGAGTCAAAAGAGTGATATTGTGATGCCTGCTGCAACAGGATTTGATCTGGTGCAATGGGTGAGGGAGCAGAATTTCAGGATACAGGTTATTTTTTTGACCAGTTATGCGGAATTTGACTATGCAAGACGTGCGATACAGCTGGAAAGCGTTGAATATCTGCTAAAGCCAATTGATTTTGAAAAACTGGAAGCAGCATTAAAAAAAGCAGAACAGGCAGTGCTTCAGGAAAAACATATCGAAAAACTTACAGAAGCGAGCGAACAGTGGGAAAAAGACCGGACAATCCTGCAAAAGGATATCTGGAGAAATTTATTGAGCGGTAACATGACACAAAACCAGTTCTGCGAATCCGCAAAAAGGATGGATCTGTATCAGGATGGATTGATATATTTTAAACTGATCTGCTTTTATATGGATCATAAAGCGGAAGAGACACAAAAGTGGGAACCTTCCACCATCGAATTTGTCATGCAAAATGTGTTGACGGAGTTATTTAATTCCTTTTATGCCAGAGTGGACACCGTATTTTGTGAAAACGAATGTCGATACTGGGTGGTTCTGTCAACGGATAAAATGCCGGAGGAAGGAGAAAAAATAAGGGAAAAAGATCTGCTCAATCATTTTGTGCAATGGATGACAGATCATGTACATTCCTATTTTTGGTGTGGAGCGGGAAATTGGAGTGGATTTTCTGAAGTGACCGCACAGGCTGACGATTTGCAGAAGATGCGTGAAAGCAGTCTGTCGGTATGGAATGAGGTTATATATCTGTATGAGTTCCAGCCAAGTGGAACAGTCTATAAAAATCCGGAGCTGGATACATGGAAAACCCTTTTGGCAAGGGAGGAAGTGGAAGCAGTCATAGCAAGCATACGCAGTTATCTGGAGACAGTCAGGAAGAATGAGATGATCACACGGCAGTTTTTGCTGTCATTAAGGACGGATGTTACACAGATGGTGTATGTATGGCTGTCAGAGATGGGGATTTATGCCAATGCACTTTTTTCAGATAAAGAGAGTGAGAATTACATGCTCGGTGCTGTAAATGGATTTAACGAAATGATGGAGTATGTAGAAAATCTGATGCGGAAAGCGGTTGGATATAAATTATATATCACAAAAGAAGACTCTGTCGCAGATCAGATATGTACATATATTGACAGTCATTTCAGGGAAGAGATACACAGAGATGAACTGGCAGAATTAGTCTATTTGAATACAGACTATATGTCTCGGATGTTCAAAAAAGAAAAGGGAGTATCTATAAGCAATTATATATTGCAGAAAAGGGTAGACGAAGCAAAAAAACTTTTGTGTGGCAGCAGTCTTCCAATCAATACGGTTTCATTACATATTGGATATAGTAATTTTTCCTATTTTACAAAAATGTTTAAGGAGAATACAGGATTGACGCCACTGGAATATAGAAGGAAATTTGGAGAGGGAACACACGTATGACAGAACAGAAATTAACAGAACTTTTGAGAGACATGTCTCTGGAAGAAAAAGTAAATCAGATGAGTCAGGTGACAGGAGGATTTTTTAATGGTGAAATCGTTGTCACAGGTCCTATGGCGGATAAGGGATTTACAGAAGACAATGTAAATCTTGCAGGATCAGTCATCGGATCCATGGGCGCTGAAACCCTGAAAAGTATACAAAAAAACTATATGGAAAAGCATCCGCACCATATTCCATTACTGTTTATGCTAGATGTCATAAATGGTTATAAGACGGTGTTTCCAATTCCGCTTGCGCAGGGAGCTTCCTTTGAACCGGAATTGTCAGAACAGTGTGCATCTGTGGCAGCAAAGGAGGCTTCGGTCAGCGGTCTTCATGTGACATTTGCACCTATGACAGATCTGGTAAGAGATGCAAGGTGGGGACGTGTCATGGAATCAACGGGAGAAGATCCTTACCTGAACAGTCTATTCTGTGCAGCAATGGTGCGTGGATTTCAGGGAAACAGCCTGAAAGATAACTATACAATTGCAGCATGTGTCAAACATTTTGCAGGATATGGTGCACCGACAGCAGGGCGGGATTATAATACGGTAGAACTTTCAGAACATACATTCAGAGAGTTCTATCTGCCATCGTATCAGGCGGGAATAGATGCAGGTGCAGCTCTTGTTATGACATCTTTTAATACAGTTAACGGAATCCCGGCAACCGGAAATAAAAAGTTGATGCGGGACATTTTGAGAGAGCAGATGAAGTTCGATGGTGTACTTATATCAGACTGGGCAGCCATTGAGGAGACCATTTATCACGGATATTGTGCAGACAGAGAAGAAGCAGCAGTGCGTGCAGTGGAAGCAGGCGTAGATATTGACATGATGACAGGAATTTACAGTGAAAATCTGTGTCAGATGGTCAGGGATGGAAAAATAAGAGAAGAGCTTATAGATGAGGCATGTCTTCGTATTCTGCGGCTTAAAAATAATCTGGGACTCTTTGAGAATCCATATAAAGATGCAGATCAGAAAAAAGAAAAGGAATATATTTTATGTGAGGAGCACCGGAATCTGGCGAGGGAAGCTGCAAAGAAATCTTTTGTTTTGTTGAAAAATGAGGAACATATCCTGCCTTTAGAGCAACAGAAAAAGATTGCCTTTATTGGTCCGTATGTAGATAACAGAAACCTGCTTGGAGCATGGTCATTTATCGCAGATGCAAAAGATGTTATGACGCTGCATGAGGCAGTACAGGAACAGTACGTTTCAGAAAACAGTACATTTTGCCAGGGATCACCAATGTTAGGGGCGGATGTATGTCTGGAAGGATTTGGAGAACAACAGCAGCAATCCTATACTAAGGAGCAGGAGGAACATATGCTGCAAGAGGCGGTACAGGCAGCAGAAGAGGCAGATATCGTAGTACTTGCAATAGGAGAAGACCGTTTACAGTCGGGTGAAGCAACCAGTAATGCAAATATCAGAATCCCTGAGGTACAGGAAGCATTGCTTGATAGAATTGCGGAAGTCAATCAAAATATTGTAGTGGTTTTATTTTCAGGACGCCCGTTAGACATACGTGAAATAAACAAAAAGACAAAAGCCATCCTTCAGGTGTGGCTGCCTGGAACAGAAGGAGCGAGGGCAATTGCGGACACTTTATTTGGAAAATATAATCCAAGCGGAAAACTGCCGATGAGTTTTCCATACTGTGTAGGACAGGTACCGGTACATTATAATGAATATTCAACAGGACGCCCACATGTAGAAGGCAAAGATAAAGACAGATTCCGCTCGAAATATCTGGATATTCCAAATGAGCCATTGTATCCATTTGGATACGGTCTGAGTTACACAACATTTGAGGTATCAGATATTCATTTGGATCGGACATGGATGGATACATCGGGACAGATTGAAGCGGAGGTAACTGTAAAAAATACAGGAAACTGCACGGGAACAGAAACCCTGCAGCTTTATATCCATGATATTGCGGCTTCTGTAGTGCGTCCGGTCAGAGAATTGAAAGATTTTAAGAAGGTTACGCTTCGTCCGGGAGAGAAAAAGAAGGTAGTCTTTACCATAACAGAACAACAGCTTCTTTTCTTGACGGAGAATGGAATCTATGAGAGCGAAGCAGGAGAATTCGAAATATTTATCGGAAAAGATAGTTTGACAGATAATAAAGCTTCCTTTGTATTGAAGAAATAAGGAAGAAGTGAAAAAAGGCTTCCAACCCCTCCGGGCTGGAAGCCTTACCTGTCCATTCTTATTTTGTCTTAGATTTCTTAGCGGCCTTTTCTTCATTCATGGATTTTTTCTCTTTCTGAAGTTCTTTGTTGGCGCTCTCAGCTTTTCTCTTTAACTTGGTTCTCCAGCTTACTTTGCCTTCCGGTTTCTCTAATGGACCGCGGACACCGGTAACTTTCGTGATATAAATACCACTTACTGTAGCTTTGACTTCTTTTTTCACAGGGATCATATCAAAACATGCATCATCAGCGATCAGAGTCATAACCTTTGGTCCGACCTTAGCCTTTACGATCGGAAGCTTGGAACGGCGCATAAGCTTTGGTGTCTGGTCAATGACTGCCTGTGGCAGACCAGACTGGTTCAGACGCATTCTCTTCTTATCAATAATCAACATGGTAACAGTCTGTGCAGTTGCAGCAAGCTGTGCATCCTGCTCGTCTTTTCTCTTCTGAGCTTTCTTTCCGAGGAAATATAAAGCAATTGTTGCAGCAATAAGCACTGCTAAAATAACTAATAATACAATTGTTACTGGACTCACAACGAAAATCCTCCCTAATTTCAAATTCGTGTTTTATTGTAGCATTGATTTTTGGAAAAAGCAATGTGATTTTGGGGAAATACCTTTTATTTTAGGGAAAATTGTGATATGTTATAAAAGTTAGACGGCAGACTCCGTCTTTTGGATTTCCGGCAGAAAAGCCGGAAAAGGAAATGAGGAAAAGAAAGGTAAGATTAAATGAAAAAGAGAGTGTTAGCACTTTTATTGTGTGTATCCACAGCAATCAGCATGACAGGATGCGGCAGCAAAGGTGAATCAGTTGAGGCAACGGAAGCAGTAGAGAATACCGAAAGTACAGAAGAGGTGCCGGCAGTTCCGCTTGCACAATATGATCTGAAGGGATCGGATTATGTGACATTGTGTGACTACAGTGCAATCCCGGTTACGATTTCAGGAGATTATGACGTCACAGATCAGGATGTGCTTGATTATGTGGAAAAGATTTTTACACAGGGAGGACCTTTTTATACGGCTGATCCGGACAAGACAACAGTGGAAGAGGGCGACATTGTAAACGTAGACTATGTCGGAAAATTAGACGGTGAGGCGTTCAGCGGTGGAACAGCAGAGGATCAGAATATTGATGTGTCCAACAATTCTTCCGCAAGCGGTTCCGGTTTCATTGATGGATTTACGGACGGGCTGATCGGTGCATCAGTAGGCGATGTGATCGATTCTAATGTGACGTTCCCGGATGAATACCCGAATAACCCGGATCTTGCCGGAAAAGAAGTTGTATTTACATTTACGGTCAATTCTATCCAGAAGGAAGTGACCATGGATACGATGGATGATGAATTCGCATCGGAACAGTTTGGCGTGGATTCCGTGGATGGAGTGTACGAGCAGGTACGCCAGTATCTGGAGTCAAGCGCAGAGAGCACTCATAAAAATGATATTTACTCCGCTTTGGAGGATTATCTGTTAGAAAATTGTACCGTTGATATGCCGGCAGATTACAGATCTGATGTGATCGAAGCAATCCGTGCCAATTTCATTGACCGCTATTGCTCCGGGGATGAGAGCCAGATGGAAACGGTACTCAGCTCTTACGGCTATACAGAAGAGAGCATTGAGCAGGAATGGTCTGACAGTGTGGAGAGCAGTATCAAGTTAGAACTGATCGTAAAAGCCATTGCAGAAAAAGAAGATATCCAGATTGACGATACGGAGTTTGAAGATTATGTAAGCACGATCGTAAGCAGCGGCGGTTACGGTGATGCTGACACGTTATATAGTAACTATGGTTATGGCGATTCTGTTTACGGAAAGAATCAGATCCGTGTGATTTATCTTGCAGGATTAGTTTTAGATAAGTTGGCAGAGACAGCAGAGGTTACGGAGAACGCAGTAGAAGAAACGACAGAATCTGTGGAAAGTACAGAATCCGCAGACAGCACAGAAGAATAAGAAAACGATACCGAAACAGAGGTATGAGATCATAAAAGAGTCGACAGACGTTGATGAGAGAAAGGGAGAGTAGAAAAATGGAATTAGTAAATGTAAGAGATTTATTCCGCAGACAGGATGAGTATGTGGATCAGACCATCGCGATCGGTGGCTGGGTGAGAAACATCCGTAACTCCAAAAACTTTGGATTTATCGTGGTAAACGATGGAACTTTTTTTGAGCCGGTCCAGGTTGTTTATTCCGATGTTCTGGAAAATTTTGAAGAGGTAGAAAAATTAAATGTCGGAGCAGCGATTATCGTTACCGGTAAATTAGTTGCAACTCCGGGCACAAAACAGCCATTTGAGATTCAGGCTGAAAAAGTGGAAGTAGAAGGTCCTTCTACACCGGATTATCCATTGCAGAAGAAAAAACACAGCTTTGAGTACCTGAGAACCATCTCTCATTTAAGACCGAGAACTAATACTTTTGAGGCTGTATTCCGCGTGCGTTCCCTCTGCGCTTATGCAATCCATAAATTTTTCCAGGAGAGGGATTTCGTGTATGTGCATACACCACTGATCACCGGAAGTGATTGTGAGGGCGCTGGCGAGATGTTCCAGGTAACCACACTTGACATGAACGATCTTCCAATGACAGAGGATGGAAAAGTAGATTACAGCAAAGACTTCTTCAATAAACCGACTAATCTTACTGTAAGCGGACAGCTGAACGGTGAGACTTATGCGATGGCATTTAAGAACATCTATACCTTTGGACCTACTTTCCGTGCAGAAAACTCCAACACGACAAGACACGCAGCAGAGTTCTGGATGATCGAGCCGGAGATCGCATTTGCAGATTTAGAGGATGACATGATCTTAGCTGAGAGCATGTTAAAATATGTCATCAACTATGTATTAGAGAATGCGCCGGAAGAGATGGCATTCTTCAACAGCTTTATCGATAAAGGGCTGTTAGAGAGATTACAGCATGTTGCAAACTCTGATTTCGCACGTGTGACTTATACAGAAGCAGTTGAGATCTTAGAGAAGAACAACGACAAATTTGATTACAAAGTATCCTGGGGTTGTGACCTTCAGACCGAGCATGAGCGTTATCTGACCGAGCAGGTATTCAAACGCCCGGTATTTGTAACTGATTATCCAAAGGAGATCAAAGCTTTCTACATGAAGCTGAATCCGGACGGAAAAACAGTTGCAGCAGTAGACTGTCTGGTTCCTGGCATCGGTGAGATCATCGGAGGAAGCCAGAGAGAGGATGATTACGACAAGCTTGTTGCCAGAATGGACGAGCTTGGACTTAAGAAAGAGGACTATCAGTTCTACCTTGACCTTAGAAAGTATGGTTCAGCAAGACATGCAGGCTTCGGTCTCGGCTTCGAGCGTTGTGTAATGTATCTCACAGGAATGGGCAACATCCGCGATGTGATTCCATTCCCAAGAACAGTTAACAACTGCGATTTATAAAATGAGGTAAAAGAATGAGATTTATTCATCTTGCAGATGTACACCTTGGAGCGGTCCCGGACAGGGGCTGCCCATGGAGCAGCAGGCGGGAGGAAGAAATCTGGGAAACTTTCCGCCGGGTTATTGCGGGTATCCGCGAGAATCCGGTGGATTTGTTATTTATAGCAGGAGATTTGTTCCACCGCCAGCCTCTTCTACGGGAACTGAAAGAAGTAAATAACCTGTTTTCCACCATCCCGGATACCCGGGTTTATCTGATGGCAGGAAATCATGACTATATTAAGGCTGATTCTTTTTACCGGGACTTTCAGTGGGAAAAGAATGTGACATTTTTTAAGAATGAACAGCTTACATGTGTCAAGGATGAGAAACTGGACGTTTATGTATATGGATTGAGCTATGAGCATCAGGAGATTGATAAACCGCTGTATGATGCGGTGCGTCCGGTGGAGGGAGAAGGACTTCATATTCTCCTCGCGCATGGCGGTGATGCAAACCATATTCCAATGAATATCAGATCGATCGTTTCTTCAGGATTTGACTATGTTGCGCTTGGACACATTCATAAACCACAGATTCTGATCAGGGATAATGCGGCTTATGCGGGCGCGTTAGAGCCTATTGACAGAAATGACCTTGGTGAGCATGGATACATAGAAGGGCATCTGGAAAATGGAAGACTTAAGACAACCTTTGTTCCTTTTGCCTGTCGTTCTTATGAACAGATTCTTCTGATGCTGCGTGAGGATTCTACGCAGGCATCACTTGAGGACATGCTGAAAGCAGATCTGGCAAGCAAAGGGCGTATGAATATTTACAGGATCGTGATCAGAGGAACCAGG
>ERZ773192.769-NODE-769-length-37736-cov-5.886256_pt1 | contig 37736 bp, 38 predicted proteins | sample MGYA00581010_ERZ773192 | MGnify/ENA primary metagenome ERZ773192 (study PRJEB29015, sample SAMEA2737741) | human gut metagenome | biome: human gut; feature: human-associated habitat; material: faeces | place: China | collected 2012 ...
TGGTTGCGGGGGTAAGACTCGAACTTACGACCTTCGGGTTATGAGAAAATATAGCAATTTTAGTCAATTCTATTTTCATGATTCTTTAATATTATTCACTTTTTTCATTTACAGTATAAAAGCTTATATATCCAATCCATTTTATTTTTTTAAGAGATTAATAAATATTTTACATTTTGAATTATTATTAACAATCCATTCTCTTCTCTCCATCAGTTGCAATCCCACAAAGATTTATGGTAATATTAAATACGATAAAATATCAGGAGGTCTTCAAATGTATAATAATATCGGTAAATGAGACATATTAATTTTTCCTAAGTTTGACAATATAGATATAATTAATGAAGTTAGAAATAAATATGATAGATTGGCAAATTTAGTAAATCCTCATATAACACTTGTTCAAGCCGATAGTTTAAAAGATTTCTCTGATTTCAATTATGAATTTACAACTGTTATCAATAAAGTTTCTGTTGAATTTATTGGTGCAAATGAAGAATCTATTATTATTAAAATTATAAAGTTAGGAGAATAACCATGAACAATCTAAAATATTTAAATAAAATCGTAACAATAAAAATTGACAGACCTATGGGTAGCAAGCATCCAAAACACGGATTTATTTATCCAGTAAATTACGGTTATGTTCCTAATACTATAAGCGGTGATGGTGAAGAATTAGATTCTTATGTTTTAGGAATCTATGAACCGCTAGAAACTTTTACTGGAAAGTGCATTGCAATAATTCATAGAACAAATGACAATGACGATAAATTAGTTGTTGTTCCAGAAAATAAAACTTTTACTAATGAAGAAATTAAAGTATTAACTGAATTTCAAGAGCAATATTTTGAAAGTATAATTCTAAGGCCTAAAGATTATATAAATTGGAATAAAAATATTCCAGAGTTATCTGTAACTAATTTGGAAGATAGCTTAAAATTTTATAAAATGGCTGGTTTTAAAGTTGAATATGATAGACCTGAGGATAAATTTACATTCATATCTTTGGATAATATTCAATTTATGCTACAATAATTGTCTGATAATGATAAGTGGGATGTCGGAGAATTGAAATACCCTTTTGGCAATGGAATTAACTTTCAATTAGAAGTTGACGACCTTGATGAAATATATAATAACTTCAAAGAAAATAATTACGAAATTGCTTTTGATATCGAGGAAAATTGGTATAGACAAGATGATAAAATGTTAGGAAATAAAGAGTTTTTAATTCAAGACCCCGATGGATATTTGTTAAGATTTACGCAAGATTTAGGAGAAAAGGCTGAGCAAAATTAAGCTCAGCCTTTTAATATTTAGTTTATTTTTTAGCTCCAGTAAAAACTTTTATTTTATCTTACGAGTATATCAGAAAATTTGGGGCAACTTTCCACAAATTGTTCTATATACTTATTTAAATTATTTAGTTTTGGAATTATTTATAATTTCAGTATATAATTTTCATTTCAATTTTTATATATTAAAGTCATCAAATTCTAAGTCTGCAAATTCTATGTTTTCTATATTTTTTACATTATTTTCTTCGTCTAATGTCAACTTGAATACTTCTGGTGAATTTAGTCTTTTGTTAAAGATGATTTTTCCATTGTAGCTTAGTGTTATTTCTTTGTTTGGAGTTACGTTTTCTACTTTGCACCATTTCATGAGTAGAAAGGTCATGGCATTTCCATGTGTAAAAATTGCAATCCTTTTGCCTTTATTTTTTTCTACAATTTCATTGAATACTGATTCCATTCTTTCTCTTACATCTTTTTGACTTTCTCCGCCTTCTGTTTTGAAGTTTTCATCTTGGAATTGTCTTGTGTACCAATCTGGATATTCTTTGTCATTTGGTTTTCCGGTTCTTCTTTCGTCTAGTCTTTCATCAAGATTTGCCTTAAGATTTTGTTTCTCCATTAAATATTTTGCTGTTTGCAACGTTCTTACGCAGTTGCTTGCGTACACTACATCTATGTTTTGCAGTTCTTTTTCGTTGCTTAACTTTTCTGCTCTTCTTTCTCCTGTTACGCTTAGTATTATTTTTTCGCTCTTTATTAAATTTTCTTGGGTTGTGTTGTAACTTTCTATGTTGTTTTTCATGTTAAGTCTTACTGAATGTCTTATTAGATATACTGTTGTTTCCATAGTTTTTTCCTTTCCTATTTGTTTTTTCAACATTATATCACATTTTTTAGAAATTCATAACTATTTTGTTATATAAAAACCAAATTACATCGTCTATGTTTTCTAATATTTTGTTTTCTTGTGCAATTTGTTCTATTTCTTTTTCTGTTATTACGTTTTTATATACTCTTATTTTTGCTTTTGTTAAAATTAATTTTTTGTAATCTTCATCAATAATGTTTAATAATTTTTCTCGATTATCAATAATATTTATTTCCATGTCTTCGTAATATCTGCAGATTAATTGCATATATAATTCTGATTTTCTTATTTCTTGTTTGTGTATTTCTAAGAATTGTATTAATTTTTCATAATCAATTTTTTGTGTTCCTTTTGTAAAATCATATAATGCATATAGTAAATATGTTAATATTGATTTTTCTTCTTGCTTAATAAATTTTTCGTAATATTCGTTAATTTTTTCATCTAATAATTCTGTTGTTTCATGGTTTTTTGCATCCCAACGCAATGCTTCTTCATATTTTGGACTTATTACTCTAGATTTTTTCATAAAACTTGGAATATTAAGAGCTCCTGAACCTTTATTGCTTCCTTTTACCGAATGAGTATCAGCACTAGCTCCAAATAAATTCGAAGTATTAAAAATTCTTTTATCTGAACCCGAAAAACTTCCTTCACATTCGTAATCCATTGGAACTATTCCTTCAAATGCATCAAACATGAACTTGTTGCTTAATGGTGTTTCTTGATATTGAGGTACATCTAGTAGCTTATTTTCTCTTTCATATACTGTTATAAAAGATGTGTATTCTGAATTTATATTGTATTTTACGGCTATATCGATTATCATTTTTTTGTAATTTTCTATTTTTTCGTAGTCGTATGTATTTTTTATGTAATCTTGTAAACGTTCTATTTCTTGTTTTGCAAATAGTACTTCTAAATCTACATCTGTGTTATTTATTTCTTCTTTAGCAATTTTCCACGTGTATTCTTTACCTAAAATTTTGCCTTTTAATTTTATATCATCTTTTAGCTCTTCTATTTTTGCAAATACGTTAAAGAATTCGTAGTTAAATAGACTATTTTCTTCTTTTATCTCGTCTACTAATTTGTTTTGTCCATAATCTACTTGTATGTCTTCTACCATTGGTGTTTGTATTCTTGCGAATGTTCTTATTATTTTGTCATCTATTTTTTCGTTTGGTTGTATTAATTCTGCTTTACCATTACCAGCTTTAGCCATTTGCTTTATAAAATATGAGTTTACATTGGAATCTATTCCGAATGGGAATATTCTACTGTTTTTTCCATGTTCTTTTACAAAATCTATTATTTGCTTTTCATTTCCAACTTGACCATCAGTAAATAGTAATATTACTTTTTCTGTATTTTCGTATAGTGCAAATTTTATTGGATTTAGTATTTCTGTACCTCCTGAAGCACGCAAACTGTTAATATATTTTTCCGCTTCTTGCATATTTTTCTCGTTATATTCTAGTGCATGCGCACTCATTACTTCAAATTGATGGTCAAATGCTATTATGTTAAATTTATCTCCTTCGTCTAATTGCTTTAAGCATTCGATTACTGCTCTTTTGGTTTCCGATAACTTTACTCCCATCATTGATCCAGATATGTCAATTAAGAATAAATACTCCTTTTCGCTATCTTCGTATACATCGTCTATTTCTGGCATGAATGATAGATATAGCATATCTTTGCCATTTCTTGTTTTCGATGTAATTGCTTTTGATGATAATTCATTTTTTAATTTTATATCTAATTTGAAGTCCTTTGATAAATCATAATTTTCTACTTTTATATTCTTTTCGTCTATCATGCTTATCTTATGACTTGGACAATTTATAGTTTCTATGTTTAGCGTTTTATCTATATTTACATTGAAATCTACTGTATAACTAGTCTTTCCATATATTAATTTGTTTGTAACATTTGATTTATATCTTGGTGTTACAAGTGTTGGTATTAATACTTCTATATTATTATCTATAATTTCAAATTTATCTATATATAGTATCTTTACAGTTACTTCTTCGTTTTTATCAATTTTTCCAACTGATATTTTAAATATATTTGCAGTTTCCTGTTCCATCATGTAAGCACTGTTACCTTTTACAATGTTTTGTTGGTATTCTCTTTTTGCTTCACTTTTTTCTTTACATTTTCCTTTTAGTATTTTATCTCCGACCTTTATTTCAAATCCAACTACTGTTGCAGTTTCTACTATTGGAAACGTGTATCCAACTCCTAGAACTTCTTTTGTATCGTTTTTGTACATCTGTTCAATTTCAAATGCTCCAAATTTTCCTATTACATTACCTGTTATTTTTACTTTTTTTAGAGATAACTCTCTTAAATCTACATTTCTCATTTTTTATTTCCCTTCTATATAATTCTAGTCTTCTAACATTTTTTCTACATATTTTTTTACATTTTCAATAATATGCTTATATTTTTCACCATTTTCTTGTGAATAATTCATTTCAAATATGTCACATACATTTTCTCTAATGTATATTTCTTTACCGCTTCTAGATATTTTGGTTTTTTCACTATTGTACTCAGAAGTTTCTTCTTGTAATTTTAACATTGGTTTTTCATCGTTATTTTCCAAACTATACTCACTTATCTTTGCTGTTGGGTTTTCTAGGATATATTCTCTTATTTTATTTAATGGCATATACTCTGATTGTAATTTTTTTATGAGAAGTAGCCTGTTTAGATGGTCATCATTATATACACTGTTTACTCCGCTTCCTTCCGGAGGTAATAACAATCCTTTACTTATGTAGTAGTGTATAGTTCTTTTCGTAACGCCTGCTTTTTCTGCTAGTTCTGAAACCTTATATTCCATTTTGGTTCCTCCTTTCCTGAAACTTGATTACTTTTTCATCTCTCTGATTATTATTTTATCATCATTACGTAATGATGTCAATATGTATTTATAAAAAAATAAAGAATGCAAATTATTGCACTCTTTTGCTTATATTAATCTTCATTTATTAAATGTACAGGATATTCTCCATTTTTTATAACATCTATAATTTTTTGCGGTTTTAAGTGACATTTTTCTAAGTCGTTTATATCAATCCATTCATAGTGAATATCTCTTTCTCCGCCCTCTTCTACATTTTCCATTGCGTGTTCTATCTTTTTATCTTCTTCGTCACAAAATTCAGCTTTATATACAAACATGATTTCATGGTATTTTAAATCTTTTAGTTCAAAGAAATTTTCAATTGTTGATATATATCCTGTTATTTCTATTTCTTTTCCTAGTTCTTCTTGCATCTCACGTTTTACTGTATCTTGTGAGCTTTCTCCTATTCTCACGTGTCCACCTAACAATGCATAATAATCTGCTGATTTTCTTTTATGTAGCAAAACCTTGCCGTTATGTATAATAATACCAACCGATCTTATATTTAATTTGTAGCCATCCATTTTTATGGCTAAATCTCCTGGTTCGTATGCCATTTTCTTTTCCTCCTTTTTATTTTATTATTTCTATTTTTATTCCTACTACCCCATATTCTTTTTCTTGTTCTGGTGTATAGAATCTGTTCATCGACTTTGCTTTTTCTATTATTTTTTCTTTATCTTCTCCCACAAATACTTTTTTAAATAGCTTTTCAAAAGATTCTTCTTTATATAAGTCTATTACTTTTACTAGTAATTTTTCTTGTAATTCTGGTAATTTTGAAAATTCTATTTCATCACCAATTTGTATGGTTTGTCTTTTTTCATCATACAATCTAAATTCTACTGTTTTAGTTCCATTTTTTATTCTTTCAAATGGATCTTCTTGTAATTTCATTTTATGTAACATTTTTTCCTCCGTCCCCGGATTGTACCAGATTGTACAGAATTAAGTAATTATCTAGAACAAGCCGAATATAATATTTCTAATCTCTCCAAATTTCTCCATTTATAAATTTAGTTAGTGCCATTATAAATGCTTCTCTTGTTAAATCATATCTTGTAACCACATCTTTTGTAAGATGAGCTATGCCACCTTTTTCATTTTTTAGCCCGTTTCCATTAAATATTTTGTCCATTACAATTCCTAAATCTGTATCTATAATTTTCTTTACATATTTATCTGGTACTGGAAATGCTGGACCTGTGCCAAAACTCTCATATCCATTTTTATCTTTGATTACAGCTATTTGAATAATGCACCATTTTCCAAATTTATTCGTGATTCCAGATTCAACTCCTATAAAGAAATCCGCTTCTACATTGTTATCCTCTGCATATTTAATCAAGTTGTTTACTCTATTGCTTACTCCTTGATATATTTCATCATTCATAGGCTCATCGCTAACACCTGAGTCCACAGATATTCCTACTACTTCTACATTCTCGTAAAATTTTTCAAATGCCTGCTTTGCACCTTCAACTTTTCCTTTATTGTTTGTTCCTATTAAAACTTTCATAATTAGCTGACTCCTTTATTTTTCTATAATTCAAATTTATATATTTTTTCTTCACTTATTTTCTTTACAAATATTGCTCCGAATTTTTCGTAATAGTCGTTTAACGTTGTTTTCAAATATATTTCTTTATATCCTCTTTTTCTCGCCTCTTTTAAAATAGCATCATTTAATATTTTGGAATATCCCTGTCCTCTGTATTCTTTTTTCACATACATTGTGGCATACCATGGACTGAGTTTTTGACATTCGTCACAGTCTTGAGGAAATATTGATATGAATCCTATTAGCTTATCATCGTCTAGCAAAATCAATTTGCAAAAGTCTTTGCCTTTTAATTTGATTTTTATTTTTTCTATTTTTCCTTTTATTCTTGCTTCTTTATCCTCTTCCGGCTTGTCTGCCCATTCCTCGTATTCAAGTGTTGCTACTTCTTTTAAAAATTTCATTTTTTCTAGTATGTTATAAATTTTCAACATCTTATTTTCCTCTTCTACTATTTTCGAATCCTGAATATATTTTTCATTTTTATTTACATTCAATTTTTCTTGCCAATTCAAATGCTAAATATGGCACTCTAGCTTTCTTTTCAAAACTCGTTAGCTGTCCTAGGCTTCTTTCTTCCCATTCTACTGCATCTAAATTGTCTCCAGCATAATAGAAGGTAAAGTATTTTAATTTCTTATATTCGCAAACAGCCGCAATTGATGCGCCTTCCATTTCTACACAAACGGCACCTTTTTGTTTAAACATTTCTATTTTGTCTTTTGTCTCTCTGTAAAATCCATCAGTCGTCCAAGTTGCACCTTCTTCGTATTTATATCCATTTTCATCTAGCACATGTTTAAATATATTTTTGTATTCCTTGTTCATTTCTATGGATTCTGAATCTGGTACATAATGATAACTTGTTCCCTCATCTCTAAATGCTTTATTGGGAATTATTATCGAACAGTCCTCTATTTTTTTATCTAGTACTCCACAGTTTTCAAAAATTATAAACGTGTCTACTCCGTTCGCACTCAATTCTTCTATGTCTGTACTTATCCATGGTCCACTTACACCTGCCATAAATAATGTTATTTTTATGTCTTCATATTTCATAATATAGACTGGGCGATTGCAGTTAGCACCACTAATAAATCCAACCTTGATACATTCAAATTTTTCTACAATATCGTCTAATAAATATTCTGAAAATACTCCTACCGCTATGTGTGGTAACTTGTAGTTTGCATCTCTAGCTCCATCTAGTTTTCTTATGCCGGTCGCCTTTATTAGTCCTTCTTCCTTGCTGAATAAAATCATTATGTCACCTCCAATTATTTGTTATATTCATATTCTTGTATTACTTTTCCATCTACGTCTTTTAATATTATCTTGTTTTCTTCTAATATGATATAGCTGTGTGCTGTGTTGCATTTTGGTAGTGATATTGACCCTGGATTTGCAAATATCAAGCCTTCTTTTTCTTCTATAAATCCTTGATGTATATGTCCATAAATCATTATGTCGAAATCGTCATAAGGTATGTTTTCTATGTTGTATTTGTGACCATGTGTGAAGTAGAATTTCTTTCCGTTTATCTCCATTAATATATGGTCGTTGAATTTGAATTCTGAAATCATTTCGTCTACTTCTGCGTCACAGTTTCCTCTTACGACTAATAGCTTGTCTTTCATTGAGTTTAATGTTTCTGCAACTTTCATTGGATTATATTCTTGGCTCAAATCGTTTCTTGGACCGTGATAGTATAAATCTCCTAATAATATTATTTTTTCTGGGTTTTCTCTTTCTACTATTTCTCTTATTTTGTCGGCATAATATCCAGAACCATGTATATCTGATATAACTAAAGCTTTCATGTTATTTTCTCCTTTCTCGTTTTTCTAATTTATATCATATTTTCTGTTTATTCTCAATAAAATTGATGCCAAAAGACAGCAATTTTCTGCTGTCCTTTCCATTTTCTTTTACTCCTCAAGATATAATAATTCTCAACATATTTTGTAACTAAAATATGTTTGTGTATCAAATTTTTCAGAAAGTTCACCTTTCATCTTAATGTTATTTTAAGTCTGAAAAATTAAATGAATATTAAATTTTTATTTTTTGTAAAGAATTATTAAAAACAAGACACCCACCGTTATTTCAACGGTGGGGCTTGGGGATTTATTTGTTTACTCTGTATTTACCTCGTCCAATACGTGTTATTGCTCCATGCCTAACTTCATACCTCAGAAAGGCGAAAACGTCAACATATCTAATGTTGGCAAATTTTGCTGTGATTTCTTTTACTACAAATACATCCTGGGACATCATGAATTCATATACTTTCGCATTCTTTTTATCTTCTTTATAAACATCTCTTCTTTTTGTTTTTTTTCTGTTTATAAGGTTCTATCTTTGGAAGAATATCCGCAATTGTTATGTATGCTTCTTCTTCAGCATAAGTGCTTACAGTTATCGAGTTTCCACCGATGCTTACCATGTAATCCGGAATGTTATCGGTATAGGTTCTCCGTTCTGTAAGAATTTGATATGCTAATTTGCATTTTGCTTCATCTTCCAACATGATGTTTAGGTAGTACTTCGTTGGAGTAACCCGAACTCTTATTTCTTTAGTATAGTCTGGGTTCTGGTTAATAAAATTTCTAACCTTGCTAAAGGCATTTTTTATTACTCTTGAAATGCTTCCCTGCGAAAGACCAACTTTTTCTCCTATTTCGATTTGTTTCATTCCTCCTAATCTATAGAAAACTACTTGTTTTTCTTTGAGTTTTAGCGAGCTCATGTTTAGTAAGAGTTCCAAAGTTCTTTCTAATGAATCTCTTTCTTCTATTCCTTTCGTAATGTCTGTCGGATCTACCAGTACTATGTCTTTAAGTGATATTTTGTCGTCTCCTTCTTCTTTGCATGTTACTATACTTTCCAAAGAGATTTCCTTTGACCGATTTTTAGTTTTTCGCTTTGCCATGTAGAACTCATTTTCTATACATTTTTTAGCATAAGTTCCAAACGTATTATTTGCCGATGCATCATATGTTGCTGTTGCCTTTATTAATCCAATATTTCCTACTGACAACAGGTCTTCATATTCAGTGTTTTTACAAGGTAACCTCCTTAAAAAGTACGGAACAATTTTCAAGTTTTTTTCTACAAGCTGTCTTTGTTTATCATCTAACACATAAGTTTTTGACATTTATAGCTATCCTTTCTTTTACAACTGCTTATTGAACGTCTAAATAAACAATATTCCCCCTCGTATGATTAAATCGATAGATTTGCGCTATCTATTTTAGCACAATTTTATGTAAAATGCAATAAAGTGATGCTTATTTTAGCACCACTTTAAATGTTGTTATTCCTTTTTCTGATTCTACAGATATCTTTCCATTATGGTTTTCTACTATGTTCTTTGCTATTGCTAGTCCTAAGCCATATCTGTTTGTATCTCTGTTTCTAGATTCATCCGCTCTATAGAATCTCTCAAATATTTTTTCTCGTATTTCCTTTGGGATTTCTTTTCCCCTGTTTGATACTGTTAATACTGTATCATTCTTTTGTTTTTTCAGTGCAATACTTATTTTTCCATTTGTTTCACTATGTTTTATAGCATTGTCTATGAGTATTGCTACTAGTTGTTTTATTTGACTACTATTACATTTTATATTTATGTCTTTTTGTATATCATATTCTAGTTCTATTTTATTTTCATACATCAAACTCTCGAATGTTAATACAGACATCTCTACTATTTTTGATAAATTTTCTTCTTGCTGTATTTCTTTATCTTTTCCTTCTTCTAATTTTGCCAAATCTAATAAGCTTGTTACTAGCTCATTCATTCTGTCCGCTTCGCTCTTTATATTATTTAACCATTTCTTTTCTTCTGGTTCTTTTTCCAACGCTTCTGCGTTCGCCATTATTACCGCAATAGGAGTTTTTAGTTCATGTGATGCATCTGCCACAAATTGTTTTTGCCTGTTAAATGACTCTATTACTGGTTTTATTATCCACCTCGTTATTTCTACAGTCAAAATAATTATTATAATTTCTATCAATACAAAAATTAAGATTGATGTTTTTAATAATGACTCTAATTTTGCCTTGGCTGATGTATTATCTACTATAGTTAACGTGTTTGGTGCTTGGAAAGCATATGAGTATTGGTCTAAATATAAATTTCCAATTCTTCTTCCCTGCTTTGTATTTGAAATTTCCAATATATTTTCTGCAATTTGGATTATTTTTTCATCCGAAACATTGTTATCTGTATGGTTTATTACTTCTGTTACTTTATTTGATGTATTGTATTTTACCGTATATACTACTGCATCCATAAAAACTGGCATTCCTGGTGCCTGTCTATCATTTTCCATTCTACTTAATTTATTTTCTATTTCTACTTTTTCATGATTGTAATCTTGAAAATTAAATATGCACAATACACTCACAAGAAATATTGTTAATATAGCAAACATTACCCAAAATATCTTTTTCTCTAACTTTCCCATTTTTTCCCCTTATCTTTTATACTCTAAGCAATTAGACCTATTTTTATAATTTAACACAATTATTGGCACAAATTAGCCCCTTCTAGTTTATCTTTTATTGCAATTAAAATTATAAAATTAATTTTCAACTTCTAGCTTATATCCAAGTCCTCTAATAGCTTTTATCTGAACATTAGACCCTATTATTTTAATTTTCTTTCTTATAAATGAAAGGTATGCTTCCAAGTTGTTTGACTCTGATTCATTATCTAGTCCCCATATTTTTTCATATAATTGTTCTTTTTGTAGTACTTGATTTTTATTTTTCATTAAATATTCTAATAGCATAAATTCTTTGCAGACAACTTCTATTGACTCATTTGTTGTAGTGCATGTTAAGGTTGTATTTTTTATATTCAGTCTTAAATCTCCTGCTTCTACATAATTTTTTGTACTTGTACATTATCCATTCTAAGCTGTGCATTTACTCTAGCAACCAATTCGTCTATATGGAATGGCTTTGTCAAATAGTCATTTGCTCCACTATTAAACCCCATAAGCTTGTCTTCTATCATAGATTTAGCAGTCAACATTATTACTTTTGCATTAATTTTTTCTCTTCTGATTTCCTCTAAAATCTTAAATCCATCTACTTTTGGTAGCATCACATCTAAAATTATTATATCATAAATTTTTATCATGCAAAAGGCGGGGGATAATATCCCCCGCCTATGCAGTGTTAAGCCACTACAACTTTCTTCTTCAAGGCAGCCATCTTCTTCGTTGCCTCGATATCTTTCTCTATCACCCTGACAATTTGCCCATCGTTGTGGATTACTGAGAAAACATCTCCTTCCTGTACAGACTTTGCCATCCCCACAAATTTGTTCATGGGTACGAGCGTTTTCTTGACAGCACTCGTGATATAGTCTTTTTTCTGGCTTTCTTCAAGCCATATCATTTCCACCTCTGCGATCACACAATTGTGGTTTTTTGAAATTACGTGCATGTAGCTTATCATTTTTTCAGTCTCCCTTCAATCGGCCTTTTTTTACGCTTAGCACCTGCTTTTCTACCAAGCTCTCGTCATACTGTCAATCGACATATTATGATTCTCCTTTCTGTATATTTTATATTATAACATAATATTCAGTTTTTGGCAAATTATTCCAATTTTTATATAATAAGAAGATGTAAGTACCTTTCACTCACATCTTCTTACTTTTTGCACTCAGAATATTAATTAAAATCTTCTAAGTGCCCTCTGGAGGCGTTCTTCCAATGTTGCCGGAACAACATCTCCATTCATGTTCACCTTATTGTTTCCATTAACATCTGCCCAATATCCGGGCATTTCTTTGCCACCCATCTCTTTTGGCAATGTCGACGATGGTATCCAGCTTACCCTTAGCTTTCCATTTGTTGCAAATGGGATTCCGTAAATTCCACGGTATACCATAAAACCTTTCGGTCCTTCAGGCAATGGCTCTCTTTTACGTTTCCCCTCTCTGAACCTGAGTCCCAATTCCTCTCTAAGCTTTTTCATCATCTTTGACTCCTCCTAAGTTACTCTTCAAAATACTTTCGCCAACTGTAAATTTCGTTCTCGCGCATTTTTCTGCTGTGGCCATTCCTTTCGACCACATACAGAGCTTCGATTTCCTTCCAAAAGCCAGGAATTTCCGTACCATTTTTGGTTCTTCTACTGGGAATCCAGCAGATTGTACCACAGTTGCCTTTGGCTATCTGTCTCCCCATTACATTTTTCTGGAGTACATAGCCTTCCGGAACTTCACGTTCTTTGTCACAGAACAGTGTTTTTAACAAATTGAACATTCTTTCCTCCTTCCCAGCTACCTGGGAGTCGAGTGTTTATAAACGTACATAACCTTATTATACCATTTTTTCTCGCAAAAAGCAAATTTTATGTTAATTAGGCAAAAAAAATACATGGATTTTTTCCATGTATTCATATGAATTCATATTTCTATATTAATTCAATTATTTTTTGTTTACTAAATCTTTTAAAGCTTTTCCAGCTTTGAATACTGGAGCTTTTGATGCTGGTATTTTGATTTCTTCTTTAGTTTGTGGGTTTCTTCCTTTTCTAGCAGCTCTTTTTCTAACTTCGAAAGAACCAAATCCAACTAATTGAACTTTGTCTCCCTTTACTAAAGCTTCTGTAACAACGTCAACAAATGCGTTTAATGTTGCTTCTGCATCTTTCTTTGTGCATTCTGTTTTAGCAGCTATGGCTGCGATTAAATCAGATTTGTTCATTTAAATTACCTCCTAATAAGATTGTATATGTAGATAATTATTGCATCTACTACTTACATTATTCGCCAAGGTTTGATAAAATCCTTCTTTTTTTTCAAATTTATTTTATAAAAGTGTTAAATCTCTAAGGTTTGCGGTTTTCTATTTTCAAAAATGCTTATTTTTCAAGGTTTACAGACCTTATTTTTCTTAAATTTGCTGTAAAATGGCAACATGTATAATTCATCTTTACTAAAAATTTTTGTAATTGCTAATATTACTACATAAACAATTATTGCAAATATTATTGTTAATATTATAGCAATATTTTGCATAATTATACCTTTTAGTAAATTATATGTATATATTCCGAATTATTCCCATTGATGAACTTGCTAAAATTGGTTTTATAAAATATTTCGACAAATCAAATTTTATTTTAATATTTTTACTCAATGCTATCAAACTAATAAACATAGAAATAACATGACACATTACAGTTGCAAATGCAGCTCCAGCAACTCCTCCCAAAACGAATGAATCTGGATTTACTTTTACTAATATTAAATTCAAAATTAGCTTAATAGACACTCCTATTGAAAGTGCAATTACGGGTACTTTAAGTTTTCCCAATCCCTGAAGAGCACCGTTTATAGTTTGTTCTAATGTAATGAATACAATCGAAATACTACTTATTTGAAATATAAATTCTCCACTACTTGCATTTGGAAATAACATTTGCAAAATTGGCTTTGCGAAAACCACCATTCCAACACTACATGGCAGTCCAATTAATATCGTAATAAGTATCGCAAAAGACACCCTTTTTTCTATACTCTTATAGTCTCCTCTCGCTTTTGCAGCCGATACTGCTGGAACCAAAGCCGTTGCAAGTGCAATATTAAACGATAAAGGAAAAGTTACGAGTGTATCTATTTTTCCACTTAGTATTCCATATTGAATTTTAGCTTGTTCTTCTGTTAAAAATGTTTTTAATCCCCTTACAACTGTAAAGGAATCTATATTTTTATTTAGTGAGCCTAAAATTGCACTAAATGTAAGTGGCATTGCAATTATTATTATCTTCTTTACTATCTCTACTGTTCTTTCTTGCCTATGATATTTTGGCTTATTAAATTTTATGTATCTTTCTTTTTTATTATATAAATATATCAAATATATAAAGCCAATAAAGGTGGCAATACTAGTTGCCAAATTTGCTCCAGCAGCCATTACAGCTGTAGTATCTTTATTTCCCATAAAAAAACATATTAACTCAACTATAGCAACGGTGCATATTGTTTTTGTAAATTGTTCTATTGTTTGAGACTGCGCCATTGGTTTCATATTTTCGTACCCATTAAAATAGCCCCTTAAAACAGAAATTAACGAAACAAAGAAAATTGATGGCGCAAGTATTATTAGTGTTAACTTTGCTTCCGGAATTTGAAGCCATACATTTGCGATAAAATCACTTCCACAAAATAATAATGCTGAACCTGTAAAACCGACTACAGAGAAAAAGGCAAACGCTACTTTAAAAATTTTCTGTGCTCCCCTATTGTCTCCCACTGATAATTTTTCTGAAATAAGTTTTGCAACAGCATTTGGAACGCCTATTGAAGAAATCGTTAACAGTAGTGCATAGATTTGGAATCCACTGTTATAAATAGCATTTCCAGCATCTCCAAAACCATTTTTATTTGTCAAATATAATTTATAAAATAAACCTAAAATTTTTATTAAAACTTGTGAAAACATCAAAGTAATAATTCCTTGCATGAAACTTTGCTTTTTTTCCTTAGACATATGTTCTCCTTCCCCTTATTTATAAAATATATTCAATGAACCAATTACTATACTTAATTTGTAAGTTTAATAAATTTTTAGCATAAAAAAGCTTATAAAATTGCTCAAAATACTTGTTTTTTTCTTCATTTTATAGGATAATAGATATGTATAAATTTTAATAAATGAAATAATTTGAAAGTGGTGAATCTTTTGAAAGCAATAGACAAATTTTTAAAATATTTAAAAACAGACAGAAATACTTTTCTAACATATGTACTAACTTTAGTAAGTGCTTATTTAGTTGTAGACAGAATAGTAGAAATGCTTATGATGATTTTTACAGGAATGGCAGTTTCATATTGGGGGCCAATTACTTATACCCTAGCACTTGCTTGCCCGGTATTTGCATTTCTATTTTCGTGTTCATCTAAGTTCGTTGACTCAGATGAATCTAAATTAGCACTATTTGATGTGTATTTAATCAGCATTTATATAATGATTGTATCTATGTTTACACAATTCACGAACCAATTTGGTTGGATGTTATTCTTATCAGTACCAAACTTTTCATACATCGCATCTAACTTTTATAATTTGATTAAACCAGCATTCTCCGCAGTTGCTCTTTACTTACCATTAACCACATTTTATCCAGTTATAAAATGGTTATTAATGACTGTACACGATACAAAAAATATTTATGAATCAATTTATGATTATAAAGGAATAAATTTAGCAGATAAATCTGCTTCTTGGGGTGCTTACACTTGTGAGATGTCTTTTGGAACAGATAAAGTAAATGGTAAAACAGTTAAAATAGCTGAAGAGAAAAGATTTTACCCTACACTAGTATGTGGTGTTTCTGGTGCTGGAAAAACATCTTTATTGTTTGAGCCAATGATTGCAAAAGATATCGATAAAAAATATTTCTTTAGGGAAATATCAAAGGAAATGGGATTTACAGCATTAAAAACTGGAATTGCTACTTTAAATTGCCCATACTCAAATGATTATATAAACGCTAATTTCAATTTAAATATGATAACACCAAAAGAAAATAAACTTAATGTTTATAATACATATATGAAGAAAATGATTATATCTGGAACTGGAGATAATTATATTTACAGAAATTTAGGTTTAACCTACGTCTCTCCTGATATTGAATCTATAAATCATATTAAAAAAGTTTTAAAAGCACGTAATATGAAGTTTAATTTAATAGATCCTAATGACTCATCTTCTGTTGGCTTAAATCCTTTCGCTCTTGAAGATGCAACTCAAACGGCTGTTGCAATTTCTACAGTTTTAAAGGGATTATATTCTTCAAGCAATAGTAATTTAGATGTAGAGCTTGCATACAGAGTAAACGCTGCAAACCAAGCAATTGAAAATTTAGCAATATTATTGAAAGAAATATATCCTAGACTTCATGATGATGATTTACCAAATCTTGAAGATATGTTAAATTGTTTCACACATTTTGAATTAATCGAAGAATTATGTGAAGAAATGAAAAAAGACGATGAACTTGCAGAAAAATATTCTTCATTGCTAAATTATTTTGAAAGAAACTTCTATGCATCTGCTCCAAATAGAGAAGATACTGAAAAATTTATAACACATGCTACTGCACAATTAGATAGTTTACTAAGATATACTGGAGTTAAAAACATATTATGTAATAGAAGAAATTCTATAAACTTTGATAATACATTAAAAAATGCTGATGTAACTCTTGTATGTACAAGACGTGGTGATTTAGGTCCAAATATTCATACAGCATTTGGCCTATTCTGTATATTGATGATGCAATATTCAGTATTAAGACGTCCTGGAACAGAAAAAGACAGAGTTCCCCATTTCTTATATATTGATGAATTTGCAGACTTTGTTGGAAATTCAACAGATTCATTATTCACTCTATACAGAAAATATAAAGTTTCAACAATAATCTCGATACAAAACTTAGGTCAATTAGATAAAGGAACAAATAAAAAACATAGACAAATAATAACAGCAAACTGTTCTAATAAATTTGTATTTGGAAATAACACACCAGAAGACAACGAATGGTGGTCAAAAGAAATTGGTGAGAAGAAAGAATGGTCATTTGGAAGTTCTTACGATACAGCTAAAGGAGAATATGATCCTAAACTTACAGGTATTAAGTATGAAAACAAGATAAAATATCAACCTGGAAAAATTCAAGCTTTAAAATTCAAACAAGCTATGTATAAAATCAGAAACCTTGGCGGAAAAAGTGATAATGGTACTGTAAACCTAAATTTCCTATCTGCAACATATTATGAGCCAAAGCCATCAAAAGAATATCCATTTGAAAGATATAATTCAGGTTTTGATTCACATTCGGCTGAAGATAAATACGAAGACGAAAAAGAAACAAAAAGAAAAAAAGAAACTTTAAAGAATTATCATTTTAATGATGATATTCCTGATGAAGTTGATCCAATAAAAACAGACACATCTGATTCAAAATATTTATTTGATAGTGAAGATGCAATTGTATTTAACTTTAAGAAACCAGATAATAAATAAATTTTAAGAACGAAGCAAAAATATCTATGCTTCGTTCTTTTTTTCATTAAAATAATATATTTAACTTCAAAGAAGACGAAGCATTTTTTGCTCCGTCTTCATTTTGCATTCTTTTAGGCATTATTATTTATCCTAATAATTTTATATCTACATTTTCCATTTTATACTTATTAGTTACTGGGTCTAATTTAAATTCAGCCAAGCTGTGTTCTAGTGTGCTATCATTTTGGCGTAAATCTGTTGTGTAATATAGATTTAGTTTATCTATGCCTAATCCATTTACAACAATTTCTCTAAATGTTTCCGCCATATGCTTTTCATCTTCACATAGTAAAATTAATTGTGGTATTGTTTTAAACCCAGAATCCATTGCTACAAAGTTTTCATAGAAGTCTTTATACAATTTCATTTTATCTGCAAGTTTTTTTTGCCAATCATCTTCTCTACGAATTACTTCAAAAATGAAATCTATTGATTTTCCATTCTTGCTTAGAGTAACTTTCCCACCAGTAGCTTTAAATTGTTTTCCAAGTATTTTCGCATTCATAGGTACTTTTATTTGGAATGAATCAAAAGCTTGTACTTTTTCTTTATAAGAAATTAGAAGTTGATTGCTTGCTAATCTTTTCTTTATCATTGCAACTGGTTTTGTATTATCTGTTGGTTGCCATTTACATTCTACTCCTCTAGAATTTAATAAATATTTTCCCATTTTTTCTAGGCAGTATATTCTGTATATTCCCTTACCATCTTCTGAATTGAAATAATATCTTGTTAATATTTTTGATTTAACTAGTTGTTCTAATTTATTGTTTAGTTTATCCTGTGATTTAAGTTCAAATTTTTCTTTTTCTAATAATTTAAACAACTGTCTAGATGTTATAAACTCATATTCATTAACAATTTCCATTATTCTAAAATGTAAATCATTTATATGACCTACATTTATTTTTTGGATTATTTGGTTCATTGATACATAACCATCTTTTCCATCAAATACTTTAATTTCTCCTGGTCTTATCGCAAAAGGTGAGACTGTTGTTTTTATTTCTGAATCTTCTATCATTCTAATTCCCCCTATAATTTATAAAATACAATTTAGTACTCTACATTATCTATTTTTCCACACTTTGACCTATTTGTCAAGTTCTAATAGTCTTTTTACCTCGTTATCTGTTAAATATCTCCATTTTCCTATTTCTAGATTTTTTACATCCAAATCTGCAATTTTTCTTCTATGTAAAGCAAGTACTTTTCTACATATTGCCTCACACATTTTTCTTACTTCCCTATTTTTGCCTTCATGAATGGTTATTTGCAATCTTGATAAATTTTTCTCTTCATCTGTTTTTAGAATTTTTACTTTAGCTGGACTTGTAACAAATGTTTCCTCACTCTTTTCATCAACTGGTATTTCTACACCGTTTTTTAATTTTTCAACATCATCTTGAGTTACAATTCCTTTTACTGTTACAGTGTATGTTTTTTCCACTTCATGACTTGGATGTGTGATTTTATTTATAAATTCTCCATCATTTGTAAGCATTAATGCTCCAGATGTATACATATCTAATCTGCCCACAGGTAGTACTTTTTCTTTTATTTTTACTAAATCTAGCACTGTTGGTCTATCAAACTGGTCTTTCACAGTAGTCACATAACCAATTGGTTTGTTAAGTAATATATATACATGTTTTTCTACCTTTTCAACTTTTTTACCATCAAATTCTATTATGTCTTTATCTGGATTTATTTTAGTTCCGAGTTCTGTTACAACTTTGCCATTTACTTTCACTCTGCCATTTAATATAAATTCTTCACATTTTCTTCTTGCTGCAATTCCGTTATTAGCCAGATATTTTTGTAATCTTTCTTCCACAATTTCACTCCTTTCTAATTTTACTAATTCTAATTTGAATACAAAATACGATTAGATTATAAATTTTTTCATATTTTGGTATTATTTATTGTTTTACATACAATTAAGTTTAAGTTAATTTCATTTTTTATCAATTTCTCTATTTTTTAGCTTTTCTAGTACATCTTCAAAATATTCCGGTATTGGTGCTTCTAAGCTTAGCTCCTTGCCAGTTATTGGGTGTTTAAATTGTAAGTAACGTGCATGAAGCATTTGTCCTTGCACCCCAAATTCATTCTTACCATTAGAATACACTTCATCTCCTACCACAGGATGTCCTATATAAGACATATGTACTCTTATTTGATGAGTTCTACCAGTATCTATTTTCAATTCTAATAAAGTATAATTATCATATCTTTTTAGCACTTTAAAGTGTGTTACAGCATTCTTCCCCTTAGGGTCAACAGCCATTTTCTTTCTGTCTTTTGTACTTCTTGCAATAGGTAAATCTATAGTAGCCTCATCTTCGGCAATAACACCTCTAACTAATGCAATATATTTTTTAGTAACCTTTCTTTCTTGAATCTGCTTACTCATATTCATATGAGCCTCATCATTTTTTGCAACTATAAGAAGTCCAGATGTATCTTTATCTAATCTATGTACAATTCCAGGTCTTATTTCTCCACCTATTCCAGACAGACTATCTTTACACATTGCAAGAATTGCATTTACAAGCGTTCCATCTGGATTTCCATTAGCAGGGTGAACTACCATTCCCTTCGGCTTATTTACAACAATTATATCATTATCCTCATATACAACAGGCACAGGAATATCCTGTGCTTTTAATTCAACATCTTTTGCTTCTGGTATTTCTATGCTTATTACATCTCCTTCTTCAGGTTTATAAGAAGCTTTCTGCTTTTTTCCATTTACTAGAATTTTTTCCTCTTCTATAAGCCTTTGAGCAGTTGTTCTAGACAATTTACTTAATTTATCTGTTACATAAGAGTCTAGTCTTTTTTGATTATTCTCCTTTACAATTAATTCTTCCAATTTTATCTTCCTTTTCAATTAATCTCTTCCAATATTTCGTATTTTCTCTTCTATATTTTTCAAATCTGCTTTAATATTCAAAGTGTTCTTTACCATAAATATTAAGAATGTAATCCAGCCTATAATATATAGAATATATGCAATGTTTACCGAAGGCAATCTTCCTATTTTTATAAAATTTATAACCTCTCCATTCCAAATCTTATCTATGCAATTACTTATTCCTCCGCCTAATATTACGGCAAGTGAATATTTCACTTTTGTGGACATATATTTGCTTTGTTCTTTTAAAAACTTGATTATAACTGTAAACACAACACAGTCAGATAATATAGAAATAATAACGTCAGCAATCTTTATCTCTTCACTTTTTTTGATTAACGTAATTATTCCAACGTCTTGCTTTACAAAATTTATTACCAATATTTTGCTAACTTGGTCAATTAAAATTATTGCAATAATAATTAAAATGGTTATGCTTAATTTAAATTTCTTCTTTTCCGTCATTTTTAGTCTCTTTCATATATTACAAACTTTTTATCCGAATATAATTCTTTATATCTGTCACTTCTTGATAAGAATATATTTAGCTTTGAATTCTTATATAAAATTACATGAGTAATTCCATAAGTATTAAATGTATTTTCATAATATTTAGATATATTTGAAGTATTTATATAATCTGAAAAAATATCTTGTCCTTCATATTTTCCGTCTTTTCCTTTTACTCCATTAAATTCAGGTGCATATAAATCTGCTCTTGAATCTATAAAAACAGGAATTTCTTCAAATAATAGATAACTTCCGTAATTGTATTCATTAAATAATTTAATTGAATTTACATCCAAATTTTCTTTAATATATTTTGCTGCATCAACTGGATATGTTGATGGATTTACAAATTTATCATCTAATTTGGGTTTTATTTCTATTACAGATAGTAGTACAATTAGTAAAATAACTGCAATAGTTCCAAGTGATGATACTGCAATATCTTCGAATTCTTTTAATCCCTTTGAGTCATATTTCATAAACAACTGTGTTATTAATGTTGCTAAAACAGCACTTCCAAGCAATACAAGCATAGATTCTTGCCTTCTTGTCATAAACATTAATAATGTTAAACCTGCAAACATGAATAAATCTTTTAATCTTATTTTTGTATCTGTAAAAATCAATAATGCTAATGTTGCAGTTAGTACAACCAACATTTCCTTATTATTTATTAGTGTTAATGGCAAATGTTCACTTATACTCTTAGTTGTATTTCCTTTCATTGTCTTGTATAAGTATGTGTATGGTGTATCTCCTAATGGTGTTAATAACCCTGTTAGAACACATATAGCCATTATTAATATAAGCCATTTTGCATTTTTGTTTTTGTTATATCTTATTTTATATGGTTCTTTTCTTTTTGCTTCTCTATTTTTTAATATTTTTGCATTCTTTTCTTCAAATTTTTCTTTTGCTGTTATTACTTTTTTTAATTTTTCATCTAATATTTTTTTATTTTCTTCTATTGCTTCTTTTTCTATTTTCTTATTGTAATTTTTTATTTTTATATCATAATATTTTTTTCTTATTCTGTAAACTGGCTGAGCATCAATTACAGTAAATATTAAATATTCTGCAATATATGGCAAGAATATTACAAAGAAAAATGGCCATACAGCACAATGTAAGTTTGCTATTGCTGTAGATATAACTATAATTCCAATAGCATAGCCTACCTTTTTCTTTTCTAAGAAATTTTCTATTAATAAAATTGTAAGTTCAAGCAATATAAATGTTACAAGTTGTGCTCTTGCTGCTATATAATCTTTTATCAAGAACATTCCACCAATTGTAATTGCAAACGAAATTAGTTTGTTTTTAGATATTTTATAGTTTGTACAATACATTAGAATACCTAATATACACGCAAATACTATTGTTGATATAAAAATTCCTAAAAATCCTCCTAAATTATATATCAAATAAATCATTACATCATAAGCCCAATGAGGATATGTATATGGTAACTCATGCCATGAAAATGGGTCTTGCATATCCACAGTTTTAGTATTAATTATGTGTTCACCTATTTTTATCGTATAATACGTATCATTTTGCATTGTTACAGGACAAATTGATGCACAAAAAATTATAATGCAAAAAATTGCAAGTATATGAAATTTTATATTCTTAACTTTTTGTGAATCTTCTTTTTTTGATTTTTCCTTTACCTCTTTTTTCTCAGATGTTTTCATTAATTAATTTCCTTCCTCGCTTTATTTGAATGCACATACAGCAAAATTGATTTATAATTTCTTTTAGTCTATTTTCTGTGTTGTTGTTAATTTTACATGCTAATTATACCAGTTTCTAGAGCAAAGAGCAATACAAAATACAATAAAAAAGAAAGTTGATATATTGAATTTTTCTTCAATATTTTCAACTTTCTTTTGTTATTTTTAGTTCTTATTCTATTTTAATTGTTTTGCAACTTCTTCAGCAAAGTTTTCTTCTTTTTTCTCTATTCCTTCACCTTTTTCAAGTCTTGCAAATCTAACAACTTCTGCATTCTTTTCTTTTAATAATTGGCTAACTTTTTTGTCCATATCTTTAACAAATTCTTGGTCTACTAAGCAGATATCTGAATAGAATTTTCCAATTCTTCCTTGTACCATTTTTTCAGCTATAGCTTCTGGCTTTCCTTCATTCATAGCTTGAACTTTTAGTATTTCCATTTCTTTGTCTACTCTTTCTTGTGGAACTTGTTCTCTGTTTAAGAATTCTGGCTTAGAAGCAGCTATTTGCATACAAATGTCTTTTGTTAATTCTGCATCTGCATTCTTCATTTCTACTAATACAGCTATTTTTCCAGCTCCATGAACATATTGTCCTAATGTTCCATCTGTTGTCTCGTATCTAACAAATCTTCTTATTGTTATGTTTTCTCCGATTGTAGCTATTTTATTTATTAAAGCTTCTTTAACAGTTTTTTCTGGATCTGCTATGAATTTTTCTTCTAATAAAGCTTCAACATCAGCTGGGTTATTTAAAGCAACTTGCTTTACAATATCATTAACAAATTGTTTGAATTCTGCATTCTCTGCTACGAAATCTGTCTCAGCATTAACTTCAGCTATAGCACCTACTTTTCCATCTTCTGAAATGTAGCTACCTACTAATCCTTCTGCAGCAACTCTAGATGCCTTTTTAGCAGCTTTTGTTATTCCTCTTTCACGTAATAGTTCCATTGCTTTTTCAATGTCACCATCTGTTTCTGTTAAAACTTTCTTGCATTCCATCATTCCTGCACCTGTTTTTTCTCTTAATTCCTTTACTTGGCTTGCTGTTATCATTTTATATCCTCCTTATTTTTCGCCCATTAGGGACGCCCCTTTTTTGGCAATTTAATTTTTTTTAATGTCTACCCCATCAATTTTACTAGAGTCAAACATTAAAGGATAGGGCAGCCGCCCTACCCCTTTGGTATTGTTTATTAATTATTTTTATAAACTATAAATTATTCAGCATCGCTAGCTGCTTCAACTACTTCTTCCATATCTGTTGGAGCCGTAGCTTCTTCTGTCTCCATAGCATCTTCAGAATCTGATGTAACTTCTAGAGTTTCTCCTTGTCTACCTTCGATTACTGCATTAGCCATTGTATCAGCTATTAATTTAACTGCTCTTATAGCATCATCATTTCCTGGGATAACGTAATCAACATCATCTGGGTTGCAGTTTGTGTCGATTAATCCTATTGTAGGAATATTTAATTTTTTAGCTTCTAATATAGCATTTCTTTCTTTTTTAGGATCTACTATGAATAAAACTCCAGGCATTTCTTTCATGTTTTTGATTCCACCTAGATTTTTCTCTAGTTTATCCATTTCTTTCTTTAAAAGAATAACTTCTTTCTTAGGTAATACTTCGAAAGTTCCGTCTTCTTCCATTTTTTCTAATTGATTTAATCTTTCAATTCTCTTTTCGATTGTAGCAAAGTTTGTAAGCATTCCACCTAACCATCTTTGGTTAACGTAGTACATACCACATTTTTCAGCTGCTTCTTTCATGCAGTCTTGAGCTTGTTTCTTTGTTCCAACAAATAGAACTGTTTTTCCTTCTTCAGCTTGCTCTTTTAAGAAAGCATAAGCCTCGTCTAATTTTTTTGATGTTTTTTGTAAATCGATGATGTGAATTCCGTTTCTAGCTTGGAATATATATTCAGCCATTCTAGGATCCCATCTTCTTGTTTGATGTCCGAAATGAACACCAGCTTCTAGTAATTGTTTCATTGCAACTACTGCCATTTTTTGTTCCTCCTTTTAGTTTTTACCCTCCACAAATCTTTAGCATTTAAAAGAACCTTTGCATTTAAATAGATTTTACAAAAGCACTGCTTTTAAACTGGAATTTGTGTGCGTATTTTTAACAGAAACTATTATATCACAACAAATAGCAAGAAATCAAGCTTTTTTTGAAATTTTAAGTTTTCTCACATTTTTAGAATGTTTTCGACGGTGTTTTATCACATTTTTAAATTTTTTATAACTATTTTTTTCATTTTCTACATTTTTTGATTTTTCTATTTATATTTTGACATTTTTATGATAGAATTCTTTTGAAATTAATATTTTTCATAGGAGGTAACAAATGAATTTAAATAGATGTGAACGTTGTGGAAGCTTTTTTGCTTCAAAAAACTCAGTATGCCCTAATTGTCAATCTAAAGATGAACATGAAATAAACCATTTAAAAACTTTTTTAAGTGAGGCCGATTCTTCTGTAACCGTTGAATCTTTAGCAGAATCTACTGGAGTTTCTTTAAAAAATGTAAATAGATTTTTACAAGATAAAAATGTATACACTACTTTAACAAACTTAGGCTTAAACTCAGAAACAAATAAAATGCACAATATTTCCTTATAAAAATACGAAAAAAAAGATATCATTTTATAAAAAGAGACTGGAAGTGCACTTTTTGAAGGCTAAATAGCCCGACCTAGCACGACATGTTAAGTTTTATAAAATGATATCTTTTTGTAGTTTATTCAATTATTTCAATTATATCTGCAACTTTTTCCACATTTTGTTCACCTATTTCATATGTTTGTTGCAATTTTTCTACGGCTTCTCTGCCTTTTTGTTCATCGTCGGCATATATGTATGCTATTGTTTCGCCCTGTTCCACTTGGCATCCCACTTTTTTTAGTAGTTCTATTCCAACGGCATAGTCTATGTTATCTTCTTTTTTCATTCTGCCTGCACCTAAATGCATTGCTATTTTTCCTACATCTTCTGCATTTAGTTTTTGTACATATCCAGTCTTTACCGCTTCTACTGGCATTTTATATTTAGCCTTTGTAAATTTTTCTGTATTTTCTATGTAGCTAATATCTCCACCTTGATTTTCAACTAATTGCAAGAATTTTCTATATGCTTCTCCATTTGATATTACTTGCTCAATTTTCTCTTTATTTTCTTGAATGTTATCTCCTTTTCCATCTAGTTTTAATATATAAGCACCTAATTCTAATACAACATTTTTTACATCGTCTTGCATATTGCCTTTTAAAGCTTCTATTGCTTCTATAACTTCAAGTGTATTTCCCACCATAGTTCCTAAAGGTTGATCCATGTTCGTTATTATGCATACAGTTTCTTTATTTGCTAGCTTTCCAATGTCAATCATGGTTCTAGACAATTCTCTTGCCTCACCAACAGTTTTCATGAATGCACCACTTCCACAGGTTACATCTAAAACTATTTTATTTGCTCCTGCTGCAATTTTCTTGCTCATTATACTAGAGCTTATTAGTGGAATATTAGCAGTACAACTAATTGTATCTCTTAAAGCATACAATTTTTTATCTGCTGGAGCTAAATTTAGAGTTTGACCAATCAAACTTATCCCAATTTTCTTTACATTTTCTATAAATTCATCAATTTCAATCTCTGTTCTATATCCCGGAATTGCCTCCAATTTATCCTTTGTACCACCAGTTGCTCCCAGTCCTCTTCCAGACATTTTAGCAACTTTTACTCCTAACGCTGCAACTATTGGCATTAGAATTAATGTGATTTTATCTCCAATTCCACCTGTGCTATGTTTATCTACAACCTCTCCAATATCTGATAAATCTAATACATCTCCAGAATATGCCATGGCTAAAGCTAAATTAGTTGTCTCTTCTTTTGTCATTCCATTTATGTAAATTGCCATAACTAAAGCAGCAGCTTGATAATCTGGTATGCTACCATCAGTATATCCTTTTACAAAAAATTCAATTTCTTCTTTATTTAATTCTTTCGCATCTCTCTTTTTTTCAATTATATCTAAAATGTTCATTTCTTTCTTCCTCTTTTATACAAAATGTTTAATAAACGATTCTCTATGCAATGGGCATGGTCCATATTCTTTTAATGCTTTTATGTGTTCTGCTGTACCATATCCTTTGTGTTTTGCAAACCCATATTGAGGATATATTTCATCCCACTGTCTCATAATTCTATCCCTTGTAACCTTTGCAATTATTGAAGCTGCAGATATTGAATAGCATGTAGCATCTCCTTTTATAATAGACTGATATGGTATTCCGTCAGTATCTATTTTTGTTAATGCATCTACTATTATCAAATCTGGTCTTGGATTAAGCTCTTTTACAGCCATCGTAAGTCCTTCCTTAGTAGCATTTAGAATATTAATCCTATCAATTTCTTTTTGGTCTATAATTCCAACACCATAACTAATAGCTTCTTTTGTTATAATTTCATATAGTTCTTCTCTCTTCTTTTCCGATACCTTTTTAGAGTCATTCACTCCTTCAATCATAGAATTTCTTGGCATTATTGCTGCAGCAATTACAACAGGTCCTGCAAGAGGTCCACGCCCTGCTTCATCAATTCCACATATATATTCTACTCCAGAATTATGAATTTCTTCCTCTATCGCTTTTAGTTGAATTAATCGTTGTTCTTCTTTTTCCTTCATTCTACTTTCCTCTCTTAGTATAACTATTAATAGAGACAATCTCTTACTAATTGTCTCTATTTCTTTAATTTTCATCAATATATTTATCTACTAGTTCAATTAGTTCTTCTGCTGTTTTTAATTGTTCATTTGTCTTATCGGCATCTACAATAAATTCATCATCATAGTCACTATCTTCTCTAATTGCACTTGCATTTTGAATTTTTCTTCCCATCATTCTTGGAAAAATCTCTTTATTTATATAATTTTTATTAAAATACGCAAGCACATCTTTATGTCTTTTAAAATCAATCGGTTCAAGTGCTAACACAGCTTTAATGCTATGAAATATTGAATAATATGCTCTGTTATTTGCTGATTTATAGAAATTTTTATCATACAATAATTTTCCAGCTTCTAAATCTTCTTTTGCCTGCTCTAATCTGTGTTTTGCAAGTTCTTTAGATATTTTCTGCACCACTCAAAACCACTCCTTCTTTCTGAACATTCATATAAAATGGTAATGCCTTTAACCAATATTCAAATTTTTCTATGTTTTTTACTAACGGAGAAATCATTACTTCAAAGTTTGTATCAAATTCTATATCAAATGCTATATTAGATACTAATTCTCTATATTCTATTATTTCTTCGTTTGTTAAATCTGTAAGTATCATTATATCTATATCCGAGTTTTCGTTGTAATCTCCTCTAGCATAAGAGCCATATAGTATAATCTTCTTTACTCTTTTTCCTAGCAATTTATTTACTCGATCTATAAATTCTTGAATTATTTTTTCTGTACTTTGTGGTATATTGGGCATTTTAATCCACCTACACTTTCTTATTCTGCATATATTATATCATAACTAATAGCTTTTTCAAGTAGTTATTTTAATCATCTCTGATAAGAAACAATCTTTTATTTTTTGCTTAAATTTCTATAGTTCTAGCCTTCATCATTCTTTTCATTTTCATTATTTTTTTCTGTTGTTTCTTCAATAACATTGTCATTTTCAGAAGTCGTATTTTCATCATCTTTCTTATTTATATCAGTTAATTTGTACAATATCTCGTCATCAGATTTATTATATCCTTTTGTATCTATTACTTCATATGTATTATAATTAATTAAGAAATAACTGCCCTCGTAATTTGTAATTTCTAGCCCAGCTTCTGCTAAATTTTCGTCTTGCAAAACATAGTATTTATCGTATTCTTCTTCTGAAATTATATTCTTAGCAAGAAAATCTTTAATTATTTCGTTATCTTGCATCTCGCTAATTTTAGTACCAAGATATTTCTTTTCTTCTCCTTTAACTGTCTGTTTATCAATGTAGTCTTTTAATTTCCATTGCACTTGTAACATATCAGTTCTTATAGTTTCTGCTTTTACTTCTCTATATTTTTTGCGTGTAAAATACACAGCAGTTGCAACCACAACCACTATTAAAACCACCATCAAAATTAATTTTATTATTCCCATGCCATTGTTCTTTTTCATTTCTAATGCTCCTCATAAATGTTATGTCTATTTAACTTTTCTCGTATAAACTTTGTTTATTATATTTTATTTAAGCCTAGCAGTCAAGAGTTTTGGTTGTATAATTATGCACCTATCTTTTATGTGAAATACAAAAAGCTCATTTCTACCTATTTATCATGGTATCAAATGAGTTTTTATTTATTATACATCAATTTTGTGTTATGTAAATCTTAAGTTTAACTAGTGAGATAGTCGTTACCTTCCACCCGTCTCTCTAGCTCATTATATAAAAAGCTTATATTCCCACCATTTTAAACAATTTATAGTTTCATTATTTACTTATTTTTGTTAAATTTTTTTCAAAATTAGAAAGTCCTAGCCAAGCGCACAGCGCATGTGCGCCCATCATAGCTGGTGTTGAGAATTTTGCCATAAGAAAAATCAGCAGAATATCCAAAGTCATCGATGCTAATGGCAGTAGACGACCAATAAACGTCGCTTAGGCCATATTCACGGTAATTTGATGTTGTTATTCCTAACTCTCCTCCAAATGCTGCTAATAAATTTCTAGATGGTACGCTCCATCTTCCTGATGTTATTGATTGAGCTTTTTCAAATATATATGTTTTTGTATATACAGTATTATAATCTTTTAGATTCATTACGTAAAATCTCTCATTTCCACTTGTTTCTTTTGTAGCCAGTACTTTTTTTGCTCCAAATGGTCCATTATAACTTTCTTGACTCACATAATAACCCTTAATATCTGATACTGTTGATATTGAATATGAGCCATAACCACTTGACCCCCAAGAATCACTCGCACCTTTTTTTCTATCTGCAAATATTATTCCATCTACTGTTCCATCATTATCCACATCTGCATAATATCCTACTCCAGATTCTTCTGTAAATTCAGAACTTTTTATTGTTACAGAGTATGTTGCTGTTTTTTCTGTATAATTTGTACTTTCTGAACTTGTTACAGTTATTGTTGCTATTCCTTTCGCTACCGAATTTATTGTTACAATATTTTTACTTATACTTGCTGTTGCAACACTTGTATCTGATGATACAACACTTAATGTTCCAGTGTTTTCGTTTACAGTAAATGTTATACTATTTCCTTTATCTACTGTACCATTTGTTTCTGACAAAGTTATTTTTCCTTCTGCTTTTGCTACTGTTGCTATTACATTTATTGTTTTTGTTGTATATCCTGTTTTACTTGCTTTTATTGTTACTGAAATTGATGAAGCATTTGTTATTGTTGGCATTGTTGTGCTAAAATTGGTTCCATCTATTGAATATTCTATTTTTGAATCACTTGGATTGGCTGAAATATTTGTAATAACATTATGAGAATTTCCATCATATGTTCCATTATATGGAGTTGCACTTAGCGTAATTATTTTATCTTCTACATCTCCTGTGCTACCTCCACTATTTTCCCCATCACCTTTTGAAGAATTTGTTCTATTTTTTACATTATCTACAAAATAGCCATTTTTCCATATTTTTAATGTTCCATCTGAATTATCTTCCACATTGTCTATCGTACCATTTTCAATTTTTGTTTGTAAAAAATCTTTTAGTGTTTCATAGCCTTTTGAAAGGCTAAATTCTAAAATTGCTCTATTAATAACTTCCTTTGCTTCAGCCTCTTTACTTAAATTAGCCGATTGTTGAGCTTTTTTTATTATTCCATTATCTCCAACTACAGCATTAATACTTACACCGGCCAATATTAGTAAAACTACAATAGTTACGACTAGTGCCACTAGTGTTATTCCTTTCATTTCTTTCGTTTTCATAAAATTTATTCCCTCCTAAGTAATCCTTAAGTAATGAACTTAAGGACTAATAAATAACACGCAAACAGTTGTAAATACTTTAGTTGCTTAATTGTTGCATAAAAATTACAGTTCAATTTCAAAACCGTATCATTTTGATTTTTTTCCTTTAGTCTATTGCTACAATTATTTTTTAATGATATTATTACATAGGTTAATTCAACTTAAGTTCATTACTTAAGGATATTTTTTTCTTTGTTTACGAAAAATCAAGTATTAATCAATGTACATTACTAAATAAGTATGGAGAATTTTTCCAAGAAAAATTTACTAGATGTTCAATTAAAAAGTAAATGCAAAAATCCATTATTGAGTTTTGCATTTACTTATGAAAAATGTTTTTTATTTATGATTACGAATATTTTAATTCTTTTAGCATTTGAGAAATGTGATTTTTTCTTCTTTCTGTATCTGCATTCAACATTTCTGTTTCATTTTCATACATTTTTATAAGCTTGTCCATATCTTCACTTGATATATCTTCTTCATCTATTTCTCCATTATCATATTGTAATTTAAGATTTTTTAGTCTTATCTCTTCTTGTATTTGAAGTTGTTTAAGTCTTTGTTCTGCTTGCAATCTAAGTTCTTTTAATCTTCTTATTTCTTCATTTTCTTTTATTACTGTATTTTCAGCGAAATTTTCATTTTGGTTTTTATCAGTAATAAGTTTTTCATCAATATTATTCAAGTTTTCTTTCTTTTTTCTGAAGAAAAGTTTTTTGAAGAATTGAGATATTTTAGTAAAAATATTTTCTTTATATGGTATTAATTTATCTTCCTTCATCTTTCTTTCTCCTTTTCTTTTGTTGGTCTAATGCCTGCTCAACCTGCTGTTCTAATTCTTGTGCTTTATCATTTTGAACTTTAGCAGCATCTCTTTGCTTTTTTGCTTGCGTTAGTCTTTGAGTTTGTTCTATCTTCCCAAGATCAATTACTCCCAAAGCAACTAATTTTTGCTTTTCTTCTTCTGTTATTGCATAAGTACCTTTTCCTTGAACTGCTAGTATAGCACCACCTTTTTTAGCGCCAAGAGAATAATTTGATTCTACTCCTGTTTCTTCTATTACTTTAATAATATCAATATTGGGATATTCTTGTCCTATATCTTCCAATGTTTTTGTTACTTGCTTTTTCTTTCCATTTTCTGTTATCTTTTTTGAATATTTAAAGTTTTCAAAATCAAATTCTTGTTTTGCTAAAGCCTCACATACTCGCACAAATTTTGACATTGCACTTTCCTCTTTCTCTAGACTTATTACGCCTAATTCTACAAGCTTTTGTTTTTCTTCTTCTGTTATTGCATAAGTACCTTTTCCTTGAACTGCTAGTATAGCAGCACCTTTTTTAGCGCCAAAAGAATAATTTGATTCTACGCCTGTTTCTTCTATTACTTTAGTAATATCTATATTCGGACATTCTTCTCGTATATCTTCTAATGTCTTTTTTACACTTTTTCCATTTACAATCTTTGTATAGTTAAAATTACCAAAATCGAATCCTTGCCTTGCTAATGCTTCGCATACTCGCACGAACTCCGAAATTGCACTTTCTTTTGTTTCTAAATTTACTACGCCTAATTCTATAAGCTTTTGTTTTTCCTCTTCCGTTATAGGACTCATTCCATTTCCTTGGATTGCACGTTTAGCCATCTTTATTTTACCTCCAACCGAATAATTTGATTCTACTCCTGTTTCTTCTTTTATCTTAATAATATCTATGTTGGGGTATTCTTTTCCTATATCTTCTAATGTTTTGTATACTTGCTTTTTCTTTCCATTTTCTTTTATTTTCTTTGAATATTTGAAATTTTTAAGATCAAATTCTTGTTTTGCTAAAGCTTCACATACTCGCACGAATTTTGACATAGCACTTTCCTCTTTTTCCAAATTTATTACTCCTAATTTTATTAGTTTTTGTTTTTCTTCTTCTGTTATTACGGATGTTCCTGTTCCTTTAACTGCACTTATAGCATTCCTTCGGCTTCCACCTAACGAATAATTTAATTTAACTCCTGCTTCTTCTATTACTTTAATAATATCAATATTGGGATATTCTTGTCCTATATCTTCTAATGTTATATATATATCCTTTCCATCTATTCTTCTCGAATAAAAAATTTTTTTAAAGTCAAATCCTTGTTTTGCCAATGCTTCACATACTCTCACAAAAGTAGTCATTGCATGCTCGTCTTCTATTTTTTCAACTTCTTCATTTACTTCAACAAAGTCTCTTAAAACTCCTTCTATTGCGAAAGGTGATATATCTTCTTTACTTCCTTTCGATTTTGATATTGGTGGTAAATCAATATTCCACAAGTCAATTTCTGTTGCTAAATCAATAATCTCTTCTATTCTTGATTTATCTTCTTCTGTTAAATCTTCAAAATTTTCAAATTCATCTAAATATTTACTATATTTGTTTTGAATTCTTCTTAAAATGGCATAATAATGTTGTTCTTGTTTATTAGAACTGTTTCTATCTGGTATTATTCCATCTTTTTCGTTAATCCATTCTACTACAATTTTTAAAGATTCTAAATCATCTATTGGTTCTACATTTTCGAAGTCTTTTTCTATTTTTACTGTTAATGAATTGTTTGCTAAATCTATTACTACTGGTCTTTTATCATCTGGTAAAGGATTATCTTCATCTAATGCATATATTACTCTTCCTAATTGTTGTAAATACAAAATTCTTGAATTCTCATCTAATGCTCTAAACCATATAATTCCGTCTACTCCATCTATGTGTAATCCTTCATTTGCTTTATTCATTACAACCATAAATTTTGTTTCTTCTGAATTATCTGCTTCAAAGGCATCTAATTCTTGTTGGTTTTTATCTTTTCCTTCTTTGTTTTTTCCTTTGCCATTCCACGCTCCGCTCATTGCATGTAATTGTGGTACAATATCTGTTCCTGCAAATATCTTATTTAAATAATCTTGATATGCTTTTATTTTGTCGTCCCCAGTTTTTGTACCTATTTTGTTTCCATCTTCATCTTCTATGTCGCCTTGGTCTGATACCGGAATAAATACTATATATTTTCCGCCTTTTTTTACATTTTGTTTTATTATTTCTTCTTTTCCAATTCCTCTATCAAAATTTTTTCTTGCATCTTCTTCTAGTTTTTTTCTTGCTTCCTCTCCAATTTCGGCATCAATTTCTTGATTTAATTTTGCTCTTAATTTATCATATTTTTCTAATTCTTCAGCTCTTTTGTTTTCGTCTTCTATGCTATCAATTTGAGCTTTTAATTCTTCCATTTTTCCAGATGAAATTAAGTCATATTTACAATACACAAGTTTTGGATTTACCACATAACCCATTCTTATTGCATTTTCTAATGTCATATTTGCTGCTAAATGTTTTCTTTGGCTAATTTCTTCATCTGTATATCCAAGTTTCTTGGCTGTTTCATTTGCCATATCTCTTCTGTCAACATCTCTGGTTGGTGTTGCTGTTATTCCAAGCACTTTTACTTCTTCTGCTTGATTTTTTAGTAATTTGTCAATTTTTCCTTCCCATTCTTTTGCACCTGTTCTGTGTAATTCATCTAGCACTATCATTCCATATTGTTCTTTAATAACTTTTTGTCCTCTTTTTGCAAGCAATCCAGAATATGTTCCAAATGTTATATTTGGAAATACTTCTGCTATTATTTCGTCTTCTATTTTGCCAACTGTTCCCTGTTTTCCGTGCACATATTTTACAATATAACTTTTTATTTGATTTAATATTTCATCTTGTGGTGCTAAATATAGTATTTTTTCATTTGGATGTTCCTTGGCATATTGTTGCATTTGCGTTAAAGCCACAAAACTTTTTCCAGCACCTGTTGGTAGTATTACTTGTGCAAATTTATGGTCTTGAAATATTGTATTTATATTATTACAAGCTCTTTGTTGATAATCTTTTAATCTTATACCTGTGTTTTCTACATCATAATATCCTAAAAATCTTTCAACTACTTCTGTATTGATATTATTTTGCAAAACATCTTGTCTTGTACTTAATAATTGTTCTAAATTACCTTGAACATATTGTTCATAAATTCCATCTCTTGTTGCAATGTTTAACAATACTGTTGGAATTATGCTTTCTTCCACACCAGATTCTCGCAATTTTTCATATATTTCTGCACAATTTCTTTCTTGAAGTCTGGCTATTAACTCATTTTTTTCTGATGTTTTAAATTCTGCTATTCCTATATCTTGCCAATTGTACTTAGAAATTATTGCTTCTGCATAATATCTAGATTTATCTATTTTTTCACTTTCTTTAGCACTACTAAATACGTTAGTTATAATGTCTTTAGCATTATATAGTCCTCCATTTTGTAGAACATTGTCTAATTGTTCAGATGACAATTTTTTTATCTCATCAACTAATGCTTGCTCTTCTTGTTGTAAATCTAAACTTACAGACTCACTTAATTTTACACCTTTATTACTTTGTCTTGTTATTATTTCTGGCTCGACTCTAAATCCATTTTCTCTTATGTATTGTATAATATCTTCAAAACCAGAATTTTCCCCTAATATTTCACTTAAAACATTTGAAAGTTGTATTGCATTTTTTCTTGCTTTACTCAAATAAAACATATTCTTTACAATTGAATTTGCTTTTCCATATTCAACTTTTCCATCTGTTATTCCATACATTTCTTCAATTGAAATATCATCTTTAACCTTTTCTTCAATTTCTGGTATAGCAGGAATTTTAACACCATTTTGTACTGCTGTTATCAATGTTCTTTTTAATTGTTCAACTCTGCCTTTATCCAATCCATCTATTTGTTGTATTAATGCAAATAAATCAACTACCTCTTTTGGAACTTCTATAATATTTTCTTGTTTTATATCTCCATAATGAATTACCTCTGTAGACGAAAATGCACTTCCTATTGTCTCTCTTAATTTCGAATTAGAAGAATGTGGTATTACATGTTTTAATACTTGCTCATTTTCTAATATTGCTAATTTTGCATATACTTTATTTACTTCCAATACCTGCTCGTCATCTAATGACTGATAATTGCTAATTCTTGCCTTTGGAGAACTATATATTATTCCTTTTCTTAAATGTGCTCTATCTAAACTTACTTCTTCTCTGTTAGCAGTGTATCTTTGAGCAATTATATCTTTTAAGTCTTTACTTTCAGTTGTTTTATCTATCTCCTCAAAAGCATTCGAAACTCTTTGTTTTGCATCTTCTGGCAACCTTTCTATTGCTTGTTGTATTTTAGAATACAATTCTTTAAGCATATATTGGCCAGCTGCTACTGTTTTCTCTTCAAATTCTTTTTTTGGAATTTTAACCATTACATATTTATCTTTATAAGAGCCTCTTCCATAATTTACTGCAATATTTGCATTACTTGTAAGTGATATGCAGTTTGTATCTTTTCTATAATGCATTTTTATATGGTCATATATTTCTTCTAAAGAAATTTCTGAAGCTTCTGTGTATTTGGCATCTCCATCAAATCTTTCTCTATCTGTTCTTATTCGTTCTATCTTTCCATCTGTTGATGTAGTCGTTTGTTGCTCAATATCAGCATTATCAGCCATATTTAGTGCTCTAAAAAAATAATAGTTTTCTTCATCTTGTATTACATTAAATTTATTTATATCAAAAATATCAAAATCCATATCTTTATTCCTTTGTGGTTATCTATTAAATTTTTCATTTTCATTATAACATAAAAATTTTTAATTTTTATAATATTTTTCAAATAATTTTATAATTTTTATATTTTTCTTTAAATGTAAATTAGAAAACAGTAATGTTTTATTGTTTTTGCATATTTCGTATATTTTCTATAAAATCTTTATATTATTTAACCCAAATGCACCCCGAGAATTTGCCCGAGGTGCACTCTTTTGCAAAAGAGTATGTTCTATGCTATTGGTAATGCGAGTAAACAGTTCGAGAAGTCAAACTATACCTTTGGGCTATTTCAGGAATCGAATCCCCAGCTCATGCAATCTCATGAAGTTCTTCATCACGAGATAAGTACGTTCTGCTATTGTAGCCGCCATAAAAGAAATGCCTCCTTATAAAATTATTTATTTAGGATTTGCTACTAGCTACTTTTTACATTATAGTACAGAACAGCCTTAAGTGCAAATTGCACAAGGCTGTTTTGTTTTACATAATTTTTTTAGTACTTGCTCTTTTTGTTGTTTTTTTCGTTGTTGTCGTTTTTTTAGTGCTTGCTTTTTTGGCTGTTGCTTTTCGTGTTGTTTTCTTTTTTGTTTCTCCTTCTTTTTTTACTTCTTCTGGAGTCCAAATCTCTCCTTTTTTAGGCTTATTCCAAGATATATAATTACAGCTCTTTGGATTATTTTCACATATGTAGTAGTTTCTTTTTCTCTTTGTTTTTCTAACTTGAACTTTTCCACCACATACTGGGCATGGTTCATCTATAGTTACAACGAATGGTTTTACATTTTTGCACTCTGGGTAACCAGGGCATGCTAAAAACTTGCCGAATCTTCCCATTTTTACTACCATCATTCTTCCACATTTATCACACTGTACATCTGAAACTTCATCTTCTAGTTTTACATGTTCTAGCTCTTTATCAACTTTTTCAAGCTCATTTTCAAATGGTGGATAGAAATCACGCAATATTTGTTTCCATTCTTCTTTTCCAGATGCAACTTCATCAAATTCGTTTTCTACCTTAGCAGTAAATTCAACATCTACTATATCTCCAAAGTTTTCTGTTAATAATTTGTTTACAACTTCTCCAAGTTCTGTTGGAACTAATTGTTTCTTCTCTTTTTCTAT
>ERZ773192.773-NODE-773-length-37553-cov-4.664622_pt1 | contig 37553 bp, 68 predicted proteins | sample MGYA00581010_ERZ773192 | MGnify/ENA primary metagenome ERZ773192 (study PRJEB29015, sample SAMEA2737741) | human gut metagenome | biome: human gut; feature: human-associated habitat; material: faeces | place: China | collected 2012 ...
TTTTATTTAACTGCTTAAAAGGATACATATTTATCACCACTCCATTTTTATTATATCATAAAATGAAGATATTTACTATACTTTGTTATTTCCTTTTATTTACTATGATTTATTGTTATTCTTTTTTATAATTTATCATACTTTTTCAAGTTTTTAGTCACTATTTAGTACCTAAAAAGGAGTGATTAAAAATGTATTGTAAATGTAAGTATTTAAAGCAAAGACAAAAGAATTATAAGTGGTATGGATATTGTACTAAAACAAAAAAAATAGTACCTCTATTTTGTAAGGAATGTGATGTTGTTGAATATAATGAACAAAAGACACTCAAACCACGCACAAATAGACAAGCTAAGAGAGAAAAAGAAAGATTTAGTATAATTTATCGTGATTTAACTAAATGCTGTAATTGTGGCTCTAAAATAGGTATAGAAAAGAATGAAGTTTTTGAGGGCTCTTATCGTCAAATTTCTATAAGGTATGGAATGGTATGTCCCTTTTGTAAAACTTGTCATACTCAATTTCATAATGATATTATGCTCAACTTATTTTATAAAGTTATGTTTGAAAAAGAATTTTTGAAAACACATTCTAAAGAAGAATTTATAAAAATATTCGGTCAAGACTATATTTTTAAATTAGAGCAAAAAAAAAGAAGCTAACCAACTAAGGCTAGCCTCTTTTAATATCTCACTTTCTAAAATAATTTTATATTATCCCATCTTGTTAAACCATTTTTAAGATTTAGGTTTACTTGTCTTTGTACTTCATCATAATTAGAACCTAAAGCTTTTCTACGAGCTTCTCCATTACCGAAGTCACCTCTTATAGTTTTACGAACTAGATCTAAAATATCAACGCTTGGAGTTGGTGCTGGAGTTGGCTTATTACTATTTAACAGCTCATTAACTTTAGCTTGAACTTCATTATAATTATATCCAGCATTAGTTAAACGATTATATCTTTCATCACCATTTCCCCATTCACCACGGATAACTTCTTTAGCTACCTCATCAACGCTTTTCTTTGCTGATGGTGTTGGAGTTGGTGCTACTACTTTTCCTATGGCTGGATTTACTATACAACCTCTAAATGTATAAGCACTACCTAGTCCCCATCTTTCATTAGTATTTCTTCTTGTACTATTCCAAAAAGCACTTCCACCATATCCGGATTCACTTGTATAAATAGTATTGCTGTCTATAATTTTTTCAACAACAGCTACATGACCTGCTCCATCGTTTCCTGACAAAGTTCCTTTTTGCCAAACCATAATACCACCTAAAGTTGGTACTGATGATATTTCTAAGCCATAAGTATTTTTAGCTCTTTCAATAAAATTTTCAGCATTACAATTTAATGATGGATATTTCATAGCACCAATTATTTCATTGAATCTTCCACAAGCATAACCAACACAATTAGACAATACATTACATTGACTATCAGTAGGACTACCTTGGATACAAGTTGAATATCCACCTTTACTTTTAGTAATAAAAAATTTATTTCCTGATGTAGGTTTAGTCGTTCTTACATTCATTTTCAATTTCACCGTCCTCTACTAAAATATCCATTCCATCTTCATTGAAAGTTGTTTGTACTTCCAATTCTTCAACTTCTTTTGTTGTTTCTTCTACAACGATTTCTTTTTCTTCCATTTTAATTCCTCCTTTAAATGAAAATCATTTATAAAAAAGAGAGCAATTTATTTGCCCTCTCCTTTACCATTATTAAAATTACTTAATCCATTAGAGCCTAAGCTAATTGATATAGCTGTTAGTAAATATATAACTATATCTACAGCCCTAAATGTTCCCATAACAATATTTGTTATAGTCAATAATATAAATGCAATAAAAAAACTCCAATACTTCGTTGGAATCTTTTTTATATACTTTAACCCTTTAGTAAATTCTACCACCATAAATACTATAGCGACAAAACTTGCATAAGTGGTTAAGGTGTCCCACGAAAGAAAATTATCCATATTCTACCTCCTATCACTTTCTCATAGAATCTTCAATATTATCAAGTCTATGATGAGCTGATTTAGTAGAAGATTCTACCGCCGACACTCTTTCAGCTAACGATTGTAAAGATTTCGATATATCTTTATTATCAAGCCTTATTTCATCAACATTTTTACTAATTATATCTAATTTAGTATCAATTTTAGTTGTTGTTGCTACTTCCTCTTTGGTTTCTTGTTTAGTATTCCTTTTACTATTCATATAAAAAGTAGCATAACCAATAATACCTCCAATAATAGTGAACACTAAGCCAACTGATATACTATCCATATTTAATCCTCTTTATTACTTTTGCTTTCTACAGGAATATCAGGGAATTCCACATTATAAGGAAATCCCTCTTGTTTAGTAATATCTCTTAGCTTTTGTCTATACTCAGCCCATTCACCATTAAGAATCTCATTAAAATTAGTAAAGAAAGTTTTAATTGTTGATAATAAATTACCTGCTGTTATTTCACTAGGAATATTTAATCCTATTCTATCTAGTAATAAGTGTTGATCACTTTCAGCTAATAACTTATCTCTTACTTCCCTTACTTTATTAGCCATAGCTTCATAATCTCTAGTTTTAGCTAAAACTAGCCAATCATTTAAGTTATCATTTATTGCTTGCTCTAAATCATTTCTATAAATAGTAGTGATTTTATAAACTGAGTATTCATAAAGTGTTTCATCTTCTTCTTGAATCTCTTTTACATCATCAAAAAAAGCAACTTCAATTAAGTTGCCTTTTCTATCACCTATTTTGAAACTTTCCGGAGCTATTGTACTTCTTGCTTTCATTTCTTACAACCTCCTTACATTTCTTGTAATCAATAAATGGTTTAATATATTTTTGTTGATAATTATATGAATCACAATGTTTTAACCAACCACTATAACTTAACATAGCGGAAGCGTCTTTGAAATTCAATTCATCTTTTTTAGAAATCTTTTTTGCTCTTCTTTTTATACGCAAAAAATTACTTCTTCTTAAAGTAGTATATCCTCTATAAAATCTATATCCTAAAAAATCAATAGGACGGCTTTCGGTTTTAAATAATTGCCAATTTTCTTTTATAGTCAATTTTTCATTTCCTAAAAATTCTTCAATAGCATATTTAACTTTTCTTAATTCCTTTTTATTATTTGAAAAAAGAACCATATCGTCCATATAACGAATATAATATTTTACTTTCAATACTTCTTTAATATAATGATCTAAATCCTGTAAATAAAAATTAGCAAACCATTGAGAGGTATAATTACCAATAGGTAAACCCTCTTTACCGCTATCAATAATAACATCTATTAAATCTAGCGTATCTTTGTCCTTTATTATTTTTCTAAATTTAGATTTTAATATATCCTTATCAATACTAGGATAAAACTTTTTAACATCAAGCTTTAAACAATATTTAGTATATTTCCTATCATTTACTAATATTCTTTTCAAATAATTCATTCCTCTTTGGATTCCACGACCTTTAATAGAAGCACAGCATAATTCATACATACCTTTATAAATAATTGATTGTATTTGTAGCATTAAAGCCCAGTGTACTACTTGATCCGGATAAAATCGAGGCTTATAAATTATTCTTTCTTTTTTATTAGCTCCATCGTGTATTATCATTTCAATATACGGACTAGGAGTATAACTTTTTTCTTTTAGCATTTTTTGAACCTGCATAGCATAATAAGTAGGAGAATCTAATATTTTTTCAACATTTTTTCTCTTAGTTTTACCCATACTAGCTTTACAAATTGCTAATTCAATATTGTCTAGCTCAACAATTTTTTCATAAATAAATCCTTTTCTTTTCATTCATTTGTCACCAAATTCTTATATTTGCCTGCCACTTTTTCGAGAAATTCCATCTTTCAGGAGATAAACCTACTAAAGCAACCCAGAACGACTAATTTTCAGCAAGGGCTGAGGAAAATGATGTGTAAGTTATTTTATATAAGTGGTCGAGCACCGGTCGTAATACCATAATAAGAGGAAGTTTCAGCAAACCACCAATACCACAAGCCGACATAAGAAAGTGTACCATCAAAAGCACCGCCGACAAGAGAGGCTTAATTAAGACCGAGCTAACACACCAAATCCCTTAATGTGTATTTTAAATATAATAAGTCGAGCACCGATGTTAGTGTTAGCAACACTCGAAGTATCCCAACAATTCCAATACCACAAGCCAGCTGATAAACCATTATCATATCTACCGCCGACAAGAGCAAAGGATATGCAAAGAAAAACACCAGCACTGAACACATCAAATCCCATAATGAGTATCTTAATATAATAAGTCGAGCACCGTCACTGATATAAATATTAGACGAAGTATGGTTCACAGTCCAACACCACAAGCCAGTACGCTCAGTATCGGTAGTATAAGCACCGCCGACAAGATGATTGGAAGTATGACAGGCACTCTCATACACATCATTTCCCTATAAATAAGAAGTCGAGCACCGATCATACCGCCAGTAATAGAGGAAGCCAAAGCAAACCACCAACAAGCAAGTCCACCCGCAATCGAGCCATCAAAGGCACCGCCGACAAGAACGTAACTCATAGCAAAACAGCACTCATACACATCAAGTCCCATTATCAAACTAAGTAGTCGAGCACCGACAACACCAAAGGCACCAGAATCCTCGCGGAAACTCCAATACCACAAACCACTAGAAGAATCAGTATACCAGCCACCGCCGACAAGAAATCTAAATGATTTAAGAGTGCCCACACACACCAAGTTCCTTAAGAACAAATTAAGTAGTCGAGCACCGATGGTAGTCCACACATTAGACGAAGCATTATTGAAATTCCAATACCACAAGCCAGCCTTGGAAGTGTTGTTCCAATTACCGCCGACAAGAGCAAAGAAACCAATAAGTAGCTAGAACTACAAACCGGTACAAAACACATCAAATCCCTTATAAGAAGTCGAGCACCGATGTCGGGAGTGGTAAGACCGGAAGTAGCACTCCAACTAGAAGCAAACAACCCATCTTCAAAATCACTTCTCCACTGACCGCCGACAAGAGAATCAGCAAAACAAAGGACATCTACTCAACTACACATCATTCCCCATAAGGTAATTTTATTTTTATAATCGACTAAAGTCGATTCTTTTTATGGGAGGCTGGTCGCCCCCAAACCCCCACTTTACTGGTTTCTAAGAAGTCGAGCACCGAAGCTAGCGTAAGCAACACCCGAAGTATCCCAACAATTCCAATCCCACAAGCCAGCTGATAAACCATTACCATATCTACCGCCGACAAGAGCAATCCTATCACCCTCAGCTTGGTAATAATAATCACACATATTCGTATCACTACTTCCAACTGATTCAGTAGCTAACGCTACCATAGGATTAGCAGAATCATATCCTAGCTTAGAAGCAAATCCATTAGCGGTTGCATTAGTATAACCTAAAGCTTTATAACTACCACTAAATGTATCTACAGCATATTTATTAGAATCATAGCAAATATAAGCTTTTCTATCTTTAATATTGATTCCATCAACAAATTGCCATATATTACCGAATATATCTTCAATACCTCTATAAATCATAGAAGTATTATCAGTTCCGTCTTTGCTTCCTGACTTCATACCCAGTACATCACAACCACCACTATTTATTGGTGCTGTGTGAGAGCCATTAGTATAACCTAAACCAAGTTTAGATTGACTATTATAGTCAGCATATTCTACTAAGTAAAGCATTTGTAAGATAAAATAGTGCCAGTCCATTTGACCGAATCCAGCTCCTAAACTTCTTGCATAACTTCTAAAGTTTGTAATAGTTTTATTTGTGAATGGTGCGTATCCACTTCTACTATAAACTCTTGATTCACTGCCTGACATAGTATATCTACCAACCGAAAACTCTTCACTTTTAATATAACCAGCTAACTTATTTTTTGAGATTAAAATATATTCATAATTTTCATCTCTATATCTTTTCCAATAAAATTCAGGTATCTTGGTAAATACATCACCATTTGAACCATCAAATTTAAAGGTTGGATCACCATAATAGGCGGTTATTTGCTTAGCTGTTATATCATAATTGTACGAAATTATATCACTCCACGGATAAATTTCATCAAAATCATTTCTTACAGGCGTTGTTCCTACTTGAGCGTTAGCTACAAGTCCCACAGCGTCTTTTATTCTCTCCCAAGCTGATGACGATGTAGTTAATGACCTTTTAATACCATATATTTTATTTATATTTTTAGTATCAATAGCACTAACATTTATTGTTCCTCTTGCTACTAAATTTTCATCATCACTATTCAACAATGAATATTTGAAAGTTATATCTATATCTTCATTAGGTAATTCAGTAGTTATTACTTTAAATCCACCTGTATAAGATAAAGTATAAGCAATATTTAGTTTAGCTTGATTTTCAATATCCAACATTCCATCAACAATAGTTTGAGCTGTAATGTCCTCATTTATTATATCATATTCGTAGTATCCTGTACTAGTGTTTTTAGTCCAGTTAGCCACGAGTAAAGTAGTAGAATATCCAAAATCTCTATTTTCAAATGATTCTTCAATTCCATTTTCAATATTATTCATTATCTCAGCTTCTACAAGAGTTCCATCTTGAGCAACTTCCCCCGGATCTTGAGTTAAAGTTATAATATTGTTATCTTGGTCTTTATATCTATTAGGAAATTGGACTATTCTATCTTTCCAATTCGTTTTATTATATTGTTTCATAAACTAAACTCCTCTCCACAATATATCAAACCTGCATATTGTTTTATTTTTACAAAGCCGGCAGGCTCTTGATTATCAGGCTTAGCATACAAACCAATACCATTAGCTCCACAATAGAAAGTATTACACTTTCTTAATTCTCTCATACAAGAATCAATAATACCTTTTATTAAAGTTAAATCTTTTTCAAGAATATTAGCTTTAATATAATCCATTGTTTTACTAAATTCTATTTCTTTATATTCTTCACCTAGATTCATACCATTTTTTAAAGTTAGAATATTTTGTCTTATTCTATTTATATCTTTAATGTGAGGTATGTCTTTAATATTCCAATCAGTTTTTACTTCTATATTGATTGGATAATAAAATAAATCACTATTATTTAGTAGATTCATTATATATTCACAATTACTTTCTATTCTATTTAAGTCAGTATAATTATAAGCACCTTTATTATTGCTATTAGTTGGATCTAATTTTATTAAATCAACATCAGCTTGTGTTCTATCATATATAGGATCTATCCACGCCATTAGTTATCACCTACTTTTACTACTACACTATTACCAGACCAAGCTCCATCATATTTTATATTGTTTTCTACTAAATACCCAATTAAACTATTACTAAAGTCAGTTTCTATAGGAATAATCTCTCTAGTATCTTTTACAATATCTCCTCTATTTTCAAAAGAGTAAATATTTCTATTGTTGTACCAGTTTCCTATAAAGTCTTTTAATTTAGTTTCTTTTGAACTTTCAACCATTTGAGTAATCAAATCATTTTTATATTCAATATTCTCACCATCATCATTGAATTGTTTTGAATCTATTGTTTGACTATTATTTATTTTCTTACCTGATACTTTTAAAGATATTGTATCTTCACCAGTATTAGTAATTTTTAATATTGCATATCTACCATAATAATTAGCACTAACTATAGTTCCACCTGTTATAGTAGCTGATATGTCAGTTGCTAAGTCATATTCTATTTCAATAGTCTTTGTTCCTGTTATCTCTAAAGATTCATTTTTAAACAATTCACTTACATTATCTTCCTTAGAATAATGATTTATATATATGATAGTATTATGTAGCTCACTTTGTACTTTAACTACAGGATTGCTAGTAATAAAATCATATTTCATTCCATCAGGATTTAATACATAGTTAAAAGGTTGAATATTTATAACGTTCTCTCTATTAGTAAATAAAATACAATTTCCAGTAGTTGCTATTATTTGAAGTAATTGTCTAGCTTCTAATTTAGGTAAAGGTGCGTCAGTCTTAATCGACTTTAAGCCACTCCATAAATTATATTGGCTACTATCTATATTACTATCTTCTAATACATCTACCGCTAAATCATATAAGCTTCTACCACTAGAATTATACACACCTTTTTTATATACTTTAGTAAGATAATTGATAAGTGAAGTCGTACTAAATGATACTTGATTTTCTCCAACCTCTACCGAACCAGTAAGAAGCATTTTTCCACCTAATATCCATTCAATAGTTCCATCGTCTAATTGATAGCCCCATTCATAAGAAATAGGTTGTTGCTGTAATATATATCTATACCAGCCTTGCGGATTATCAGGATTAAACAATTTATTCATATTATCAATAGTAAACTTAAATGTATGAGTAGGAAGTTCCGAGTTTATCATTGTTGTTTTTTCTTTACTTTCAGCACTAATTAAGTTCTCATCGGTATATGTTTCCATAATACCAAATAGTAATTGATTTACTCTTATTCTCCTATAAGGTAAACTAGATTCTATAAAATATATTTCAATTTTATTCCATCTAACTAACTCTTCATTATCAGCAAAAATTAATCTATCACTATAACTACTCAAAGTATAATCTTTATCCATAATCATAGTGCTATCTCTATATGCTTTTACCTTTAGTTTTTTTGCATAGTTTTTATCAATACTATCAAAAACCATTGTAAGTCCTAAAGTAGTTAAGTAAACGCTTGATGTAAGAGTTATACAAGCTTTATCACTAAACAAACAATTTTTATCACTCATATAAGAACTCACATAAGTTTGTTCAAGTTCTTCACTACCATATATTGGTTGACTATCATTAAGAAGCCAAAAGTTTTTTTCAAGTGTAGCATAATTTTTAGTTTGAGGTATTGTTGTTTCTTTGATATTATCTAAGTCACTAAATATCTCTTCACTATTACTTGATAAGTCCGGATTAGTTTCCGGATCCACTATATTAAATTTAACTTTCAAAAACCCAAGATTTCTCTTAGTTTTTTTAAGTTGTTCAATCATATTTTTACTTGCCATAATCTAATACCCCATATCAATAATGTTTACTTTAACATTTTTATATTCAATAGGCTTTTGTACTGACTGATAGTTTTCCCATTTACTAGGTTCACCACTCAAGTTTCCAAAATAAAACCTGCGAACAACAACATCAAGTTCATCACTATCATAATAAGTTAAAAGAACTTCAAAATTAGCTACTTTCTTTTTTAACCAATTATAATCTTCTAAAGTTAAAATAGGAAAGACTATGTTATTAAACTTATTTATTCTCCTATTTATAGGTTGAGCTATTGTTTGTCCTCTAGTATTACGAGTACCTTTTACTAATTGCTCATTTTCTTCTAAATATCCTACTTGAGGATTACTAGGAAGAGCTTCACCATTAAATAAAAACAATGGATTTTTACCTTTTTTTATCATTAGTTATCCCTCCTTAATAAGCAAACGATGGATTTTTTCCACCATCATAACCTTTGTCTTTCTTATTTTTATCATAAACATATACTAAATCATCACCATCAGCGGTTAATTTTCCAGTAATATTTACATCTACCTTTTGAGAAGTATTATTTATTTTAGATTCTTCAAGAGCTTCTTTCATAGTTTCTTTCATCATATCTCTTGGAGATACAATTTCCGGATTGGATCTTGCATTAGAATATTCAGCAACCCTTACTATAGTTTCTTTATCTAGTACGCCTCCGGTTTCTAGGCTAGGTATTTGTGGAACATTTACAAGTTTTATCAATCCTTTAAATGGTTCTATTCCTAAGAATGATATATCCCTGACAGTCTTTAAAGCTCCATTTATTGCATTAAATGGTATAGAAACAACTTTGTTTATACCAGCTATTAAAGTATTAACTACTGACCTAAACGCATTGAATATACCATCTTTAATACCACTAAAGATTCTTCCGCCACTAGAGAATATATTTTTTACACCATTCCAAGCATTACCAAATATGTTTTTAAAGAATGTCGCCACTGATGAGAAGATATTTTTAATACCATTCCAAGCGTTTTGAGCTCCATTCTTCATAGTATTCCATATACCATTAAATAGATTAGCTAAAGGCTTAATAACAGCATTATTAAACCAAGTGCTTACTACTGACCATATAGACACTATAATATCCCAAGCACCTTTAAATATTGCTCTTATAGTATTAAATAAACCAGTGAATAAAGAAGCTACAGCGTCTATTATTCCACCTAAGAAAGTTTTTAAACCCTCCCAAGCTTTACTCCAATCACCAGTAAATACTCCTGTAATAAAGTCCATTACGCCACTTAGTGCGTCAATGATACCACCTATTATTCCGCACAAACCATCAATAACAGGTTCTAGTACATTCATAATTACATCGATAATTGTATCTATTATTGGTTTTAAGAACTCCCATACTGAGCCAATAGCTATAATTATTCTTGATATACAATCTAAAACTTTATCAACTACTGGAGCTAAATAAGTTTCATACATTGTCACTACCCAAGCCATAATTTCTTGAGCATATCCAAATAAATCAGCTAAAATACCTAATACTACATTTAAAGCACTTTGGAAATTATCACTCATAACCCAATTCAATAAAGAATTAGCTATACTTTTAACAATATCTTGTATGCCTATAAATATATCAGCTATAGCTTGAATTATTGCTGTTCCATTTCCAGCGTTATTCCAAGCATTAGCTAGAGCCTGAGATAAAGCTCCAACAATATTGAATACATTAGTCCACATTTCTAAGATATTTTCGACTATTTTTTGTCCTGTACCATTAGTCCATACTTCAAATATAGAACTAAACACAGCTATTCCTAGACTTTTTATACCCTCAAAAGCATTTTTTAAACTATCTATAAAAGCTTTACCTTTGTTATCCCAAGCTTCTTTTATTGGATCAAATAAAGTAGCTAATAATTTTTTAGCTTTATCAATCCAATCAAAAAGAAAATCAAGTTTATCCATATCTACAGGCTCTACAGTTATAGGCTTGTTGTCATTACCTGATCCAGTATCGGTGCTGACAGTATGGAACTCATCTAAACTAGATTGAGTATCACTTAATTTTTTAGTTGATTTAGCTTGACTATCTAAGGCTTTTTTATTAGCTCTTGCAACAAGATTTATTCCTGTAAGAGCCTCAACAAAAGCATTTACATAGCTTACAGCTTTTGAAAATAAACTAATAACAAACTCTAATATTGGTGCTAATAGACTTCCTAGAACATTCCAACAATTTTGAATAGAATTGCTTAATTGTGTATCATAACTTAAATATGATTGCATAGCTTTACTAACCATACTAACCGCTGTTCTAACGCTTAGTAATCCCATAGCAAATCTTTTTATGGATTTTATTCCATTATTAAAGGTAGATGTAAATGTCTTACCTAGATTTTTGCTTTCTGATAAAACATTCTTAAACTTACCACCTAGCCCCGCTAGATGTGTCCCAGCTGACTTGACCTTAGCTTTTATCTTATCAAAAGCACTAGAAGTTTCCTTACCTGTGTTTTGACCTTGACTTTGCAACTTTCTAAGTCTATTTTCAAGTCTTTCAATATCAGCTTCAATCTTCATTGTATCTCCAACTTCAAAACCCATATCAGCTTTAGCTAATAAATCTTTTAAATCCTCAATTTTAGTCCTTAAATAATCTTGTTGCTTAGCTGTTTCTTGAATAGAGCCACTATAACTCTTCATTTGAGCTTTCATTTGTGATACGCTAGAAGCACTTTTACTAGCCATATCTTTTGCTTGAGTAGTTAGATTTTTCATAGGCTCAACACTCTTAGCTACAGCTGATTTAACTTCATCAGTTATTTTTTTAATACCACTCATAGCGTCAGTAATATTAGCCCTTATAATTATTTCTAATTCTTCTATTGTAATAAGTCATCACCACCATTCCTTTGTGTGATTCCTTATTATTCTTTTTCTTTCGTTTCTTGCCTCAACTCTTCCGTCAATTCCAACATTAAATTGACTAATTCCTCTCCCTCACTTGCTTTTCTTTCAAATACACTTTGTCTTGCTAATTCCTCTTCAAATAATTCCGGATAAATTTCTTTAATAAGGTTTATATTTTTAGGATTTTTAGCTGTCATACCTGAGCCTATCATTTTATTACCCAAATTTTCAGCTAACAAGATTCGTGATTTAATTTCCTGCTCATATTGGAGAGAACGAGATTCTACATACAAAGCTACTTCTCTATAAATAGAATCCCAAAATTCGTGAGGTTTCATTCCAAATCTATAAGCTAAAGGTTCTAAATCATATATTAGATCTATATAATCTAGCCTTTGTATCCTTTGAACTCTTCCGCTACTACTTCTCCCATTACTTTTTCCGCTGTATTGGTAATTACTTGATTGATGTCGAAGCTGGCTAGCGGATTGTCCATTTGAGCCTTTATTTCTTCCTCCGTCATCTTTTTGCCGAAAAAACTTTTATCATTTATCTCCTCAGCTAGTAATTTATATATAGCTTCATAATCAGTTTCATTCTCATTAACATAAGCTTCCATCATATCATAAACTTTGTTAGAATCGTTATTTAATTCTTTCTTTGTTTCGTCATCAGCAAAGCTTAAAAGAGCGTCAGCTAAGAACTCAAAATCTACATCGTTTAGAGCCTTAAAAAAAGCGTCCCTTAAATTTTTAACCTTTAATTTTTTATTCATAGCAACTATTTTTTTCATAGTTGCTGTAAATGAATATTCTTTATCTTTTACTTTTAAAATCATAATAAAACCTCTTTCCTTTATTTTTATTTTTTATTAGTAGCTTTTTCTACATTTTTAGTTTCTTTACTACTTATTTTTTCTTTTATTTCTTCAAATCTAGGATTAGAACGGAAGTGTTTAAGATGTTCCGCATTGGTAATATCCCAAACACGACCAGTTTCCTTATTTTTAAATTTAGCCATTATTTATCACCTATTAGCTACCTGATTTAGTTGGAGCTACTGGTAATCCGTGACTTTCCTTTACACTAGAATTTCTATATAAAGTTAAAGTATCTTTAATAATATCTCCAGCTGTAATAGTATCACCAGTTAAATCCATTTGAGCTGAGAAAGATTTAACTAAAGGACTTTCTCCACTAGCACAAGTAGATTCAGGATAACGAATGAAGAAATAATAACTTTTATTGCTATCAGCTTTAGTCTTTAATTCATCGTGTTGTTCACTCTTATAAAGAACTGGGATAGCTGGAGTAGTTGCTTTTTTACTACCTTTACTTTGTTCCTCTCCGTCCATATCAGTAGTTTGATATGTCACAGCTTCTGCTGGATCTTCTATTGCTGGAATTTCCTCAGTATACATAATTAAAGTTAAATCAGATTCACTTGGATATTCCTTTTCACTTATATAAATTTTAGTTAAAGTACCTGTTTTAGGTGTCATATATATTCCTCCTTTACCTATTTTACTTTTTCTAAACTATTTGTGAGAGCATTATAAAACACCTCATAATTCCCTCCATAACGATGACATTTAGTGTTCTCGTCATAAAGGTTTATAGGTGTTCCTGTTCTCGTAAAATTATATCCTCTTAATTTACTATCTATTTCATCAGCAAGTTCTATGCTGGTAATTTTCTTTTTAGTCCAAGCCTCACAAGTTATTGAAAATCTTGATAATATTGGTATCCTTTCTCCGTTTACTTCGTCTAATCTCATTGGAGCTTGTACTACTATACAAGGAAATTTACTATCTCCATTAGGATTTTCTCCTACTACTTGTTTCATAATAGTTTCTAATATAGTTATTACCATATCGTAAAATTCACTTACTTTAAATTCTTTCACTTTAATACCTCCATCAATAATTTTCCTATTCTCTCATTTACTAGATCAGCATTTTCCTGACGAGAGGAAAAAGACGCTGGACGCATAAATGGAAATGGTTTAGTTGCAAACATTAAATAGAATTGTTTCCCATCTATTACTATTATTCTTTCAGGACTAAATTGTCTATCTACCTTTTCTACAGGCAAGAACCAATATCTATATCCACTTTGAATAAAAGTCTTAGTTTGTCCTATGTGTGGTAATTCAGCTTTAGTTCCTGTACCATATTCCAAAAATGGTGCGTGAGAAAATAAATCTTTGTTAGTATAAACTCTACCAACAACTTTACCTTTGTCAAAATCCAATATTTCAATAGGAATAAGTTTCTCATCTTTATTTCCGCGCTTATTTTTCAAAGCTTTTTCTTGAGTATTTTTTAAAGAATCTTCAACACCTAATTTAGCTGTTTCAGGAAGCTTTTTAATTATAGTTTCCATCTTCTTTTCAAAACTTTTAAGATTATCTTTATTCCAACTTATATCAATCATAACTATTCTCCGTTATTAGTAATTAAAGTATAAAGTTTTGTTTTACCTATTTGTGGCTTATTTTCAACTAAATAATAAGGTTTTTTATCATTTTTAACCTTTTTATCATCATCTACTTCTAAAGGACTAAAAGATATTCCATCACCTTTATTTATATCGACTTTTCTATCAATACGAAGTTTAACAATTTCATAGTCTATTTCACCAGCACTATTGCGGTTTAATTCGTCTATGTCTTGCTGTGGATTTAACATTTCTTCACCTTTATAATACCAATCAGTAGTATAATCACCCTTTATCAGTTTTTTTTCAGGTTTGTAAATGTATATTTTGGATAAGTTCTTTATCCTCATTTCATCACCCTAATAGATCTAACTTTTTGAGCTAGTTTTTCTTCTATATCTTCATAAGATGTAGATAAACTTCCCTCAGTAGAACTAGAACTACCCTCATCTCCTCGTAAAAGATATGCTGATTTAACAGCCTTATAAACATACGGATATAATTTTTCATCGTCTTTTGAACGATTAGAATTGTTGGAGGCAATAGAAATATAATCATCAATAAAATCCGACAATATACTATCGTCCCCAGTTTTAAAGTTCACGCTAAGGTCATCTTTTAACCTTTTTAGCATTTTACTTTTAGCTTCTTCTTTCATTCTATTACCCTCCAATTCTAATTATTTTATTCCTCAGGAATTAAAGCTAATAAATCATCTTTTTTCATATCTTCACTAGCTTCAATATCAAGAGTTTTAAGATAAGCTACTAATTCTTTTTTAGTATAATCCTTAATAGCTTTTTCTTTAGGAGCTTCTACTTCTTTTAATTCTTCGTAAGCGTCACTTCTTGCAAATTGCTTAGCAACTTCCTTACTATTAACTAATAAAACAGCTCCTGATTCTTTACATAAAAACTTTCTCATAATTTAATTCCTTTCTTCTCTTTATTTTTTTATTTAACTACGCTCTAGTGTAATATGTTTCTTCACTATCGAATGTAGCACTTGATGGAACAGCTGTATATTCACCTTTATTATAAGTGTAATAAGTTGTACCACTAGCAAATTGTGTAATTTTAGCTTCTGTATAAATATAATCACAATCGTATAAGATAATTTCAGGTACTAAAGCTTCTCCACCTGAGTATGCGAATAATTCAAGTGCTATAGCGTCATCGAATGGTACTTTTTCAGCCCCATACTCACTTGTATAGTTTGGCAATGCTATAGCTTCTTTTAACATAACCATAGCTGGAACATCACTTGGCATACGATTAGATTCATAAGTGATAACTGATTGATACATACCAATAGCTCCATTTGATGGAGTTGTTCCGTTAGGTAGGCTATCTAAATAATCTTTTAATTCACCTTTATATTTAGTATTTACTACTAAAGCTATTAACTCTTCATCTACACCATCAACAAAATCATTTTTAGTCACTTTAGCTGTACTAATTAATCTATCAACGATTTTCTTAGTTGTATCTCCACTAACTCTTTCAACTTGGATACCAGCGTCACGACCAATTCTAAAGAACTTTCTATCATAGTAAGTCTTGATGACATCTTGAGCGTTTTTACTTCTCTTTTTAGCCATACCATCAACACCATATAATTTAAGGTCTTTTTCTTGTAATTCTTCAATGATTTCTTTATCATCATCAATATTTACAGTGACTGGTTTAGCTTTTACTTTATTACCCTTTCCGTTTGCTCTTGCTGTTCCTTTTTCTTGGATTACTGCATTTGCAAATCTCTTATACTCTACACTTCCTGTAGTAGGATCTCCACTACCATTTTTAGCTTTTAAAGCTTCACTGACACAACCTGATTGGATATTTTCAATAACTCCGTCAAGTGTTTCAGCTAGACTATCCATAACATCATCGTTTAAATAGTCTTGAATATTTAATGAATTTTGTTTTGCCATATTAAATCACTCTCCTCTTCCTTTTTTGGCAATAACTAAACGCTAAATCTTGATACTCTTTCACTATTTGAAGAAATATTAGCGTTTACTGTCTTAGGAGTAGTTTCTTTTAATCTCTTATTCACTTCATTTTCAACAGCACTATCAAATACTTTCTTTATGTTTTTAATAGTAGGCTCTACTTGTTCAGCCTTAATGCTTCTAAAGTCTATAAGATTCAATAAAGAAACATCTACCTGAGTTTCAGGAATATTAGCCATCTTAATTGCTTCTTCTTTTAATTCATAAGCACTTAATTTTAATTCAGCTTCTTCCTGTTTTTTTCGAGCTTGTTCTAGCTCATAATTTCTACGCTCATCATCTTTCATTTTTGCTAATTTTTCGGCTTCACTTTGTTTAGCTTCTTGTTCAGCCTCCCATTTAGCCTTAGCTGTTTCTAAAGATTTTTGAACTTTCCTATCAAATTCACTTTGATAATTAGATTCTTTCAACATTTCGTCAAAAGTTTTAGGTGTATCAGCACCTACATTTTGGTTTTGTTGAACATTGTTATCAACAACACCATTTGAATTATTTGTGTCCATTCTTATTCCTCCTTTGTCCCAAGCCATTTACTTTTTTAAGTCCCCAGCTCATTACATTTACACAAAACTCCATTGTTGAGCCACAATAGAAAGGCATTAAAAAAAGGAATGTAGCTATCATTCCTCTTAATAATCATTATTTAGTGCTATTTTATAAGCACTATATCAACAATAAAGCATTTCTTTACTATTGATATACTACCTATAAAAGTAGTATAGAAAAACAGCACCTTACTTAGTGCTGTCATCTAATATATCTATTAACCTTTCGGCTTCTTCCTGTTCCAAATTGATTGCTATTTGAACTATTAAATTATCCCATTCACTATCATTCAATTCTTTATCAGGAATATCAATATTTTTTGATTCTAATAATTCTATATCTTTTATAGATAAAATCTTTCTAGGATTATTCATTTTTCTTACCTCTTCCCTTATATGCTGTCTTGACACTTAATTCTTCTATATCAATAGCAACCATTTTTTTATCTTTGAAGAAAACCTCACTATTATTTATAGGACTATACCAGTGATTAGTTGGATCTTCTAATATATTTTTTATATCTTCCTTAGTGATATTTCTATCTATCATTCTATCAATGGTATGTAGTTTTATTTCACCAATAGTTCCAAAGTCTTTGGCTTGAACATTTCTTAAATACTCTCTTGTATCATTTACTTTTTCATAATAACTATTAAATGATAAAGTTTTCTTTTTTTCACCTATTTCTAGGTCTTTTTTATAATGTTTTCCTATTTCCTCTTTGAGTTTTATTTCTTCATAATAATTGCTATTATTATACCTTAATTTAGCGTATTCTTCAAGACTTTCAGGTACTTCACTAGGTATTATCCTTTTTAACTGATTATACTCGGCTATAAGCTCATTATACTTCATTTCAGTAAGATAAGTAATTGTACTTCTACAATAATGAAAATGATTATTAATCGGTGGCAAATTAGCCCCAACTTCTAGTCCTTTAATTGTATAAAGAACATCTCTTTTATCATCATCACTATATCTATAAAATCTATTCCAATCATTAACATAGAATAACATACCATTCATACCATCACACATCTTAGTTGTTCTATCATCAATTTCAGCAATAAATCTAACTCTTAATTTCTTTTGTCCTACATCTTCACCAGCTTTTAATAATGATTTATTGGCTATTTCTACAACTTGACTATCTAAAGCACCGCTTATTTTATCATCATTTATAGAAATATATCTATTTTGTTGTTTTTTTAAGATGTTTTTAAACACATCATCTTCTATATTAGGCTTTTTATTTTGTTGTAATTGGATAATAGTTTGTCTTTCTATTTCTTGAGCGTTAGTTAGTGCTAAAGCTTCAATATATGTTATCCAGCTACTACCTTTTACATTAGGTAAACATAACATAGACCATATATATTCCCAAGTTAAACTCCATTTTTTCTTTTTAGTAGGTTTTATTTCATCAATACCTTGTTTATATAAATCTTGTCCTATTTCAGTAAATAAGACTTCCTCATATTCGTCTAACTGACTTCTTTCTTTTACAAAAGCACCCCACAATAATATACTTAACATTTCTTGATTAGTAATATATCTCTTATTTAGAATTTCTATAACTTTATATTCAAAATATCCTTTTAATAATTCAAGTTGTTTCCATTCATCAACAACCCTAGATAATTTTTTCCTTTGGTTATTAGAAATAGGCTTATTTAGATCCATATAATTAAAATCAATACCATTAAATATATCTTGTATATTATCTTGAGTTTTTAAATTAGTCTTTTTATAAATTCTAAGATAATCTTTTAATTTTAAATCAGTGTAATTCCATCGGTTATTCAGGATAGTTTTATTATCCATTATATATCACCTACTTTTCTTGGCTATTTTGCACACTTGCGTCTTGATTAGTATTAGACGCATTTTTTGTTTCTTTTGCGTCTTGATTATTGTTTTCTTCGGCTTGAGCGTCAGCTCCATCTTTACCGAAAGATTCAATTTTTTTCATATTTGCTTCAAGATTTTCTTCACTTTGTGTTTTCATTTTTTCTATTTCACTTGAAGCGTCTAACTCATCAGGTAATAGGTTGATGACAGTTTCATCACATACTAATCCTCTTAATGATAAAGCTCTATCAGTTTCGGCTTTCTTATCAGTAGGCATATTTCTTTGAAGTTTTATTTTTAAGTTTCTAAAGTCATATTTTGTACCTTTCTTTAGATTAATTCTAGTAGTAAAGGCTTCCCACATAGCTAGTAATTCTTTTCTAACTGATTTATCTAAGTAAGTGATAGATTGTTCTAGTGGAAAGAATTTCTTTTCTAGTGCTGAGCTATTATCGGCATTAGTAAACCCTAAATCATTAACATTAGGACAACAACTAACCATAAATATTAAATCTATAAGTGTTTTCTTATAGTTTTCTAAAGCACCATCATTGATATTTTTTTCTACCCATTCAATACTTCCACCCTCACCGGCATAGAATACTGGAGCTTGTAATACTACTTCATCTTCCTTTTTTCTCTTTTCATTAGGTATCCATATAATATTACCCTCTTCATCGTGTTCTATTTCTCCGTTATCATCTCTTTTTTCAATTAAAGTATCTTCTCTAGGTTCATAACCAGTCACCATTAGTTTAGCGTCATCATTGTATTGGAAAGTATTACCTGAGTTCTTCATAACTCTTTCATATTTAGCAATACTAGGTTTTGCTAACTCAAAACAAGCTAATCCATCAGGATTTTCTATTGCTATACAAGGAACACAACCCCAGTTGATCGTTTCTCTTGCTTCTTCATCTTCTCTAAAGTCATCACCTTTTAATTTACTATTTCTAAAATAGTATTTACAATCTTCGGTAGTGACTACAACCATATCAAACTTTTCACCTTTTTCATCAGTTTCTTCCCAAGTTCTTAATAAACCTATCTTTTTAACTGGTGTAGAATAATCATAAATAGCTATTGTTTGCCTTGCGTCAACATTTGCATATACTATTTCATTATCTTCATTTTCATACCAAATACCATAACCAGCCGACAAATCATTATAACTTTGTATTAAATTATAATAAAAAAAGGAATCATCATTGTAATTCCTTATATAATCAATAAATGTTTGATATTCTTTTCTATCATTGTCTTTGGCATTGAATAATTTATTAAATAATTTAGTTAGAATAGCTTGTTTTTCTTTCGTTGGCATTTCTTCTACTTGATATATAGGAGCTTTACCTCCGGCATATCCATTTATCATATTTGATACAGCAAATTCAAACGCCACTTTAGTTTCTTTATCATTTTCAGCTACCAAACCTGATGGACTATTTTTTCTTACTTTCATTCTATATAACTTTTTTCTTTTATTCCATTCAGGCTTAGCTGATTCTAATATTGTAGCTATATTTTCAGCTTTAGTTATATATTCTTTATTATATTGTAGCATATCTTATACCTCCTTTTATGCTGGTTTAGTGCTACCAAAAGACGCTCCTCTTTCTCCAACCGTCTTATCGTAAATACCAGCTAATACATCAGCTCCATCATCGTGAGCATTTTTACCTTTCTTTTGATACCTAGTAATGTGTTTATAAAACGCTTCCCATCTTTTATTCCAATTAAATGGAAAATGTATATGTTCCATAACCCAATAACTAGATGATAATATTCTTGATTGTTTATTGGCTGTTTGAGTAAATGGTTTAATAACACATTTATTTGATTTATATTTTTCTTTTAATATTCTCTTAACATTTCTAGCAAAACCTCGTCCACCATTGTTGGATTCAATGTATGCTAGATTAACATTGTTTCTATAGAGAATATCGGCACATTCTTCCTCGGTTATTTCCATACCCTCATCAGTAAATAAAACATCTAAAATATATGGTTCTTTATTAAGTAATCCATATACAGCACAACATAAGAAGTCATCTCCAGTATCAGCTGTATCAACATAAGCGTATATTGTTCCAAATCCGGGACTAACATCGTATGTCTTTAAGTTCTTGTATAGACGACCTTTTTCATCAATACATTTTTGATTATAGTTGGCTTCTACTATTTCTTCACTCATCTCTTGAGTTTTGAAATCAAAGTCAGCTCTATTTAATACTTCCTCACATAACATAGATCCATCATCTTGAATAGCTCTATAATTAATGTGAATACAATCATCTTTATATTTATCTAATACAAATCCAGCTAAGTCATTTGTAGCCCATCTAGTCATAACTATTATTATCTTAAAGCCTGTTTCAGTTCTTGATAACATAGTATCAGTAAACCAGCGTTGGTGCTTTTCTAATAGTTCTTCGTTATAAGCTTCTTGTACTTCTCTTATTAAGTCATCTATTATCATTAGCTTACAACCAAAACCAGTAGCTGTACCCTTTGGAGATGTTGCTAAATAGTTAGCTTCTTCACTTCCCTCTAAAGCCCATTTTTTCATCGAAGCTTCACCATACTTGACTTTTACATTAGGAAATATTTTATTAAATATTCCGTCCTCTTCTTGTATAGCGTCCCTTACAGCTTTAGCAAAAGTTCCGGATAGTATTTCATTATAACTACCGGTCATTATCTTATAGTGTATATCTCTACCTAAACACCATTGAACAAATAATGTAAGAGTTCTACTCTTTCCGTGTCTAGGTGGCATATTAACTACTAATACCTTTTTAGGAGATAATAAAAAGTCTTGTAATTCATTACAAAACTCTTTTAAATACTTCCTACCCTCCATATAAAAGTCAGGAGCTTTTATTTTACAATATTCCCAAAAGCTACGCCTAGCTAATTCATATCTTGCTTGTTCTCTTACATATTCAGGTATTACCACTTTTAATCACCAACCAATTTTCGTAATTCTTCCTCACTTAAATTGGCGTATGGATTAACTATATTATTATTTATTGTAGGAGCTTCATCTTTGAACATTCCTAAATACTTACCTAATAATTCAAGAGCTTTCATTTTATCACAAGTTTCTACTGATATACCAGCTGTTGTCAATTTATAACCACTTACTATCTTTTTAGCGTTTACACTTAACTTTTCAGTATCAGTAATATCTAAATGTGTCCTGTGATATTTTACTTTTCCTGTTTCTTCATCTACAACCGGTTCGGTTTCTACTTTAGCTATTTCAGTTCTATCACCAAAGGCTATGACTGATAATTCATTAACTATATCTTCTATAGTCACTACAGCCTTTTCCTCTACCTTTGATTGTAGCTCTTCTATATATTCTTTTACCTTAACATTTCTTAACAATCTACTGGCACTAGCCATAGCTGTTTCTTCTTTCTTACAGGTCTTATATACATTTAGATAAGCCTGTGTTCCATTCATACCTAATTTTAAATATTCTTGGCAAAACAGCTTTTGATTATTACTTAACGAGGTCATTACCCATCACCTCCAATTATTCCACCTTTAGCTAAATTATTTAGATTTATTTCTATAGGTATTTTATTTATTGCTTTACCTATTTCATTTATTATCTCAGTATTATCTTTAATACTAGCTTTAGCCATTTTTACTTTAGGAGAATTAATAGGATCATTTGTTGGATCGTTAGATTGTCTATCAAATATATTTACATCTACACCTATAGAATCAATACATTGTAATTCTATAAACACGCCTAATATCTTTTCAAATTGTATAGCTATCCAATCAGTAAGTTCCTCATTTCTAGCCCAGTCACAATTCTCGGCTAGTCCACTCTCGTGAATAAATGCGTGTACTAATTCGTGTCTAAGGACTTTCTTTTTATACCAGTCTATATCATCTACACTGCTTTCATCTTTATCAAAGTTGGCTACTACAATTCTTTTAATACTAAAATCGGTAAAACCATCACACTTTTTTAATTGTGGATAATCTTTTTCTTCTGCGTCTTTTATTACTTCGTATTCCGTTCCAAGTATTTTTACTTTCATATCTAACACCTCTTTTCTCTAGTGCTAATTCTTCCTCACACTTTTTATTCCTAGGACATAGTTTACAGGATTCACTATATCTCATACACAACCCTAAATAATTCTTTTCTTTCATAGAATTACCTCTTATTCTTCTTTTCTAATTTTTTTTCAAGCCATTCTATGAACTCATCTATATTATTGAGGATAAGAACCACCGCTAAAAATAACATTTCTAACACTACCAATACTATTGCAACTATTGTATTTAACATATCTTATCACCCACTTTTTAAACATAATAAAAGGAACTATTTCTAGTTCCACTCTTTTTTGTTGATAACATCAACGAATAAAAAGAATAAAAAGGACGGGTGAATAAAGAATCGAACTTTATATCTCAAATCAATTACTCTCAATGTATTTTTCCATTAAAATATCACCCATATTTAATCAAATAAAAATAATTATGATTAGTGATTCATTCATCTATCATAATTATTTCATTTTACTATATTATATCAGTTATATTTCGTTATTCAATAGGGCGCTTTTTCGGCACTTTTTCGGTTAACGTCTAATATCTCTAAAAATAATATCACTCATATAATGTTCAAATTCAAAAGTCATTTTATTTTTATTAGCAAAATACACTAAATCATCTAATCTTATTGCATATATTTTCCCATAATCTAAACTAAAATTATGATGTCCTTTTTCTCGTCTTGCTGGTATAACAAAATCATTGTACCAGTTATCTAAGAATTTTAATTGTTCTTGTCTTAATTTTTCATAGTCATTCAACATTATAATTCCTCTATAAAAGTATCAGGAAATATATATACTTTTAATTCATTCATAAGTCTTTTTTTATTATCACTAATAGTACTTACTGAGCAATCTAGTTCTTCTGCTATTGATTCAATTTTCATATTTTCAAAATAATACATTGGAATAATATCATACCATTTATCATCTTCTATTTTCTTTAAAGAACTTTTCACAAGTCTTATTTGTGATTTAGTCTTTACTGATATTTGTTTTAATTCACTTATTCTTGTTTCAAGTGTTTCATCACCATACACATAAGTATTATTTTTTTCGTTAAGTACAAGAGAATTAGATTTAGCTTTTGGTATTGCTATTCCTTTTGCTTCTTCTTCTAATTTTTTTACTTCTTCATCTATCAATTTAATAGCCTCAGGTAATACATTCAAACTATATAATATCTTTTCCGTACTTTTATATGATGATCTTGGATTCTTTAATAACTTTTTATTTTTTAATTCTTCTAACACTCTTTTTACAATTTCGCTTTTATTTTCTTCTTCCATTATTCACCCCTCCTTTTTCTTTTATGTTCTTGTTTTACAGCATTAACCATATCATCTAGCATTTCTTCGTTTAAAATACCATAATTTAATAAATTTTCTAAACAACTACTTATTAAAGTGCATATTGTCATTGTATTTCCAAAAAACATTTGCTTACTTGCGTCCATATCAGGTTGTCTATAAGCTAATATAACTCCATCATACGATTTATTATATTTTGATTTATTTAATCCTGTTTCATTTTGAACTTTTAGAGTAAATTTCTTTAAGTTCTCATCTTCAAATAATAATTGATTTTCTTTAGGTTTAGTTATTTTCATTAGATCCTCCATCTAACCATAATCCAATTCCTAAAGCTAGCATTTCAGCACAATTATTAATATCAATCTTCCTATCGACTTTCTTTTTCATTTCTTCGGCTTTTATTCTATAAATTGAATTATTATCTTTAGTCACCTCAAATCCCCAAATATCTATACTTTCTCCGCATTCACATTCTTTACTATCAAATTCATATCCATAATAGAATCCATAGTCTTTAGTATTTAATACAGCATAATCACTTTTTATACATACATCAGTCATACAATCCCTCCTTTTTTATCAATAGTACTTACTACTACTCTTTCTTGACTTTTTGTATTTTCACAATAAATATATCCATTTTCTATATAAAATTTTAATATTCCATCTTTTACTTTAACAAGTATATTTATTACATCTTCTATAGCTTTCATTTTTTCTTCACCATTGCTAATATTTCCTGATAAACTTTTAATCTTTTCTTAGAACTCCACAAGCTACCGCCTTTTTCATATTCAATAGCTCCCTCTAAATAATTTATTAAATTTTCTTTATCAGCATATAATCCGCCTAATTCAGCTTGTAATCCTATATGTTTTTTTCTCATTTCATTAACTTCACTAGCTCTATCAATTAGTCTTAAATTTTTTTCTCTTAGATTTCTATTTTCAATAAGAATTTCCCTTATCCCAAAATCTTCAATATATTCCATCTTAACTTCCTTTTTTAATAATTCTTCTTGAGATTCAGTATAATCAAGATTAGGCAATATAGTTTTTCTTACTCTTCCAAAGCTGTCTAAGGAATATTCAATTTTTTCCATTGCTTATATCACTCCCCTATCAAAAAATTCTTTATCAGCTACCATAATCTTATTGGCTATACTATCAGGAACTATTACTACTTTATTTCCGTATAATGTAGGTGGCATTTTTCTAGCTTGTAATTGTCTATATTTTTTATTTTTGTTTTGTATTTTTCTTGATAGTCTATCTATTATTTTCTTTTGGTGCTCTATTTTTAAAATCATTTCTTGTTGAGTCATAAATATACTAAATACATCTTCCATAGGTCTAACCGGTTTAATTGGAGGTTTTATTACTCCACCTTTTGCTAACTTAGGTATCATTGTTCTACCTCTTGAGGAGTCCACCCCGTATTAGGGAATAACTGAGCTTGAATATATCTAGCTAATTCATCTTCACCGGTTTCAAATAGCTTATTTATTAATGTTTCACAAATAGTTCTAAACTCTTCTTCATTATTATCAAAATGTTTTTGAATTAATGCTATTGCAAAACTTAAATTTATATTTATTCTAGTTCCACTATAAGTTAATATTAATTCACTCATTATCTTCACCATCTTTCAAAATTAACAAAGCTTCTCCTATATATTCAATAGCATTTTCACTTTCCATAACATATATAAAAGCTGTGCCTTGCATTGGTGCTGGTACTCCAACCATATATCTTATATCATTTACTTTGTTTCCAGCTGGATCAGGATTGTAAATTCTTTTTATATCTCTTATTATTCCTAAACAACCTCTCCATTTATGATTTTCATTAAATTGTACTACATCATTTACTTTCATTATCCAACATTCACTTCCTCGTTATCTCTTTTTGGATTATCATATTTACTAAAATCTTCGGTTTGTTCCTTTTCTACTAAATTATTTATCTTTATTTCAGCGTCTTCACTTAATAAATTTATAGAATATCCATCAATCAAAATGCTTTCAACTTTAAAATCAGAGTTTACCCATAAATCTATATCTTCTAATTCAGTATCGGTATAGGTATTTAATACATCTTTTAATTTTTTTATCATCTTACTACCTCCTCCAACGAAAATTTTATATTGTTTACTTTATATAACATATTTTTATTTAAGTCTTTACAATATTTTTTAGCTTTATCTTCTTCATACCAACCAGCTTCGGCTATATCAATAGTAGGTACCATTCCTACCGAAAACGGGCTTGTTTCAAATACAATAGCTTTTACATACATAAAATCATCGATTTTTATTCTATATATTTTCATTAGAATCACCTTTTATCCCACTATAGATAGTTTTTAATTTATATAATCCTAAAATTTTAACATATCTTTGAATTTTAACTATTCTTAAATCTAAGTTTGAATTATACATATTCTTATCAAAATACATTTGATATTTAAATGGTTTATTTACAAAATTTCTTTTTCCACTATCGTAGGTAACAATGTCACCTTTTTTTATTAAAGGCAAAATATTTTGATTATTTCCAATTATTGAATTTTTAATCTTATTATTATTTCCTATATAAATACTCATATCTTTTTCCTTTCTAATCATAATTATCATCTTTATCAATTTTATTTTTCATATAATCACACCAATCTTTAAAAGCCATAACAAAAGGTGTTAAATTATAACCATCAGCCCAACCACATAATCCTATAAAACCATCTTCATTAAATGTTATTGCCTCTCGATCATCAAAGTAAGTACCCTTTACTCTTATTTCAGCAAATACTAATTTATTATTTTTAAATATAATATTTTTATTTACGCCTTTTAATTTAGGTTCATTTATCATAATCATACAGCTATTGGCGTCAACAATTCTCTTATTTATTAATTGTATTAATTTATATAAGTCATTCATTGTTATATCATCATAAGTAATTCCACTTTTTTTATAATAATCTCTTGCTAATTCTCTATGATTCATTTTTTGCCTCCATTATATGTCTTAAATAAACATCTCTAACTCTTAATTCTTTTTCTAATTCATTAATTTTATAATTAAAATAATCGTCATAATAATCTCTTGAAGCATCATCTAATTTTTCTATATTTCTTTTTAACAAATTTATAGTATTTTTTATATGTGAAGTTTCCATTTCTCTAATACTGATTCTTTTTCCGCTTTTAGTAGTCCAATATCCTCTATCATAATCAGGCTCTAAATTGCTGAAATCTAAATCCCACATCATATCACTATCCATATTTATTCCTCCATATTCTCAATTCGTTGTATGAGTTTAACTAATTTAATACAAAACTTGTATAAATCAGCCTTGCTCATAGTTATCATTTGTTTTTGTTTATTTTTCTTGTCATTAAAAACATTTTCTAACATTTGTCTTGTTAATAGATCTATTGTTTCGTCTAACATTGTCTTGACCTTATATACACACTAATATCTTTATAAGTTGTATTTTCTAGTACGAATAATGCTCTTTCTAAATACTCTTTATCAAACCAACCAAAGTGTGTTTCTCTTAAATGTAATCCTAACTTATTTGCTAAATATCCGTAGCAATCAGTCCTTTTAAAATTGGTATTTTTCCATAATGGATCAAATTTCCTGTGACAAGCCATTTTTAATTCTCTTAACTCTTTATTAGCTAATCTTCCAAGTGGCTTTTTGTTCTTAATATCGTGCACACCCACATAAGCTTTACAATCATCACATAAATAACAGCCACCATTACCATAAACTCTTCCGTAAACTTCTTTGTTAGAAGTATATCTAACTTTATTGCTTCCGCAATTATCACATTTTACAGGAATATTTCTAAAGTCAAATATACATTCATTCCAAACATCATTATTCATTTTTAAAAGCCTTTTCGTTTATATAATTTAATAATTCTATACCAAAACTAATTAATTCATTAGATCTATAACTTTCTAAATAAAATGTTTCTATTGAGCGTCCCATTTTATTGGGCATATTATCATCACATTCAAATAGTGTGACTTCTAATAAATCATTACTATTTACTCCTAAGTAGAACTTGTCAGGAATATTTACAACTTCTTGTATTAGTTCTAAAGCTTCATCAGGTGTTAAATGTAAAGTTAAAGCTTTCATCTTTTTTATAAAGTCCTCATCTAATTTCTTAAACATTTTATCCATTTCTTTATCAGTTTTTGCAATATTTATCATATTAAAAATCATAAAAGCAAGACATGCTAAATTAATAATTAAAATCATTGTTCTCATATCTTATCCCTCCTCAATAATTTTTATTATCCATTCAACAGCTTTTTTATAATTATTCTCATCTACATTTCGTGTAGTTAAAGCTGTATAAATGGTATTCACTTTTTTCTTTTCATTTAGATAAAGATTATTTATTGTTTTTAAATCTTTTTCCTTATTTTTTAATTTTTGAACTAGAATTTTATTACTATCTTCCGCTAATTGTAATCTTGTTCTTAATTTAATAATTTCTTCTTCACTCATTATTTTCACCAGCTATTCTTTTTAGCTGTCTTTCAACCTTAAACTTGTATTCATTCATTAAATCATCTTCTTTAAAATTTAAAATATATTTTAATTGATCTAAACAAATTGAAACATCAGTTATTTCTTCATAAAAATCAGCTTTTAATTGAGGTGTTATATCACCCTCTAATTCGTCATATTTTCTAGCCCACTTACAAATTACTTTTATAAGTTCACTCATTTCTTCAATCCATATAGGCATTTGCTTTTTTGCTCCATAGTGATTAACAATTTCTATATTTTTTTTAAGTGTATTTATCAATTCTTTTTCTTCGTTCATATTATTAACCTCAACTTTCAACTAAAGTATATTTTTTATATTTATTAGCCCAACCAAATTTATTTTTGCTACTAATCCATTCATCAGTAATATTGTAATTTTCTTTTCTTAAAAGATATATTGCGTGTTGTAAATCAGTTATTCTATATATTTCATAACATTCCATAGTAGATATACTTCCATATTTTTTTAAATGATTTAACACAATATCTTTTTGACTTATCTTTCCCATTTCTAATCCTCAAAATCTAATACATCTTTCCAATAGACAATATCTAATCCACATTCACTAGCCATATCTAATATTGTTTCTATTAAGTCGTGCATTTCTTTTTTATCCATTTTTGAACTTCCATAAAAGCATTTATAATCATTAAATACTTTATCCTTAACTTGTATTTTTCTAACTAGCTGTATTGCTCTAAAGCTTTCTCTTAACATTGATTCAGCCTGTGGCTCAACTAATAGATGAGTATATTTAGCTCCAGCTCTTACTAAAGCCTCAAGGTAAATATCATAATCTTCATTTGACCTATCACCATTACGAGCTTTATCTATCTCACCTATTAGAGCCCACATATATTTATTTTGCTGTTCAGTTCTTTTATCTTTAGCTTTAGATATTACTATTGAATATAATTCGTTCTTATCTAGGTCTTGAATTAAATGTTTATAGTTTTCTCGTATAGTAAGTGTAATTTCAGTTTCAAAGTTTTCATTTTTCCCACTACGAGAATAATTACCTACAAGCTTCATATATCACCTAGAAAGGTAAATCATCGTCACTAATTTCTACTGATTCCCCAAAATCGGCGAATGGATCATTTTCTTCTTTTTCTTCTTTTGATGGTACATAATCAGGTTCAGGTATTCCAGCACCCTCACTAGCTTTAGTATCTAAAAATTGTACTCTACTTGCTAAAATATAAGTTTCATATCCTTTAGTTCCATCTTCTTTATCCCAAGTTCTAGTTTTAATTCTTCCTGTAATTCCTACTAGGCTACCTTTATGACAATATTCGTTTACATTTTCAGCCTGTTTGTCGTAAACATATATCTTTGGAAAATCGGCTGGTCTTTCATTTCCGTCTTTGTCTTTTCCATTATTTATAGCTATAAACATACTTACAGCTGGTAATCCGCTTGTTGTAGCTCTCAATTCTATATCTTTAGTTATTCTTCCAATAATACTTACATTATTCATTTTTATCATCTCCCATATCAATTATTTCTTGAGCTATTTTTAACATCTCAGCACCAATTTTTATTAAATCTTTTCTATTTTTTTCCAATTTTTTTGTACTAAAAACTTCACATATTAATTCAAGTTTTCTATTAATATCAGCAATTCTTTTCAAATACTTTTTTGTAGATTCTTTTTCTTTTCTTAAGAATATCTCACTCAAATCTAATTTTTTTTCTTCATCAGAAATTTCTAAATTTTTAATAAATTTATCAATATCTCCATCAATGTAATTTTCACTTACATACATTTTCAAACTTATTTCTTTTAAATCATTTAAAAAGTCCATTATTTAACACCTCTTTCATTTAACTTTTCATCGATTATATAAATCATATTTTTATTTAACATTTCATAATTATCATCTACTCTTCTACGCATAGATTCTAATTCTCTTTTAATATCAAAATTATAATTTATACTTCTTAAATCTCTATTATCAAAATTTTCAAATTTATTTTTTTCTTTGCTGTAGTATAAAAGATTGAATCCTGATACATCAGCAATTTCTAAATTTTCTATAAATTTCAACAGTTCTTCTTTAGTCATTGTTATATACCTCCAAAAATTCATTTAATTTCTTTATCAAAACCTCTTTAGGTTTTCTCTTAACTTCTACTACTTGTCCTATATCTTTCTTAGGTAGCCAAATAGCATATAATTTATCAAATTTCTTTCCCATAGCCATTTCATAATAACTTAATTGCCAACTTAAATATTCTTCATCTAATTCAGCTGTTGTCTTAATATCACATAAACATAGTGATCCTTTAATCTTTGCTATCATATCGAAACGACCAGCGTATTTTTGTTCAAATTGAATCATTGTTTCTTGTTCTATTACATCTATTTCATATCTATTTTTAAGTTTTAAATATTGTCTTAAACTTGCTTCTTGAATATAACTTAATTCTTTGGCTTGTATCGTGACATTAAATGCTTCTTCTATAGACATTGTTTTAATGTTAGCTTCATACATTTCTATTGATTCGTGTATCGTAGTTCCATATTCAGCTTTTTTATTTAAAATTTTTCTATTAACTCCTTTATATTTATTAGGAAATATAAAATGTAATATTTCACTAACACTAGGAGTAATAACTCCATTTACTAGATAGATGTGTGGTTCATCAATAAACTCAATCATTACTCAACTTCTATTGATATTGAACTTGATACACTTGAATCTTTAGAATATTCTTCATAAATTTCAGGACATTCTTTTTTAAATCTTGTAGAATCAAATCTCTTTGTTGTATATCCAGCTTTAATCTTTGCTGAAAAACCATCTAATATCAATTTATCTTTTCCTACTAATTCCATAGCACTTTTTAATTGAGCTTTAAAATCTTTTTCCATTAAATCCATTTCTAATTGAACTTTCTTAAAGTTCCTATATTTTTCTATAAAATCATTATCAATTACTATTTCATTATCTTTTACGATTACTAATTTATTTTCTTCCATTTTCTATTCCTCCTAATCTAAATAATTATCATCGTCTTGTGGTACTTCTACAGCTTGTTCCACTTTTGCATTTTCTTTTAATTTAATTAAACTACTTGCTTCTAATAAAGTAAGTTCAACAATTTTTACTTTTCCAATTTTTTTCATTAAAGGAATTAACTCCTCTGCTGTATATAATTTCTTAATTAGTTCTACTTGAGTTTTTTGAATTGGTAAATCTCCACCTTTTTGTTTAGTTTCAGTTTTTGCTGGTTCTTTTTTTGTAGTTGCTGTTTTAGTAGATTTAGGTTTTTCTTCTACAACATCCTCATCAATTCTTTTTGTAAATTCATCAGCTTCACTATCACTATAAATTCCTGAGTAAGCTATTTTACTATTTTTTAAAATCACTCTATCCATACATCTTTTTAAAGCCATAGCGTAAGGATAATCATTTTTACAATTATCTTTGCTTACCTCTCCAACTTCATAGATTCCTTGTTCAGGACAATTATAAGTAAATACTAAAGAGCCATTATAACCCTCTTTATCAAGTGTCATACATTCAGGTTTAAATTTTAATTCTCCATCTAAAACATCATTTATTTTTAAGCAACCATCGTGGCTTATGATTAATCCGCTATACATAACCTTAGTTTTATTAGCGTAAGTATTAACTAATATCCAAAAATCGCTTGTTTCCAATATTCCTTTATATTTATCACTTTCCAATAATTCAATAGCTTTATTTCTAGCTTCTTTATACTTTGGTGTTATAAACTCTACTGGTAAAGTTTTTCCATTTATATTTTCGGTCTTTTTTTCACCGAAGTTATATGTTTTCTTCTCTTCAACTTTTTTTGTTTTGGCTGTTGCCATTTTTTAATCTCCTCCTTTAATTTTGCTATTTCATTTTTTTGACGAGTAATAACTCGATCTTTATATTCACTTTCAGTTTTCAAAACATCATAATTTAGATTTAAAGTGTTATAAGCTCTTCTTAACTTCCAATATCTACTTAATTTTTCTTCTTCCATTACTTTTAACCTATAAGTGGAGTTTCCTTTTTTTCAATTAAATTAGATTTTTTATAGCTAAGAACTTCTTTTATTATTTCTTTTGGATATTCTTTTTGTATCGAATACCAATCAACCATACTTTTTAAGTATCCAAGTCTATTTTCAGGGATTGACTTGTTGTTTTCTAATATTGATAGAAAAAACTCTTTTCGTTGTTTTCTACATTCTTCATATAATTCACTCAACACCGGAAAATATTTATTACTTTTTCCTAGTTCTTGAATTGACATATAAAATGTTTCAACCTCAATATCCTTAAAAATTTCATACCAACTTGTTAATTCTTCATCACTTAAATCTTTTAAAAAGTAATTAGCTAACTTTTTCATTCCTTTCAAAAATTCTAATTTTGTCAAAATAATCCACTACCCTTTCTTTCAATTTCAATAGCTCTATCTATGTCACTCATAGAAATATCTTTTAGTGTTTTCTTCTTAGCTGTAATTTTTTGATTTAGGTAGCCCTCGAATTTATTACTAAACAATGTTTCAGGTCTTAAAAACTTTTCAAAATCAGTTCCTAACCATTCTTCACATTTTTTATCAATAACAATTTTAAAATCATCTAAAGTAAATCCATCTTTAATTCTAGCCTTTATAAGAGTTTGTGTTTTATCAGTAGAATACTTATAATGTGAATTACTTTTAATATTTAGATATTCAACAATTCCTTTTATTTCTTCTAAAGATATTTTTTTAACATTAACATCTACATTATCATTAACATTAACAATAACATTAACATCTTGATGTGTTTTGCTTTCGTTCTCTTTTTGACTTTCATTTGATTTTGTTTTGATTTCTTTTTGATTTTCTTTTGTTTTCATTTTGTTTTCTTCTTGATTTTCTTTTGAGTTTGTAATTGAACCACACTTACTTCTTTTTTTGCTTTTTTCTAAAGGTCTGCGTAAGTTATTAAATATCTTTGTTTGCTTATCATTTAAAGTTGGCTCAACATCTTCAAACATAAACTTTGTTATTGCTAGTAATAACTCTTGTTGTTCTCTTTCGGTTAGTAAGGTAATCAGTTCGTAGTATTCTTTATATATAGTGAATCCGTTCATCTTTTACCTCCAATCCTTTTGCTTTTTTAACCATTAAATGCTATAATCTAATAGTAAAATGTTTTGTTTTACATTTGATTTATGAGTTCTCAACCAATTCATAAATCTTTTTTTATTTATTAATTTCTTCAACAAAATAATCAACAATCTCTCCTCCTACAGCAAAGGCTATTAAAAATGTTAAAAATCCAAACCAAGTCCACCCAATATACTTTCCTGTAATCCAAGAATAGATTGTTAGCATAAATAAATCGTGAGCTACTATATATGCACATAATAGTAAAACTCCTAGTAATGCTATATTTTTCCATTTAATTTTTATTTTTTTATTTGTCCTTTTCATTCTTTAACCTCATTTCTATTTTTGTTTAAAATTACTTCTTTGATTTTCAATTCTTTTTTTACTAAATGTGTAGGTATCAAAATATCTCTTTTACTTTCAGGAATATAATAATTTTGTTCCTTAGCAATCTCCAAAAGATGATTCATAACCCTTTCAGCTTGACGCCTACCTTGTCCTAAAAGAATTGATAACTCAGTAATGTTTAAGTAAGGCTTTTCCATATTTCCACCTCTTCTTTGCTAGTCTTAGTTATTTTTTCTTATTGTTATTTATATCACTACCATATTTAGCTAATATATAGATAAGAGCTATTAAAGTGACACAAATAATTAAAGTTATTTGTACGCCTGTACTCATATTTACACCTCCTCAATTTTATTTAACGCACCATTTTGGTGCTTTGATGGTAAAAAAATTTCGTCCATCGTTTTTCCAAAATATTCACTTAATTTTACCATTTCATTAAGTTTAAATTGAACTTCACCTTTTTCTTTTTTTCGGTATTGAATCGGTGTAATTCCCAGCATTTCAGCCATTTCCTTATTTGTCAAACTCTTTTGTTCTTTTAGTAAAATCAATTTTTCTTGCATTGTTTCACCTCCTTAGTTTTTGTTTTGACATCTTAATAATAGCACCATATCGGTGCTTATGTCAATAACTTTTATTTAATTTTTTGAAAAAAAGTTCCATTTTGTTGCTTTTTATTTATATAAATGCTATAATTAGTTTGTTATTTAAATAACAAATAACAAGTAAATAAGGAGGCTATATATGAAGAATGAAAATGATTTAAGAAAATATGCTGGTAGCATTATTAAAAAATTAAGAGAAAGAAAAAATATGTCACAAGATGAACTAGCAGAACAGCTAAATATAACCCGTCAAGCTATTTCAAGATATGAAAATGGTGATCGTGGAGTAAATCAAGATTTATTATTTCAATTAGCTTCTATCTTTAATGTTAAAATAGATGAATTTTTTCCACCCTTAAATAATGGCTATTCAAAACAAGAAATAACCAAGGAAGAGGAGTTTGAATTGTTAAAAGAAACATTAAAGAAAAAAGGTTTTTTAAATGAAAATGAGGATTTAAGTGAGGAAAATTATAATCGTTTAATTGATTTTGCTAAAGCTAATAAACCTTTTATTATGAAAAACGAAGATGACAATAAATAAGAATATCTCTTATAAGAAATATTCTATAAAAAAAATTAAAGTTTTAATATCAATGTTATCTTTTTCAAGATATTCATAATAACTCTTTAGCTTACTCACACTTAACCCCCTCTCGGGGCTCTATTATAAAATTAACATTTGATTATATCAAAAAAATAAGTATAAATTATAAAAAGTGTCTAAAATGTCAGTTTTTAGGCGTGAATTGTAAAAATTGAATAAAAATATGCTTGTACAGGTATTTTTAGATATAAAAAGAAAGGAGTAAATGCCATGGAAGAAACAATTAAAAAAGCTAAGCTTTCAGTTGTAGCATTAGTTTTTAAGTTATTTATTGATCTATTTGCTTGTTGTATTTTAATTGGTTTAGTTTGGTTTCCAAGAGATTTAATCAATTATTTCACAACTAAATTAGAAATAACTAATCGTAGAATCAAAGGTAAAGTTGGTTTAATAAAAACTAACGAACTTGATAGTCCATTAAACAAAATAAATAGTGTTCAAGTTAAACAAGGTCTATGTGGAAAGATATTTAATTATGGAACTATTATGATAACAACAGCTTCTTCTATGTTTGAGTTTGATTATGTAACTAACCCTAACGAATTTAAAACAATTTTAAATAATCAAATTGAAGCTTATGAAGAAAATAAAATGGATATGCAAGCCCAAAAAATAGCTAAAGCTATGAATAAATAAAATAAAAAAAGACGCCTAGAGGTGCAACTCCAAGCGTTTAATGAAAACCCTAAGACTAGCAATCTTAAACAAAAATAACACAAGGCTATAATTGTAATTAGGTTTCCTTTTACATTATAGCACTTATTAAAAAATAAAACAATAAAGGAAGTGCTAAAATGTCAGTTTTTAAAGATAAAGAAAAGACTAAAGATGGTCGTCAATGGAGATTTAAAGTATATTATCACAATACCGAGGGAAAACTTGTTCCCTACACTTCTAAAAGGTTCTTATTAGAAAAAGAAGCAAAAGCAGAAGAAAGAGTATTTTTACTTAATAGAAATGCTCCTGTAAAGAAGAAGTTTGATGTTGTTGGTGATGACTATTTTAAAGACGCCGAAAAAAGAATAAGAGAATCCACTCTATTAACTTACTATTCACAATATAAAAATAATATATTGCCATATTTCAAAGATAAATATATAGATGAAATAAGCGTTATGGATATAGAAAATTGGAAAAATAAATTAATAGATAAGAAAATTAAAATATCTACTTGTAATCAATATTATGTCGTTTTTAAAGAGATTTTTAGTTTTGCCAATAGAAAATATGAACTCAATTATAATCCAGTTGCATTGTCAGGAAGATTTAAAAAAAGAAATGATGAAGTTATTGAAACTAAAAATAAATTACGCTATATTGTTTATGAAGAATATTGTAAACTTATAAATGTAATACACGAGGATCTATATCATTGTTTCTTTCTAACTCTCTACTTTACAGGTATGAGAGAGGGAGAATTACAAGCTCTTACTTGGAATGATATAGATTTTAATAGAAAGGTAATTATTGTAAATAAAACCTTGTCAACAAATACGAAAATAGGTAGATATAAAATAACCGCTACAAAAAATTGTCTAAATAGAGAAATTACAATGTCTAAAATACTTTATAATGAATTAAAGAAATACAAAGAAATAGTTATGAAATATGAAGATTTTAGAGAAGATTGGTTTGTTTTTGGAAATGGTGATTTTCTATCAACCTATCAAATGAAAAAACACAAGGACAATTATTTTATTGAAGCTGGATTAGAAAAAAATATTATAACCATACACGAGTTTAGACATTCCCACGTTAGTTTATGTATTAACGAATATATAAAGTCAGGTCAAACTGATTCAACTAAATTCTTCTTAATGATGTCACAAAGAATGGGACATAGTTTAAGAGTAATGCAAGAAACATATATGCACCTATTCCCATCAGTTCAGGATAAAATCATTGATTTATTAGATAATTTATAAATTATTAGTACCTAAATTAGTACCTAAAAATTAGAAAAAGCCCATAAATAAAGGGAAAAATAACTATTTAATTTTTATATCATAAACTATATAATTTATATATAGTTTTTTTGCATAGTTAATCTTTTC
>ERZ773192.775-NODE-775-length-37459-cov-7.984921_pt1 | contig 37459 bp, 34 predicted proteins | sample MGYA00581010_ERZ773192 | MGnify/ENA primary metagenome ERZ773192 (study PRJEB29015, sample SAMEA2737741) | human gut metagenome | biome: human gut; feature: human-associated habitat; material: faeces | place: China | collected 2012 ...
AGGATGGCGCCGTTGCCCTGATGGACCTTTGCGCGCATCTTCCGGTCGATGGCGGCATAGGGCGCGGATACACAGCGGTACCGGTCTGCCGCCGCATCCTCCTTGGTGCGGCTCTCAAGGAGCCACACCTCGACCTCCTCGCAGAGGTAGGAGAGGGCGTTCTTGAGGCCGCAGCCGTGCTCATTCAGCGGCGTCTGCGCCCCGCCGCAGCCGGAGATGGTCAGCGCCGCGCCGAGGTCCGAGATGCCTGTGCCGCTGTCGCAGACGGAGATGTCGACGTAGTCGCCGCCATCCGTGAGGCAGAGAATGACCTTGCCGCTGCCGCCGTTCGCCTTGATGGCGGAGATGGCGTTGTCCACCAGCTCCTCGATGGCCTGAGCGGGAGAGGTGTAGTGGCCTCCAATGGCCTGAAACAGGGCGAAGCCGCTGGGGGTGTTGTCGAGCACCGTGTCGCCGATGCAGACGCCGGAGGGCTCATAGCTGTTCTCGGTGGTCATGGGGTTTGCGCTGTTGAAGAGGCTCTTGATGTTGTCAGTCGTATTCATGGATCGTATCTCCTATAAAATAAAATTTGTTTTCGGCGCGTTCTGCTCCGCGCCTGTGAGCTGCAGCAGGGGGGAAGCGGGGCGGTGACCGCAGGGTCACCCGATGCGCTGCTCAGGGTATGTGCCGCGGATAAAGCGCGCGGCTGCGGGCCTTGAACTCTTTCATGGAACGGTACCTCCTTTCCTCAGAGCGGTAAGCAAAACAGCGTGCAGGCATTTCGCCTACACGCTGCTCCAAACCACAATGAGGGTGCGGAAGTCTGACGCCTGAGCACATACGGAGGAAGTTTTATAGTAACCGTATCTTGCCAAATGGGGCAAAACAGGGTATACTGGTTCCAGACGGTGCGGCTTCAGCCGTTGTGTAGGTGGTCCTATCACCTGCGCAGGTTGCGGAGTGTTGGTAGCACTCTGCAACTGCCGTTGTTTTACTTTGTAATGACAGTATAGCATATCGTACCCGATAGGTCAAGCGGCATAATAGACAAATATCGTCCCCGATATATGTCCAAAATCACTATTGTGCCCGATATATTTCGCGTGCTATACTACGCTTCGGAGGGGATGACTATGACGGTTTCAAAAGCACAGCAGCAGGCTGTCAGTAAATATATGAAAGCCAATTATGACGAGCTGAAAATACGAATTCCAAAGGGGAACAAGGCTCGTATCCAAGAGCACGCCAAGGCGCGGGGAGAGTCCACCAATGCGTTCATTTACCGCGCCGTGAAGGAGACCATCGAGCGCGACAAGCAGAAATAAATCCGTGGGTATTAGAGAAATGATTTCGAAAGAAAATCTCTAATACCCACGGTTCTAATTTTAATGTATCTTATCAGAAGCCGAATACCGCCTCTCGCAGCGCGGGATTCCCGAGGATCGCCAGATACCGGCGAATATTCGGCTCGCCGCGCTCGGCGAGCTGCTCCAGCAGGAGAACAGCGGCCTGCACCCTCGGCTCCGCCTGCCGCGCGATGAACTCGTAGAACATATCCCGAAAAGCGTAGTTTCCCGCACCGGCGATGGCATCTACCATAGCTTGCAGAAACTTCTCCGGCGGAATCGTGTCGGTGATCCCGTCCATCTCCGCGCGAAGCGACTGCATCCACGCCGTCATCTCGTCGGAAAACTGCACCTTGCCGTCCGACCACCAGTAATACGCCATGTCGTCCGGGGCAACACCGAAAAGCTCCTGCGTGGAGACCGGCTCCACCGGCGGACAGGGCTGCGGCGCTGGAAAGCGCTCTACGCTCGGAATGTCCGCTCCGAGCTCGTCCCACAGCACCCAGAAGTCTACGCCGAACTCCCGTGCGGTCATCGCCACAGCGAGAGCGGGAGAAACAAAGCAGTAGGAGAACGCCAGCGTGTTGCCGCCCTGCTCGTCGATCACGGCACTGCGCTCGTCCATCGGCATAAGAAGGTATTTCTTTGCTTCCTCCAACGTTCCGCCATTCTCGTGCAGCGCCGACAGCGTCTTTTTCAGGTGCACAAAGCAGTTGCGGACCCCAATGGCGTCTTCCTTGTGATAAATCTCAACATCTTCCTCCTCCGCGGACATATCCGCGTAGAATTCCTCGAAAAACCGTGCGGCGATATAAGATTCGACCTGCTCCAAATCGGCACACGCAGTGGGGACATCGTGGATCAGACCGGTCAGGTCCTTGTTGTATTCCTCGCAGCCGTCCTTGTGCAGCAGCTTCTCGATCTCCCAAAGCTGCGTTGCCCGTTGATTGGTGTACTGCGTGCTGAGTACGCCGTTGATCCAGCCGATGAACCGGTGCTCGCGCACATAGGAGCCGTCCACGGTGACGATGCCGTAGCTTTGGCAGGAGAGCGCGGTCAGCACATATCCCGCGAGGACGGCGGTACAGAACGCCCTGCCGCCGATCTTGTTGGAGGAAAATGTTCCTGTGTCGACGTTGAGACCCCAACTCTCCCAGAAATCGTTTTCGAAGTAGTTATAGCAGCCCCACGCGCGGCCGGTCTCATCGAACTCGGGCGGGTAGAGCAGGCGGATGCGGTGGCCGAAGAGCCCCACCTTATCCACCGACATCATGCCGCCCGCATGGAGCGGCTTAAGCATCTGCCGCGCGTATTCCGCGCGCCGGTTCTCCGGAATATCCATTGTCCCGATATACTCTGCAAAGGTTCCCATACGCATTCCCTCCCGCGTTTTCTTTCAGCATAACACGGGGCAGGGGAGACGTCATTGGAGCCATGGTATAATAAGGTGCGCTCTTTTCTGCTGGTGCTATTCAGGCAAAATATTTTATGACAATGCGAAAAAGCCTTTTGAAATAAGCGCTCTTAAAAAAGTCCGTTCTATATTGGTAGGGCTATCTTTTTATACCACATGCAGCCATTGATGTTCTGCATTTTTGTGTGGTATAATGAAGCAAAGGGCGCGCCGGTATGGTGCAGGTAATATTGTGAAGGAGTGTCGAGACTGTCTACTCGGCTGAGAGCGATGCTGATTGATGGACATTCCATACGGAAAAGATGCTTTCTTTTATTCACTTTATCAGTTCAAAAGAAATCAGAGCGGAGGAATGATGATATGGGACAGGAACAATTTGCCGCAATCATGCCCTACATCAGCGCCGATCTTGTTGGGATGATTGTCAAAAAGAAAAACATATCCGAGTCTGATGCGATCACAAAGCTGTATAACTCAAAGCTATACGCCGCTCTTGAGCAGGAGGATACAAAGGTCTGGCAATACAGCACGGATATGCTGTATTCCCTCCTGGAGCAGGAAGAAAGAACAGGGGAAATCGAATTTCCCGATGTGTGAGGAGGCGCAGATATGAGCAAGGAAACTGCTTTTGCTGTGTTTTGCCTTGAAAGCTATAAGGTTTATAAGTCCCTGACGGGCAAGCAAACGGCAGAATTGTTTCGCCGCTACGGTGTGTTTGACTATCTGAACGAGTTTTACGATGTCCTTCATACGACAGGGTATCAATATATCAACCGTGACATTGATATCTACCTGAAGTCTCGCAACGCCGTGATTCCGGCATGATGTAAAAAGATGTGAACTACCCTCGACCAAAGTCGCAGGCATCCGGCAGCGAGATTTTATCACTGCCGTCACTTTTTCTGATTAACCAGACTGACAGGATGGTTTCCGGCCATCCCTGCTTGCAGTACATGGTCCTTAGCCCTGGCGTCCCAACCGGTTCTTGATTAAAGAAGCAGCATAGGGAAGGGGAGGAGCCATTGAAGCTGTAGCATCATGGGTTTCTCTTAACACGCTATCGCTTAATATATAAAAACTCCCTGCTCGGCAAACGGCCAGCTATGGCGCCGTGAGCTGAGCAGGGAGCACACTATTTACCGGTATCTATATAGGTCAGGCTTGACTTAGAAAGAACTCTGTCATCAAGTCGATCCCTGTTTCGATACAGGCTTCTTTTGGCAAATACTGATTGCTGTGGAGAGGGTGTTGAGACTCGGATCCAAGATGAAAATAGAGGATCGGGATACGCGTTCCATAATAATACATATCTTCGCCGATCAAGCTCGGATGAATATCTGTGTGAATATTGTCCGCCCCGATCACGCGCTTTGCACATTCTGCAAACGCTTCATACAAACGCGGATCGTTGTCAACAACACCATATCCCTTGGTTATTTCAACCTTAGCCTCACCACCATAGGTTCTCGCAATGCCTTCTGCAATTTCGTGGATCCGCCGATGCAGATATTCTCTGGTTCCCTCGTGCGTGGAGCGAACCGTCCCGTCCAACGCCGCGTGTTCGCAGACAATATTATATCGTCCCTCCGTAGAAAAAGCACCGATCGACACGGAAATCGGATCAAACGGATCGACCTCATGGCGCAAATCCTGTACCAAAGCACAATCGATCTTGGAGGCGATCATAATCGCGTCTACACCAAGATGAGGCTCCGCCGCGTGCGCAGTACGGCCGATGATCTCAATGTGGAAGCGATCGGACGCTGCCATGATCGCCCCCGGCTTGACACCAATCTCGCCAACCGGCAGCGATGGCCAGTTATGGAGGCCGTACAATGCATCGATCCTCTGCGCCTCTAAAAAGCCGCTCTCAACAATCGGTCTTGCGCCGCCGATCGGGCTGCTTTCCTCTGCGGGCTGGAACAGAACAACAAGATTGCAGTTGAGTCGGTCTCTCACCCGGTTGAGCTCGCAGGCGACTCCAGCCGCTATCGCCGTGTGCATATCATGACCGCACGCGTGCATGACGCCTGGGTTGACCGATGCAAAGGGGAGACCGGTTTTCTCCGTCAGCGGCAGGGCATCAATATCCGCCCGCATACAAAGCGTTTTTTCCTTTCCTTGGTCCAAGCGGACAAAGCCGCCTATACAGTTGGAAAAGGTTTGAAGTGCAAGGCCATCCTGCTTGAGAAAGCGCCGAATACGTTCGGTCGTTTCTATCTCCTGATTGCTCAGCTCAGGATGGCGATGAATATCGCGCCGCAGGTCAAGATAACGAGAAATGTCCACCTTCATAACGGAAATTGGTCTCCTTTAAATCTGAGGATCGGTCAGGGTCGTCCCATAAAGCTGAGGCTGGCGATCGCGGAACATATGGATCAGGTCACGCACTTCTTTCGTTTTACCGAAATCGATCGAGCCGGTTACGATCTCCTGTTCGTCGCCGCCTTCGGCAATGACCTCGCCCCACGGGTCAATGATGATCGAGTGCCCGCAATAGGTCCCCATCGGACTCGGACCGACGCGATTACAGGCAACAACAAACATCTGGTTCTCGATCGCGCGGGCCATCAGAAGTGTGCGCCAGTGGTTGACGCGCGGATTCGGGAAGTTGGAAACGACGACCAACACATCCGCCTTTTTGAGCGCGTAAATGCGCGAGAGCTCGCAGAAGCGGATATCGTAGCAGACCATCATGCCCACGCGGCCGAATTCCGTGTCGTATACCTCATGTTTATCGCCGTGCGTCAGCTGCGCGTCCTCGTCCATGTCGCTGTAGAGGTGCATCTTGCTGTAGTCTCCCACAACATTGCCGTCCCGATCGATCAGGAAAACAGTATTACGCATCTTTCCATCCGCGTGCAGTGTACTGATCGAGCCGGCAACCACCCAAACATGGTACTCCTTTGCCAGATCCTTGCAGACCTTCAGTGTCGGACCATCCGGCGTCTCGCAGTGTTTTTCCATCTCGTGGAACATTTTATCAGAGAAACCGGCAGACCAATCCTCCGGAAGAACAACCACATCGGGGCGCGGTGTCTTTGCCATCGCCGAAGCAAACAGCTTTCGGACATTCTCATAATTTGCCTTCGGATCATCAAAGGCAATATTCGTTTGGAGCAATGCAAAATTCGTCATAAGGCTATCCTCCTGTACTCAGATAATGTTCAGCATCGGGGCAGTCAGGACACATAAATGATTGCTCTTACCAAAACGTAAGCAAAGGTAATAATTGTGAGCACCCATCCGTTTGCCAGCATCGCCTTGATATTCTTGGAACGAGCGAGGCCCATCTGGCCAACCATGTCGACGGTCGGTGTAACGAAGAAGGTGACCTGACAGCCAACAAGCACGACCAAAGCCCATGTATACATATCCATATGCATTGCATTGACCATGGGCAGGAACAGCTCATGAATGATCTGCGCCTGCGCAACGCCCGTGCCGGAAATGCCGAACACACCGATCGCGGAGGCAAGCATCATAAACGCAACCTCGCCGCCCGTTGCAATCAGGGGTTCCATGAGCTGGGTAATTGCATCAAAGGCTCCGGAGGCGCTGACGTAGTTCAGGAACGGATCGAAGAGTACGAACATGAAGAACATCCAGAACATCTTGGCACCGCCCTGAATCATCGTGGTGAGAGAGTCCTTGAAGGACAGTCCGCCGACCAGACCGACAATGATGGAAACCGTCATCATGACAAGAATCGCGTAGGACGCCCCTGCTTTCGCAATAAGGCCATAGACAATGGTGACAGCCATGGTGGCAAGGAAGGCAAGAGTAGCGCGCTTGCATTTCTCGTTGGGCTTGAAATCAACGGCCTCCTTATCTGCCTCACTGTAGGCCTCAAGTCCCTCTGTCTTGCGCTGTGTGCGGCAGGCCATGAAGAAGGTAGAGCCCCAAACAATAATAGCCAGAGGAATACCCGCGGACTTCAAGAACTGGCCGTAGGTCAGGCCGGTAAGTCCCATGACGGTAACGACAGGGGGAACAAAGGGGCCAATGTAGAGTCCTGTTGCACCGGCACCATGCAGGATTACGCCGAGGGTAGAGGGCGTCAGGCCGACGCTCGCAACGATGGGGATCAGAATGGGAGCGATGATGGCGTTGGAGCCGGCGAGCGTGCCGAGCAGGGAGACCATCAGGGTGGAGGTGACCATGGAGATCAGGATCGCGGCGCGCTTGCTCTTGAGCTTAAAGCGGTTGACCACCGTATAAACAAGATTATGCGCGACTTTTGTCTGGCTGAGGACTTCCGCCAAACCGGAGCCAAGCACGATGATAAAGCCAATGAGCGCGCAGAACGAGCCAAGAGACTTATAAATCGTGTTGGCAAACCCGAGGATTGACTCGCCGTTGAGGACAGCACCAAGAATTACGCAGAGGAGAACGGACACGTTCATGTCCTTGCCCCTGAGCATCAGAACGATGTAGAGGAGCAGAGGCAGGAAACCCCACAAAGGATTCAGATCAAAAATCATAGATTTTCCTCCCTTATTTTTTATAAAATTTTTGATCTTGATTTATATCTCTACCTTGCGGATGGCCGGCCCCGCCACAAAGTAAAAATATCAGAGGTAAACCCCGAATTCCAAAGAAAGCTGATCCTGCTGTTCCATGCGGGCAAGCATCTGCGGCGCGTCGTATTGTCCGAGCGCTGCGATCAGGCAGCTGCACATCGCCATGGCACAGACCGGGCTGAAGTATTCATCACGCGGCGCGATCAGCATTTCGGTCGACTCCAAAGCGACCTGTGAGGTCAGGGAATCGGTCAGAGCGATTACCGCACAGCCCTTTTTTCTGCAATAGGAAACTGTATCACAGGTAAGCTTTGTATAACGGGAGTAGGCGACCGCGATAAGGCAGTCTTCTGCGCTGACATCGCACAGCGTAGAGGATAATGCACCGGTTGAAGCCTCAAGCAGTTGGACATTGCCGTACATACGCCGCAGCATAAACCCAAGCAGATACGCCACCGCATAAGACGAACCGTTGCCAAGAATATAAATACGGCGCGCCTTCCGTAAAAGCGTTGTCGAACGATCCAAAGCAACGCGGTTTTGCTGCGTGTACAGGCTCTCTATCATCTGGGCATCTGAACGGAGAGCAAGAAGAATCGGATCCTCTCCATCGCCGTCAGAGGAATCTACGCGCTGAAGCTCGGACTTCAGCTTGCTGAACGGAGTTTGCTGAAGGCGCGCATCGTAGACCTCGCGTTGAAATTCCTGATAGCCGCTGCATCCCATCACACGGACAAAGCGGGTGATTGTCGCGGCGCTGATGCCGGTTTCCCGACTAAGAGCGTTAATGGAGAGAAACGCTCCCTCCTTGGGGTTGTTAATGATATAGTCCGCGAGCTTCTGATGCCCCTTAGACAGCGTAGGATAGCTATCGCGAATTTGGTCAATTAGGTTTTTTCCGGTTTTCTGCATGGTTGGTTCCCTCTTTCTTTTCATTGGTCTTGCGTTCATTGAAAAAGCAATGAATACATCATACAGGAAAACAACCCAGAATGAAACACCCTTTTGACTGTTTGAAATTATTTTTTCGTGTTTTTGATCAGTCGGCTGTTGGTGCGGTAGAACAAAGGCTTTTTGTCCGCTTTTCCGTTTAGGGTATTCAGCTTTTCGCGGTAGGCTTCTATATCCCGATTCAGAAAAAGCATAAGCGAGATAACAATAAGGCCGGCAGCGGCGATTCCATAAAAAATAACTCTCCAAAGCACCGCCGTTTCCTTATAGAAAAAGCAGGAGGCCGCAAATTGGATTAGAAAGACTGCCATGTTCAATTCGAGGAACAGCAGCGCAAGCGTTAAGTGTCCCTGCGTTCCAAGAAACGCAATCAGCAAAAGAATTGCTGCCCCTGCAAGAGGAAATACGGCTGATGTCTGCTCATAAGCATTTGTCAGCATACCGATTCCACGGTCAACAATGACTGTAAACGCCCAGAAAGCCATCATCCATACCACCATTCGGTGGGCACGGCCAAATGCGGCATCCTGCGCACAGACGGCGCGGACTTTCTTTGCAAGCGGATCCCCTGACATAGCACATTCCCTCCTGATCAAAGTAATTGTGTTGTAGTACATTTATTATATCAAATGAAATTATTTTTTCAATATATTTTGTTGACAAATTTTATTTTCATTTTTTGGCGTTTTGTCGATTTTTTTCTCCATACTTGACAGCGCAAAAATGAAATGTATATAATCACATAAAGTACTAAATGAAATTATAATTTAATAAAAGGAGATGCTTCCATGAAAAAAATCTGTCACAGCGCGATCTATCAGCTGCTCTCTGAGTTGGACGGTGATGTTGGTCTCTACATTCGGGATGTTGAATCCGATGAAACACTGGAGATCAACCCCAATCTGGTTTTGCCGTCAGCCAGCGTGATCAAGATCCCTATGCTGGCGTTGCTTCTCCGCGATGTCCAGGAAGGTCGAGTGGACTGGAAAGGGAAGCGCAGGATCGCTCCAGTCAATCGCGTTGGGGGCACCGGCATCCTTTGCGAGCTGAGCGAAGAGTATATGCCGACGGTCGAAGAGCTTGCTACATTGATGATCGTCCTGAGCGATAATATTGCAACCAACGAGATCATGGATATCATCGGTATCGAGCGGGTGAATGAGTTTTGCGCGGAAATGGAGATGCCTCATACCCGCTTGATGCGGAAGATGCTTGATTTCGAGGCAATCAAAAAAGGCTACAATAATTATATGTGTGCAGGGGAAGCCGGCCGGCTGCTGACGCAGGTCGCCGAGGAGAAATTCGTCAACTGCGAGGTCTCCTGCACCATTATGAACATTATGGAGCATCAGCAGTGCCGGAACAAACTGCCCGCTCTGCTTCCGACCATTCCGAACTATGCACCGGAGGAGGTCAAGCGCAACATTCAGGAGGGGTCTGTTCTCGTTGCGAACAAGACCGGTGAGCTTGTCGGAATACAGCACGACGTTGGTATCTTTACTTTACCGGGCGGCCGCCGCTATGTGATCGCCATGTTTACCGGCAATCTGAAGAGCGACCTTCAGGCGATTGAGCTGATCGGGAAGGTGAGCCGCGCCGTTTATGACTCATTAAAGTGAGTGAAGAAAAGCGGTATGCCTTTATAAGGAGAACTCAGTTTTATGTATGACTATGTATTAAAAAACGGATGGATCGTGGATGGCAGTCGGAAAGAGCCCTACCGCGCAGATCTTTGTATCCGGGATGGATTGATCGCAGAAATTGCTCCGAATGCAGGAGAGGGGCGGGAGACGATCGACATCTCCGACCTGATCGTCTCGCCGGGGTTCATTGACATTCATGCTCATTCGGATGCTTCTCCGTTGGTAGGTTATCCCGTGGAGAGTAAGCTCGCGCAAGGTGTAACGACCGAGATCTGCGGAAACTGCGGCGTTTCTCTTCTGCCGTCAGAACCCGGCTGCGAAGCGGCGGTACAGGAGTATTTTTCCTCGGAGCTGGAAATGCCGCTCAACGGGAAACAGATCACAATGCCTTCCATGTCCGCATATGTCCGCGCTGTCCGGAACAGCGGGACAGCGCTCAATGTTGGAATGCTGGTCGGACATGGTACGCTGCGGCTCTCTGTCATGGGCTTTGTTGACCGTCCGCCGACTACACAGGAGTTGGAGCAGATGAAGTCTCTTCTTGACCGTGAACTTAGTGCCGGTGCAATGGGTATGAGCTTGGGCTTGATCTATCCGCCAAGCGCTTATGGTACAACGGACGAGCTGGCGGAATTGGCAAAGGTCGTAAAAAAGCACAATGCGATTCTCGCCGTACATATGCGCAGCGAGAGCGTTCACATTTTCGAGGCGGTCGATGAAATGCTGAGCGTTGCCGAGAAAAGTGGCGTTCATCTGGAAATTTCTCATCTCAAGCTGATTGGGAAACCGCAATGGGGTCGCGGAGGGGAACTGCTCCAAAAGATTCGCGATGCCCGTGCGCGCGGCATCCATGTCACCTGCGACCAATACCCATATACCGCAAGCAGTACCGCCCTGACCGCCCTGATGCCGAACTGGTCTCATGCGGGCGGAAATGAAGAAATGCTTCGCCGCCTGCGCGAACGGGAAGGCACGCTCTGTGAGGAAATGGCGCAGGAAATGGAGAACCGCGGAGGTCCCGGTGCGATCCTGATCACCAGTACCCACGGCCGCCATCCGGACTATGAGGGCAAAACCATCGATGAACTTGCAAAGGAGTTTTCCCTCACGCCTCTTGATGCAGTGATCCAAATTCTACTCGAATGTGAGGTCAGCGTCGCCTGCGTATTCTTCTGCATCAGCGAGGAGGATATGCTCGCCATTATGACCGAGCCGTTTATCTGCGTAGGGAGCGACGGATATTCCTTTTCCTACGATAAGCAATACACAAAGACCAATCCTCACCCCCGCAGCTTTGCTACCTTTCCGCAGTTCTTCCAGACCGTCCGTGAAAAACAGCTTATGTCCATACAAGACGCCGTCTATAAGGCAACCGCACTTCCTGCACAGATTCTTGGCCTGTACGACCGCGGGCAGTTGAAAAAGGGGATGGTTGCGGACATAACAATATTTGATAGAGAGCGAATCGCAAGTCGTTCAACGTATCTGGATTCAAAGGTTCGTCCAGTTGGGATCTCATATGTCTTCGTCGGCGGCAAGCTGGCATACTGCGATGGTCGCACCGTCGATTTCCATTCCGGCAAGGTTCTGCTTCATCTGTAACTGTCGGGGCTATGCCATATACAATGCGTCTATCGGTTGGATCACGGGCAGTTCCTCGAAAGCGTCCATAACAAAACAGCGAGGCAATGCCTCGCTGTTTTGCTTGCCCGGGAGAGATCTCTTCCTGCAGAAGGTCTGCTAAACGCTGCCTCGATCCGAGGCGCTGCTCTATAAAAAGCGAATGGCCTGTCTGCAAAAAAAAATAAATTGAATTCAGAGATCACGATCTCCCCAAAATGTGATCCATTCTGCGTAATAAAAATTTATGACTGAACGGCTTTGGCAGATAGCATGCCGCGCCCAATGCAAAAAACTCTTCGCGCAGGCGGTTTGACACTCTTGCCGAAATGATGATCGTGCGCAGAGCAAGCTTCTGACGGCCCAGCTCACGCATGACCTCTGCACCATTCACATCCGGAAGATCCGGATCCATGATCAAAAGCGCCGGCTGTCTTTCCTGAACAGAGCGCAGAATATCCCATCCCTTTTTTGTCCGCACGACCCGATAGTTTTCGCGCAGCGCGATGGATTCCTGCAAGAGACCGCAAAAGGCTTCGTTGGCATCCGCCAACAGAATGTCATGACAATGCTTCATACATATCTTCCTAATTTTTTGAATCAAATAGTATTTACGTACACAGTGCGGCAGGCGGTGCTTCTTCTGCCTCCATCAGGCCATCTTCTTCATTCTCACAGAGCTCGCGCCGAAGCGCACAAAGCGTATCTCTCACCGCTTGGTCGTTCAGTTCGTCCAAAAGCAGCAGAAGAAAAACCAGGCTTGTCGCAGACAGGCAGTATTTCCCTCGCTCCAAGTCGCTGTATGCACGGCTCGTGATGTGAAGGCGTTCTGCCATTTCTTCCTGTGAAAGCCGAAGCTTGCGCCGCAGGTCACGGGCTGACCGGGAAAAGAAATTCCGGATCAGCCGCTTGTAATATCCCATATGATAAGATCTCCGTTTCTTTGAGGAATTCTACGGAAAGCTTACTCAGTGCCGAAGTGCGCTTCCATGAAGTACACTTCCTAATATTGAAATTTCCTTTTCCTTCCATATCATTTTAACATCCTTAAGAAAACGCTTTCCGGAACGTTTCCGACTATCCGGTCCCACATGCAAGAAAAATGCTGCACATCCTCACGGTCAAAGCCGCAAGGATGTGCAGCGCATGATTCTGCGATCTATATTCACCACGCTTCTGCAATCAAAAAGTCTGCAAGATGAACGATCTTAATGCCATTCTCGATACCGGTATCCATTTCATTGAGCGTAACGACATATTTGGGGTAATGGTCACGGATCTCCATCAGGTTTCCGACCTCGCGGTCAGAAGTCTCCGGAATCCGGACACAGACCTGCACATAGATTCGCTCATCGCGGCGTGTAGCCACAAAGTCGATTTCCTTTGTATCATTCTTGCCGATGAAAACATCGTAACCGCGGCGCTTCAGCTCAAGGAATACGATATTTTCCATTGCGCCGTCCAGCATTTTGCGGTTGTACCCCAGCAGCGCATATTTCAGAGAAACATCGGCAAGGTAATACTTTTCCTGCGTTTTCAGAATGCTCTTGCCTTGCAGGTCGTAGCGTTCGCAGGGGTAAATGATAAACGCCTGCTCCAGCCAGCGCAGGTAGTTGTAGATGCTCTCCACCGAAACCTTGCGGTGCTCGCTTTTGAGGAAGGTGGAGATCGAGTTTGCCGAGAAGGTCTTGCCCATATTCTCGATGATATACTTCACCACACGGTCAAAAAGATCCTGCTTGTTGATGCGGTGGCGCTTGACAATATCGCGGGAAACCACGGTATGATAGATGCCGTTGACGATCTGATAGGCGCTTTGCTCGTCGTACTCACTGAGCGCCACGAGGGGGAAGCCGCCGAAGCGGATATAATCTTCCAGCAGCTCCCTGCGGGATAACGGACTATCCTGCTTAAATGCAAGGTACTCTTTGAACGACAGCGTATAGACCGGGATAGAAACATAGCGTCCGGTCAGATAGGTCGAGATCTCGCTGGACATGAGCTTGGAATTGGAGCCGGTCACATAGATGTCGGCATCTGTGCTTTCGAGCAGGCTGTTGACCGCTTTTTCCCAACCGTCTATCTCCTGGATCTCATCAAGCAAAAGATAGCAATGTCCTTTGCCTAACATAGCTGCGGTCAACTCGTCGTACATCTGCTTGGCCGTAATACTCTCAGGAATATCCATCTCCGTGTATCGTTTGCAAATAATATGATCCATAGAGACACCGCGGCGCAGGAATTCTTCCTTCAGCATCTCAAAAATGGTGGACTTCCCGCAGCGTCGGACACCTGCCAGTATCTTGACAAGCGGCTTGTCGATAAAAGGCTTAACGGCCTCAATATAATCCGGCCTGTTGATCATCGTATCGCCTCCCTCACAGTTGTTAGTATAACCGAAATAAACCGCTATTTTCAATAAGTTTTTAAGGTTTAGCAAGAAAAACTTTTAAACTGTTGGGAAATTACGCGGGCTGTGCACCGCGGCAAAAAGGTAGAGCACTTCTGTCGACACATCGTTCAACAGAGGTGCTCTGATCTTTTGTGTAAGATAATTTGCTGGGACTTCGCTAATTTCTCAGCATCAGCGCAAACGCATCGAAGTAGCGAAGCATATCGTTATCGTTTGTCAATGTAGACGCCGAGCTTCGTTGTCGTAAAATAGACAGCGTTGTGTGTCGATGGGCGCCATCCATAGGTCATCGTTGAACTGCTCTATGCTGAAATACTCGCGCCGCATATAAGTCACAAAATAGAACGCTCCGGATTGCTGTAAAAACAGTCCGGAGCGTTCTATTTGAAAAGAAGATAGTCTGGAAAACCTATTTATTTAAAGAGACTCGGAAGCCAGAGCGTCAGCCCAGGAATATAGGTGACCAGCAGCAGAACGCCGATCAGCACTGCCAGCATGGGCAGTAGATCCCGCATCTGATCCTTGAGCGAAATCTTGGCAATCGAGCTGGACACGAACAGGCACACGCCCAGAGGCGGCGTACACATACCAATGGTCAGATTGACCGTCATAATCATGCCGAAGTGAACAAGATCCACATTCATCGCCTTGCAGATGGGGATAAACAGCGGCGCAAAGATAACGATTGCACTGGTGGTATCAATAAAGGTACCTGCAATGAGCAGAATAATATTGATGACCATCAGCATGGCGACCTTGCTGTGGATATTATCCTGGAGCATGGCGCTGACGGTCTGCGGGATCTGAGCGACGGTGATGACCCAGGAGAAGAGCGACGCGAGCGCAACGATGATCAGGATCTGACCGGTGCTCTTGGCAGCGTTGACAAAGGCTTCCCAGATGCCCTTGAGGTCCAGCTCGTGGTAGACGAACAGGCCGATGACCAGCGCATACGCCGTGGCGACAGCCGCCGCCTCGGTGGGGCTGAACTTGCCGCTCATAATACCGCCGAGAATGATGACCGGCATGAACAGCGCCAGCAACGCGTTGACCGCGGACTTGACCACCTCACGGAAGCTCGCGCGGGTCTCACGGCCCATGTAGCCGCGCTTCTTGCCGACAAAGTAGCTGTAGATCATCAGGCCGATGCCCATCAGGATGCCGGGAATAACGCCGCCGACGTACAGGTCGGCAACGCTGACGCTCGCCAGAACGCCGTAGACCAGCAGGGGGATCGACGGCGGGATGATCGGGCCGATTGAGCCGCCGCAGGCAAGCAGCGGCGCGGAGAAGGTGTATTCATAGCCGCGCTCCTTCATCAGCGGGATCATGATGCCGCCGATGGCCGCGGTGGCCGCGATCGCCGAACCCGTGATGGCAGCGAAGAACATACATGCGAGGATACTGACCATCGCGAGGCCGCTCGGGAAATGGCCAAGCAAGGTGTCCGCAAAATCAACCAGACGCTTGGACATACCGCCGCGGAACATCAACTCACCGGAGAGCATAAAGAGGGGAATAGCAATGAGTGCGATGCTGTCGCCGCCGGTAAACATACGCTGGACCGTAACGATCAGCGGCATACCGCTGGCGATGAGGCTGCCGATGGAGACAATGCCCAGAGCAAAGCAGATCGGAACGCCGACAAAGAAGGCAATAAACAGGCAGAGAATAATGGTCATTTGTTGTCTCCCTTCTTGCCGAAGAGCTCCTTGGCTTCATCGATGAGCTGCTCAAGCATATAGTAAAACATCAGGATACCGGAGATAGGAACACCATAGTAATAATAGGTCATGGGAAGCATCAGATAGGGGGACTTCTGGGAAGCGCCGGTCGCGGCAAACTGGAAGCCGTAATAAACAATGAATGCGAAGAACGCAAGAAGTACGATGTTGATCACAAACTCAACCGCCTTGCGCACCTGCGGCTTCATCATACCCAGGACAAAGTCAACATTCAGGTGCCCTTTTTCGCGTACGCAGTATGCGGCGCCCAGATAAATGATATAGGTAAAGCACAGGCGGATCACATCCTGCGACCAGCCCATCGAAGCGTCAAAGAAAATGCGCCCGATGATCACGCTGAACGCGACGACAAACAGCACGATCAATGCCACGCCGATCACGCCGCGCACGAGCATGGTGAGGTATTTATCAATTGTTTTCATTCAGTTTCCTTTCCTGAATCTGCATAAGTCTTTTTCAGGATGGGGGAAAGTGATCCCCCATCCTGAAAATAAGCGGTACTTACTTGGCGGCAGCCTCAGCGGCGGAACGGACCATCTCAGTCAGTTCGGGGGAGACAATGGCCTGAACCTCGGGACGCAGATAGAGCTCAGCGGTGGCTTCCTGGAAGGAGGTGATATCGGGATCCTCACAGACGATGACCCCGGCATCCTTGATCTGCTGGAGCTGAGCGGCCTCATTGGCAGAGACGGCGGCGCGCTGCTGCTCGCCGGCGTAAGCGGCGGCCTCATCAATGGCGGTCTGAATCTCGGCAGGGAGGTTATTGTAATAATCGAGGTTGATCAGGATGCTCTCGGCGCCGTAAGTGTGGCCGTCGAGACACATATACTTCTGGACCTCATAGAACTTGGAGCTGGCGATGGAGGGAATGGGGTTTTCCTGACCGTCGACCATGCCCTGAGAAAGCGCGGTGTAGAGCTCATTGAAGGCAACGGGAGTCGCGGTAGCGCCAAGGCAGTCAGTCAGAGCGAACCAGATGGGGGCTTCCTGCACGCGGATGCTCTGACCCTTCATATCGGCCGCGCAGGTGATCTCTCTTTTATTGGTGGTGAAGTGACGGAAGCCAAGCTCGCAGAAAGCGAGGTGCTTAAAGCCCTGCGCCTCAAACAGCGGGGCGAAGTAGGGCTGGAGCGTGTTGTCCAAGACTTCGTAGGCAACTTCCTTGGAGGTCAGCAGATAGGGGATGGAGAGAACCTGCGTTTCGGGAACCCATGCGGGCAGGGTGCCGTCCGTTGTAACAATGGTCATTTCCAGCGTGCCGAGCTTGACGCCTTCGGCCATCTCACGCTCGCTGCCAAGCTGAGAGTTGGGATAGATCTCCACGGTCACAGCGCCGTTGGTCAGCTCCTCGACCTTCTCCTTGAAGAAGTTTGCGGCGATGGTAGACTGGTGCTCTTCGTTGCCGGTGGTGCCGAGCTTGATCTTATAGGTTGCGGCAGGGGTATTCTGGCCGTCCGGTGCAGGGGTATCCTTGCTGCCGCAGGCGGCGAGGGAGAGAACCATGGCAAGGGCAAGCAGCAGAGTAATCAGCTTTTTCATTTTCATCTTTCCTCCTCAGTAATTACGTGGATGTTGTAGTTCATGCTCAGACTGCGGTTGAGTGTTTCGTCGATCATTTCGCAGCGGAAATTCTCGCCGTACTGGAAGCCGTTCAAAACGGGGACAGTACCGGAGTAGATGACACAATGCGAAACATCTCCGATGCGCTCCCGCAGTTCTTTGAGTAAGTGCTCGACGGGGAGAATGTCGGCGAGAGTACCCTGCTGATAGGGGATCTCCTTGCCGTCCACCGTCTGATAGGAATTGAGCTTGATGGAATCCCAGTGATCCTTGAGATCATCGTACTTCCAAACGTCATGGCCGATGGGCTTCGGACAGACCTGCTTGGCCTTGGGAACACTGGCGCTCTCGAGCTTGCGGTCAGTGTGGTCGCTGCCGAGACCGATATAGATCTCATCGCCCTGAGTGATGATGATGTACTCCACCTCGCCGCAAGTGTTGTTGCCGACAAAGTCGATGTCGGGATCCTGCGTGAGCAGCATATTGGACATCTGGAAGATCGTCGGGATTTTCTTGGGTGCGGGAACGCCGAGTTGCTCCTCCAGTTCCTTAATGTGCTCCATGGTCTTGGCGATGTTGCGTCCGGCGTAGCCGATGGCGAGAAGCTGGTTGTAAACAATCGTCTTCTCGGTGGACTTGCCGTCAGCGTGCAGGGTAAATGTGATTTTGCTGTCCAAGATAATATCCTCCTTAATATTTTTTGCTATAGCACTTTTCTGATGAAAGGCAATGCGAAAATCAGACGTGGTAAAGCTCGGGGCGGCGGTCGCGATAAACATTGATCGAAGCGCGGATGCCCTCAATGACGGAGAAATCAAGGTCGCCGGTGAGAATGACCTCGCTGCCGCCGGCGGCAACGATCGGATTGCCCCAGGGATCGAGAATGTGAGAGGAGCCGCCGTACACGGTCTCACCCGCCTTACCGCAGGAGTTGCAGGCGACGACGAACATCTGGTTTTCGATCGAACGGGCCGCCGTGAGGGTATCCCAATGATACTTGCGCAGCGCGGGCCACTGGGCGGGAACGAAGAGCACGTCCAGGCCGGTCAGCGCAAGGGTGCGCACCAGCTCGAGGAAGCGGACGTCGTAGCAGATGATGATGCCGCACTTTTTGCCGTCAAGCTCGAAGGTGGTCACATGGGTGCCGGCCTCGTAATAGTCATGCTCGCCCATCGGGGTGAAGAGATGGGTTTTGTCGTATTCGGCGATGCACGCGCCCTGACGGTCAAAGACGTAGGCGGTGTTGTAAACCTTGTCGTTCTTAACGTTGGAAACGGAACCGGCCACGATGTTGACGTTCAGCTCACGGGCCAGGGCGGAGCACATGTCCTTGACAGCAGCACCGTCCTTGTCGCTCAGCTCCTTGAGATTCTCCTTAGGGAAGAATCCAGTGTTCCAGGTTTCGGGAAGGACGATCACGTCGGGCTTGGAAGCCGCGGCTTCACGGATGAGTTCTTCCGCATGCTTGAAGTTGTAAGCCGGGTCGGCAAATTTCATATCCATCTGGATTGCGCTGACTCTCATAATAAGCATCTGCCTCCTTAATATATATACATAATATTCATTTTGGAAAAAGCGGCAAGAGCCGCAGGAGATATGTTATATATAGCATATCGCAGCCGATTTGTAAAGTTTTTCTCCCGTTAAGATTGTATTTTGGCTTTTTCGACAAGAATTGTGGCGTCGAATTGGAGACTTTAGCAAAAATGGAACGGGCTCTGTCAGGAGAAAAAACTTCTTGCAAAGAAGGACTATTTGTTATATAGTATTATATTAAAGGAATATATACGGCATAAACGGCGGAAGAAATCTACTGTGCAAGCGTAGCGTGGCCGTCGAATGATGAAGATAAAGGGGAAACGCTTTGTGGCCAGCATCGAACCAATCGGACTTTTAAATGGCAGCGCAATCGCGCCCGTCACCATGAAGCAGCAGGCGTATGAGCTGATCAAGGACGCAATTCTATACCGTCGGCTGCAGATTGGCATTACCTATTCTCAGGATGCGTTGTGCAGCGAACTGAATATCAGCCGCACGCCGGTGCGTGAGGCGCTGCTGGAGTTGCAGCAGGAGGGGTACATTGCATTTATGCGCGGCAAGGGGATTCAGGTGATCCCGGTGACGCGGAAGCGCGCACAGGACATTGTCGAGGCGCGCTATTATTTGGAGCTGAGCGGCGCACGACTTGCGGCGCAACGACGCACGGCAGCGCAGATAGAGGCGCTGGAGCAGCTGCTACTTGAGCAGGAGAGCCGCTGCCACGACCGCGCGGTGCGGGCCTCATACCAGCTTGACCGCAAGTTCCATCGTGAGATCTTTCTTGCCTCAGGCAACACCTGGATGCAGGAGGAGATCGAGAAGCTGCGCGATCACTTTCTGCGGATCGAGACGCAGTCCGCGTTCGACAGTCCCGAGCAGGCGGAGCGTGTCATTTTGGAGCATCGCGGTATTTTGACCGCAATCTGTGCAGGCAATGAAAAGAGGGCAGAGGAAGCGATGCGCTATCATCTTGACTGCACTGCTAAGCGTACGCTAATCCACATTACGGACGGCCTCGCAGACTGAAAAAATAACAACAACCGCGCCGTATCACGTTGCTGCGATCAGCAAGATGATACGGCGCGGTTGTTGTTCTATCGTGCAGCAGGTCATAGAATGGGCCGCTCATAGAATCACTGCAGCCATACTGAATACGGTCATTGCAGACATTGCTGTCCGGAACTCGTCTGTACCTCTCCCCCCCCTTTTTGAACAAAAATTTGATTTTGTTCAATTCTGTATCTCAAATAATCAGGAAGCGCACGCGCTTCCCTTTTTATTGAAGATAAGGAAAAACCACCGTAAAGCGGCTTTCGCGGCATAAGCTGCGCTACGCGCAGTTATTCCGCGGTTCGCTTGACAGAGCCTCCCCCTTTCGGGCATGGAAACCAACGAAGCGCAAGTGGGCGCCGCGCTTCGCTCACTTCACAGCATGGGCCTTGACAGCCTATGCTATACTTAAATCAAATGGGCAAGGAGAACAGAACAATGGCAAAGGAAGCTTTACAACAGATCCGTGAACTGCTTCAAGAACAGAAGCAAAACTTGGCCGAACTGATGGACGCGAAACTCCAAGAGCAGAAGCAAGACCTTATTCAATGCATGAATGTCATCATTGAAAGCGAAGTCACTCCGAAATTTAATCTTTTGGCAGACGGACAAACCCAAATCAGAGAAATGCTAATTCCCCGCACTCGCGTAGACGATTTGGAGGACGAAGTAAAATTCCTAAAACTGATGTGCCAACAGATGGCAGAAGACATTGCAAAACTAAAGAAAGCACAGTAATAGGACGACTGCCATGCTCATTGTATGGCAGCCGTTCCCCATTCGGCCCTCTTTTCTATTGCAGAAATCACCATTATTCCGGTTGTGCTAATTCATCACGGGCAAGTCTGGGCTCCTCCCGCTGAGTTCCCGATATTATTCTTCCCATTTTCCTTCGAAGTTTCAACCGGACCGTATATCACAGTACTGGCCTGTGCACCACCGGCTGTATGAACGGGTCGAATGAAGAAGCGGCAGAGACTCTCTGCCGCTTCTTATTTGGCTGTCAACAGGAGGGAGAGAGGAGAAGGATCAGCTCGTCCGGCGGGAAAAAGAGAAGGGCGGCGCCGATCGCCAGCAAAAGGCTGCTCAGCGTGCCGATGAGGTAGTATTCGCAGAAATCCGGGTCGTTCTGCAGCCGCGGATAGCGCGTCAGCGTTTTTGCGGCAAGCACCACGCCTATGGCGCTGTATGCCTGCAGCAAAAAGAGGATTGCTGTCAGCAGGCGTTCAAGCACGCCAATGGCGGCACCGGCGGGATAATCGGAGTCCTCCTCCCCTCTTGCCCATGACTTTTGGTTAAGTGCCTCTGGCTTTTGGTTAAATCTTTTCAGCGCAACATTACATGGCTTGCCTAGAAGGATGAGCAGGCAGAGGAAGCGAATATCCTGCGAGGAGACCGTCCAATGGAAGAAAAACAGCGTGTCCGAAGCTCTAAACCAACCGCTGATCACAGCCAGCAAGATGAGATGCAGCGCCTGATCAGCCAAAAAGCACCACTTGGATAGGTAGAAGTTCTTCCACCTCTTACGGCACAGAAACTTGAGCCAGTCAATGGCGGCGTGAGCAGCTGCGGCCAAAAGGCTCGCTGCGAACACGGCGAAGGAATGAAAAAGCAAGATGCCGGAGGCGGCGCCGACGCCCAGCAAGGTAAAGTCGTAATACCGACAATGCTTCCGCAGCACGGCGGGATCGTCTTGTTTTCCGATTGCCATATCATGGCTTTGGAAGTAGAAATCTCCAAGCAGATGCGCGAGGAGCAGGAGAAAAAATGTTGCAGACATGTCACCCCTCCTCCCCTCTCGCCCTGCTGCTCCGACGGCTGCGCTCCAAACGGCGCTCGGCTTGATGCAGCAGAGGCATGTAGGAGGCTGCCGCCCCCGCATCATGAATTTTATCGCAGACCGCCCGCAGGTTTTGGCAGATCGCGATGAGATATTGGTCGTCGTTTCTTTGGCGGGCATAGGAGATTGCCTTTTCAAACTGTTGAACGATCTCCTCCGTTGCTGCACCAGTACGAGACAGAAGCAGAGCGTACAGATTATACAGGCTTTCTATCGGCATTTCTAGTGAAGGGTGCGCCTGTGCCAATTTTAGAGCGAGCTGAATCTCCTCGAGCGCCTTATCGAGCTCGTCTGTGGTATAATAGGCGGCGGCAAGGTTATGAAGGTTCGCAATGCGTGCATCGGAGAAAAGCGGAGATGCAGTACAAAGCTCTTTTTCCAATTCCAACCGGGACTCGATCTCGCGAGAGACATCGCCCTGTTTTCCTAACGCACTGGCGAGATTTCCCTTTACCTGAGCGTGCAAGAATAGATCGTCGCCGGTGCCGCGGAGCGCCTTGGTCAGCACGGCAACCGCCTGATCCGCATACCGCTTTGCCGCCTGGCCGTCGTGCGCATCTGCCGCGTTCTTGGATAGACCAAGATATGCGTGTCCCAGCTGGTTGTGCAGCTGTGCGGCCGTAACGCGCGGCAGAGAGGGCGCTTCCGCAGGGTCTAAAAAGGCTTCCACAAGGTTGGCGGCTTCTTTGTATTGCAGCAGGTCGAGATAACATTCGCCGAGAAGGCGGACAATGTCCGAGCGCGATGGCGGATCGTCTGTGTCAGACGCCGTTTGCAGCAGCTCCCTCAGCGTACCGAGTGCGTCCGCAGACCTGTGGCTTTGCCGCAGTATGGCGGCGCGGTTGTATTTCCCGATTCGACCTGCGGACTTCGGACAATCGTAGACGTTTAAAAGATACTGCCCGAGCGCTTCTTTGCTCTCACAATAGACGGTATAGTGTCCGCGCTGCAGGCTGCGGGAGACCGAGGATGGGGAGATGTTCAATTGATGGGCGACCAGCAACTGCTCCTTCATAATTTCCATATTCAGGATACAGTTACGCTGAGAAGCGGACCACGTTTCTGCCATTTCGTTCAAGAGCTGACAATAGCAGTACAGAAGCCCGCAATCATCGTTTTCCGTTTGAATGGAGACGGGGAATCCCGCCCACCCATCTTTTTTCAGATGCTCAATGCCCTGCCTAGCATAGTGATAGGCAGGGCCGTCATCTCCGAGCGCCTGCTCCCGATTTATGTTGGTGCTCAGCTCGCCGATGCCGATGCCATAGCGAATTTGAATGGGAAACTCTAGCAGATTCTGCCCCAAAAAATCAATGATCTCCAGCGCGGGTTTGGCAGCTGTGAGAACGCCTTGAAATTCATCGCCCAGGGTCATGAGAAACGGAGAGACCAAAAAGGATGAAAAGTTTTCGTTCACGCCATTCAGCAGCGCCTTCAGCCTTTCCTGAATCGCGGCGCGGTCCTCTGCGGGGAGCTTTTTTGAATTGATCAGGTCGCCGATCATAGCGCAGTACATAAGGCTTCCCTCCTAGCGTACTCTTTTAAGGCAAGTATAATATAATTGCACAAAAAAAGCAATATAAAAATTATTGCACAAATTGAGCAAATAAAGCCGCCGGATGAAATGATGCATCCGGCGGCTCCCCTTGCCGACCGCACGGCCTGATCTTTCCCCCGTGGATTGGTTCACATATCTGCAAAACATAAAATGCAGAATCAGCGCGGCGAAATGGTCGTGTGCAATTTCTTATAAACCGCATGGGCGTCTAAGGAGTAAAGGGAGAGAAAGCGAATCAGCAGGCTTAAAAAGCAGAGCGCCGCGCCACTGCTTCCTCGTTTGGGCGACAACACCCCGTGTGCAATTCCATTGCGCAAATTCGGCCCGCCCTGCTCATCCAGAAGTGTTTTCCATGTGAAAAGCAAGTCTTCATCGTAAACCTCTTTCAGTTTTTGAGAGTCAAATAGCTGTGACAGCGGCTTGATGTCCTCCGTGCCGTCTTCTTTTAAATAGGTGGGCATGTCCCCACACAATTTGACCAACTCTCTGAGGAGGTTTTCCGTCTGCGGAAGAAGGATGTGCAGCGATGCGTACAGCTCACCGTTTAGCCCGAGCTGCAGCCCCGTCCTGATGATCGCCCTTCGCTCCTCGGGAATGAGGGCGTTCCGATCGATCAGGAAGCTCAGATCGTCAGGAGCTACCGCTCCCCTTTCTCGAACCTTATGATACGCAAGCTGTAAGCAAATGGTCTCGTCCAGCGATCGTCGCTCCGACACATAATGCACCATATGCTCGCGGAGCAGGGACGCATCCTCCTGCGGGTCTCGCAGGTCCAAGGGGGAAAGAATTTTTACCAGCCTTCCCTCCTCGTCGATGAACCGCTTGGAAAACAGCGAAGAAAACACGTTCTTCTGCTGTTCTGTCAAGACGCCCTGCCGCACCTCTTCCACTTTATACAGCATCGCGCACTCTCCGAAGGCAAGGATCGCCTCTTGCCGCGAAAGCCCGTGAAAAAGCGTCTCTATGTTCTTTTGGATGGGAGCAGCATCAAATTCAAACGGGATAGACGCCATCGATTTCAGCCTCTCTTGCTGGGTATGCTTCAGTTTGCTGCGCAGCTGGAGGCACCTCTCCCGATCCTGCTTTTTATCGTATAGGTTATAAGCCTTTTGCAGCATTAGTTCTGCATGGATCGGACGCTCAGTCAAATCGTCTGCAAGCGCCTCATAGTGCTCCGCCAATTCCAAATTCAGAGCACGAACTTTATTATCTTTGTTCGTCCGATGAAGAAGGTCCGCATAGACGCGGTATGCTGCTTGAATCACAAGCTCAGATGCCTCGCCCCCTGCTTTTGCCTGCGTAAAAAGTTTTTGGCTGAGGGATAGGTAGTGCTGCAATTGCTCCTTGCCGGCGTAGGGGGCGACCATTTTGATTAAATTCAGCGACAAGAAGAGAGGGTCTGTCCCGTCCACCTTTCGGAGCACCTCATCGATTTTCACAAGCGCGGCGAGAAACACAGCATGATTTCGCCCCAGCTTTATGGCGATTCGGAAGGCGCGCTGGGCGGCTTGAAAGCAGGATACCCAGTCCTCCGGATCGTAGGAAGCTTCAAACAGAGACAGATTTGCAAAAGCCGCTGTCTGAGCGTATCGGTGGTCGCCCGTTTTGAGCCACAGAATATCCGCCAACTGTGCCCTGATCCAGAACGGCTCAAAAAGGGGAAGAGCCTCTTCTATGATCGCAGTGCCGCGCTCGTCCAGATCCTCCATGCTGAAAGACCTTTGACCATCGCTCATCACGAGCATTGGGGCATAGCCGCTCGCCTGTGCGTCGTATGCCATCGACAACGCGCCGCTAAGCACAGCAAACGCGGCCTTATCCTCGGGCTTCTCCGAGTGTTCTTCTGCATTTCGCAGGTACGCGACAGCAGAATCGCGCGTACTCTCCGTGCTATGATCAAGTGCCTTTATCTTCTCCGATACCTTCGCCGATAACATCCCTCTGCCCTCCCCTTGTGGCGGCATCGCTGCCCGTATCCATGCGCTCTGCGGTCTTCACCGCCTGTGTATTCTACATTTTCTGTGCGTGAAATCCTATTTGTTGATCTGTTGTATGTTTATTTTATTACACTCCTGTGCCGTAGTGCAAGCGGTTGAAAGAGCTTTTGCAAAAGACCTTCGTTTGCCGTTTGGATCACGCTCCTTTCTTGACATGGGTGATACTATTGCATATAACGAAAGAAAAAGGGGGCCGCACTATGAATCGCAAACTCGGAGCAATGGGCTGGGTATACTTAATTCTGGCAACCGTAGGACTCATAGGCTCTTTTTTCCGACTGTTCTATATCCTGCGGGAGGGGTTTTTCACGCCCATACAGGCTGCAGATGCTGACATCTATGTGACCGGCTCCAATTCAAGGCTCATGGCCAGCGAGATCTCGACCTATCTGACCGGACGCTATGCCTCCATTTCAATCTATTCTCTTTGACAAGATGGACATTAACGAAGGGTAGTTAGCAAAAAGGCCGCATGTTTCTCCAGTCTTGTCAAGCCTTAATTCAAAAATAATTACAAAAACTGGACTCCACATTTCTGTAAAGTCCAGTTTTTTAGCTTAATGACATTGCCCCCGTCTTGGGGTGGAGGCGCTTTCGTGCAGTTCTATCTGTACCGTGTTTCCTACTTTTTCCAGCAGGCCACGATGGTTTCCGTACCCCGGACAATGTATCTCTTTTTCATCAGCCAAATCGCGTGTTCCTGTGCTCCTTCGACCGAGGTTGCGACCGCATCCTCTGCTACGCAGGTGTAGTAGTTATGGAATGCGGCGCCCATGACCGTTGCAAGAACACAGCCCTCTGTCGTGCATCCGCAGCATACCACGCTCTCGATCCCGTTGGCCCGCAGGATCAAATCGAGCGGCGTGTGCAGAAAGCCGTCCGGCCGAAATTTGACTACGATCGGTTCATAATAACGACCTCCCTCCGGAGGATCGTTATAAGGCTTGAGTACATCAATGTGTTCCCACCCCCATGTGTTTACGGTTGTATAGGTCGGCGCCTTTCCGTCTCTCGTCTTGAATGCCAACCAGCCGCCGTTGTCGCTCTGTTCTCCCGGAAGGGTACTCTGCTGGATATGCACGACCATCACATCAGCAGCACGAGCGCTTTCCAGCAATCTCTGACAACTCGGTATGATTTTCATAATGCCGCTCGCATCGCGCCCCGCCTGTGCAAACTTGCCTTCATTCGTGCAGAAATCATTCTGCATATCAATCAGCAGTAGCGCCGTATGCTTTGGGTCGAGGATTCTTCCAAGGTCCTCATCTCTCTCATCGTTATACCTATAGCTGTGCGCCGGTTTTTTTTCATACATGGTCTTCCCTCCTCCTAGAATTCGATTCCGTACAGGGAAACATGCTGCTGCGAACCATATATGTCGTTATCTCCAAATGCTCCGGAAGAGATAGGTCTCTGATAGGTACACTTGAATGCCATTGCCGGTTCGTACACCAAGCATTCGTCAATGTCCTTCGGCTCGATTTTGCACAAGCGGCTCAGATTGTCCCTGTTCCAGACGCCGGAAGCCTTCATCTGTTCAAATTGCTCACGGTTATTAAAAATAACATCCAATGTAAAACGAAACGGGCCGGCATCCTTGCTGCGGACGATCGCGTCTGCATCAATAAGCTTCATAGTTTCCCCTCCTTATTTCTGTATCCATGTGATTGGGAACGGCTTGACCAAATCATCGACCACCATTAAATGATAAAGCGCAAACTCATAGCATGGGGGCGCCGGGAACTCGGCTGGGGTATACAGGAACGCCAAATTGCCGCTGTTCGCACGACGGCCGGGGAAACCTTGATGCAAAATACCGGAGCGGCAGAGCGCGCAAACGGTGTTTGCGGTGTCCTGTTCAGGCGAGAGGACCTCAATGACCAATCCTATCTCTTTAGGAGTCCATGTCTCGGGATCGCGCTCCTTCATAATCTCACCCGCGCCATAGCGCCGGAAGATGATCTTATAATCCTTGCCCTCCTCAAACTGCGGCAGGTCGCGCTTGACCTTGGCACGAAGTCTCTTTTCAATCTCGGCAAAATTTGCGATCACAAATGGGTCGCGGATGCCAGCCAAGCAAATACAGCGAAAGCCTGTATGGCGCGAACCCTCCAGTTTGAGGGTCAGCCGCGTCGGCTCCACAAACCTTGTTCCCCGCACACGAACAGTGCGGCCATCCGGCTCGGCGGAAAAACTGCTATCACCCATGTCGAGTCCGCCGCCCGGAAATTCCGTCGTAAAGGGGCTGGTACGCTCGTAGAGCGTATGCGCCGCCACGATGTCGGGCTTGCAAATCTTATTTGGATCCGCCGGAACGACCGTAAAGGAATCGCCGTCAATCACACCGATCATACCGTCGGACTCACGGGGCAGCGCTACTGCACAGCCGCACTCAATAATCTTGCCAAGGTGGTAGCTCAAACCAATATCTTCACCCTTCCAAATCGGATACGCAGCAATAACAGCGGCATCGTAAGCGCGCCCACCGATGATAATGTCCGCGCCAGCCTTCAGCGCTTCGATATATGGCTGAATGCCCATTTGGGCGACAATGTGTTCACAGTCGGTAATATCGCTTTCTTTCAGCTCGGCAGTCGTTTCGAAGTTCTCGACGCGGCCTGCACGAAAAGCGTCAACGACTATACTTTTGTCCAGCTCTGCATCGATGCGCGCAATTTTAGGGTGAATGCCAAGTTCCTCCACAATCTCGTCAAGGATCTCCATGGTCCAATCCAGATGCGGTGTTGCGCCGGCGCCGCAGGCGGAGCCAATCAAAACAGGCACCTTCGCCTTCTGTCCAGCTTCCACAATCAGCTTGAGGTCACGTTTGACCATCGTGCGGGATGTAAAGCTTTTTCCACATCCAAGGTAATACGGGCCAGGATCGACCGATCCAGCATCGAGGGCAATCACATCGAAGCCATGCTTGAGCGCCGCCTCCATGGAATGTTCCGGAAAACCATATCCCAGCATTCCGAGCGGGGCATACACTGTTGTCATTTAAATTCCTCCCAAAATTCTTTCTTCTGTATCCTCTACTATATTATTGCAGTTCAAATTCCATAAAATCATCCGAGTCCAACAGTTGGAACTGCCTTACAACCTCACAAGCGATCTGCCGCATTCGCTCCTTGTGAGGTGGGAAATATGCATCACGATGACGGATCAGGTAAAGCCGATTGCACATCGTCATTCGATTGACAGGGAATACATAGATCCTTTCATCCGGCAATGCCGCTTCGTTGAGCCTGCGTGCCATGTAGAGGTGCATCTGCGTACAGAAAGAGATGGTCATACCTCGTCTGCACAGCTCAAGCTGCAATTCCTGATCGCCGTTTTCAAACACTGTGTGCAGTTTTACGCCTTCACGATTGAGAAAATCATCCATACCACCGCGAAATACGCTGCCGGCCAAATTCATAGCAAATGGTTGATGTAAAAATTGGGCAACATCCACGCCTTCGCTAAACTGCTTGAGTATCTCCGGAAAGCCGTTGCCGAATATCTCGCGCAGCTTTCCCCCATTGATGGTCAAATATAGCTTTTCATCGAGAAGCGACTCATATTCCAGCCTCGGAAAATAGGCATATTGCACGCCGACGAACATATCAAGACTTCCCTTAAGCACCAAATGCGCCAACTTATCTGAGTGCGCCTCACTGAAAATCACCTTCACATTGGGAAATTCACTATAGTAGCGTTCCATAATAGCCGGAACAAGGATGGATGATCGTGCGTGCGGCATACCAATGCTTACCTCGCCGCAGAATCCTTTTTCTCTTTCATTGATTCGCAGGCGCAGCTGATTCTCCAACACCTGTACATTGGCGAGCGTAGCGGCAAGTTCTCGTCCGGCTGCCGTCAACTCCATGCGCGGTTTGCGTATAATGAGCTGCGTACCATACTGCTTTTCCAGATTGCGAATATGCTGGCTGATATTCTGGTGAGAAACATATAGCTTTTGTGCTGCCTTTGCCATATTCAGTTCCTCAGCAACCACGAGGAAATACTTTTCCGCCTCCGTCACAGCGCATCGCCTCCCTCTGCATCTACCCGCGGCCTGAGTCCTTTAGGACTTTGCTCTTGCAGTGTGCTTTCTGGTCATAAATAAATAGCCGAAGATGACCGCCACAATGCCGAAGCCGATTACATCCGTCACAATACCAGTGTCAACAAGCAACACACCGGCGGCACAGAGCAGAATACTACACGGAAGATTGACCGGTCGGAAGAAATAGCGCATAAAGCCACCAGATAATGCTGTGATGCCAATAAACGCCGTGACCGTACAACGAATGATCTGCGCGGTAGCTCCCACAAGGACCAACGCCGGATCTAAGATAATGATAAACGGCACAAGGAACGCGGCAACGCTAAGCTTCAGCGCCTGAATCGCTGTCTTGACCCAGTGAGACTGCGCCAGTGAAGATGCAATGAAGATTGTGCCACAGACCGGCGGCGTCAAGCCGGCAAAGATCGCATAATAGAATACAAAGAAATGTGCAGCGATCGATTCCACGCCGATTTGCGTCAAGGCAGGCGCAATCACAGAGGCAGCCAAAATGTAGGCAGCGACTGTGGGCATACCCATGCCGATGATCATTGTCGCAACCATTGCACACAGGCCGGCAAGGATAATATTGTTGCCGCCAATGGCAACGATTACATTGGTAAACTTCACGCCAACGCCCGTGGTGGAAATCACACTCAGCAGGATCTGAGAACACGCAATGAGCGTGATAACCGTGAGCATATCCTTCGTAGAATCCTCCAGGCCTTGCACCAAATCGAAAAGGCGTTGTTTAACATTCTTAATATCCGTGCCGAGGTACAGAACGACCGCAACAGCAATGGCATAGCTGGCACATTTTGTTGCGGTAAAGCCACTCATGAAAAACACCATCAAAACGGCAATCGGCACAAAGATCGGCAAGCTTCGGCTAGGGCGAAGCACCTCTTTCGCCTTTGGCATTTCATCCGCAGGAATCCCGCGCAAATCAAAGCGTTTGGAATAGCAATCGATAGACAGAAATACGCCGTAATAAAACAGAAGCGATGGTATAATAGCTGCAAGGGCGATCTTTGTATAAGGAATTGCTAGCAGATCCGCCATAATAAAGGCCGCCGCACCCATGATCGGAGGCATTATCTGCCCCCCCGATGAAGCAGATGCCTCCACTGCGCCAGCAAACTCACTGGAATAGCCCAAGCGCTTCATTAGGGGAATGGTGAATGTACCCGTCGTAGCAACATTCGCACCCGCGCTGCCGGAAATCATACCGAACAGGCCACTGGCAATGGTTGCAAGCTTCGCTGCGCCACCATAAGCGTTACCGGTGACCAGACATGCAAGGTCGATGAAGGTTTTGCCACCGCCGGTAGCAAAAAGGATCGCACCGAAGATGATAAATGTGGCAATGGTGGTTGCTGCAATATTTGTCACTGATCCAAAAATACCGCGGTCCGTAAAGCAGAGAATCTCAATGATTGTGCTGACCTTAAAGCCGCGGTGACCGAAAGAACCGGGGATGTACTGCCCGAAAAGTGCATACAGCAGTGCAATGATTGAGATGATCGGCACAGCCTTGCCGATGCAGCGCCGCGCGCTTTCTAATACGCAGAGGACAAGCGCAATACCAACATACATTAAGGGCTTTGTCATATGGAAGGTCGGCATGAGAACCATTTTCCCTTCCTTTATAAAGTAGATTAAGCAAATGACCATGACCGCAATCATCAGCGCATCTGTGATCTGTACCCATAGCTTTTGTTTTGTCTTCGCAAGATCATACAAGCAGAAAATCGCAATACCGCCGCAAACATTCACCGATCGTTGAATAATGCTGATGAATGGTCTCGTGAATGCCGTGTACAGAAAAAAGGCGGCGAAAAGAATTGCGACTCCTCTTGCAATTTTCATCAATGTGGGGCGATAGGTCGTTTCTTTCATTGGAATTCCTTTCATGATCAAGATTCTAATGAACGGCGGGCAGCTGCCTTGAGGCGGCCGCCCACCGCAGTGCGTTTCACGATGAAAAGATCAGTTCGGAATGCGGTTATCTGCGATGTCATAGCCCTTCTCCTGCAGGTACTTGACAACGCCGGGATGGAGCAATGCGCTGCCGACCGTCGCGGTCAGCTCAACAATGTCGTAATCGCCGAGTCCAGCATAAGTGTCGTGCAGATAATCCTGATGCTCGTCGATAGCCTTAAAAATCTCATAGGCGACCTCATCAGGAATATCGCCGCCAATGCAGAAACCGAAGTACTTAGAGATAGATGTGATGTCGTGATCCAGCCCAACCGGGTCACCGCTAATTGTAGAGAAGGAGAAGTACGGATACGCCTCGAGGACCTTTTTCTGCTCTTCCTCGGTCCAAGAGATACAGTCAATGTCAATGCTGGTCTTGACATCCGCAATGGACGAGTCGCCGGAAACTGCGGAGCCGCTCTTACAGAAGCCATCGATCTGGCGATTCTTCATAGCTTCGACTGCGTCCGCAGTGCTTGCGGGATACCAGTTCGGCGTTACTCCGAGAGCGTCGAGCGCGCTCATAATATCCCGTTCCGTGGAACTGCCAGAGAGACCGGCAGAAAATTCTGCGTCGTTGAGATCACTAATGCAGGAGATACCGCTCTTTTCCGAGACGGTCATGTAGTACAGGAGCGGGAAGCACAGGCAGAGCATACGCGCGTCGGGATAATCGTAGCCGGCGTAGGTACCCATATCGTTCTGTAGGCAATAGGTGTCAATATCCGTACATTGGCCAAAGGACGCCTGTCCATCACGCATATACTTGTAGTCGTCTGCCGTTCCGCCAGTCTCCATAACCGTAACCGTAACGCCATCCACATACTTGTTGATGATGTCCGCCATCGCCACATTTAGAGCATAATAGCCAGAGGATGCGCTGGTCGCAGCCCACACAAGATTGTAGGTCTGTGTCGCGGTCTGTCCACCGGACGGGTCATCAGCGGACTGCTGGGTGTTTTCGCTGCATGCAGTAAGAACGCCGAGGAGCATGGTCATCGCAAGCAGCACAGCAAGGAACTTTTTCATTTTCTTTTCTCTCCTTTTAATCGTATTGTTTTATGCTACAATCGGTCTGCCCGACTGAAACACACATCAGGGTACTATTTCATTTTTCTGTATTTTGTCTACAATATCCCAGAGGCCCTCTTCATCGAGTACCTCCCCTCTGTGGCTAAGGCTATAGTCGCGCAAGGAAGCAAGAATCGCCGGGATACGGTTTTCCGTCAGATCTCTCGCACGGTATTGCGCCACGCTGTGCAAGACCTGCGCCGTGGTAAGCTTTCCGTAGAGCGCGTGCGCCTCTCCCCCAACCGTCTCTGGCCGCAAGCCGCGCCGCTCAGCATGGTTGAGTAATTCAAGCACATGAATATCTATCTCCTCGTCGAATACCTGCTCACCGACCAGCGCGGTACGCGGCGGAACGGAGATTCCGCACAGTTCGCCTGTCCTCTGCGACAGTTCCCGAAGCTTTGTCAGGTCGATGCCAGAGGAAAGATGATACACTCTGTCGAGAACATACGCGCAGGTCGCTAATGGGACATTCCCTGCCCGGCTGCCAAGGCCGTTAATGCTCACATCCACAAAATCGGCGCCTGCACGAACGCCCGCAAGCATATTAGCCATGGCAAGCCCCATATCGTCGTGGCAATGTAACCCCAACGCACTCGGCTGTCCGCCTCGTGCCTCTGCCATAGCGCTCACCATCGCATATACATCCTCTGGCGTCGCAATTCCGTAGCTGTCCGCCACGCGCAGCCGGTCAGCGCAGCATACTATCCCGCGGATCAAGCCAATAAGCCCCTCGCGATCCGCGTCAAACGCACCGATAAAGCTGATGTTGCACAGTTTCCCTGCCGCATGGACCTCGTCGCATATCTCCTTGACATGAGCGAGTGCTTTCCGCCGCGCGGCCGCCGAAACGCAGGCCGCGCGGGCATCGACCATGGAATGGACAATATCCGGCCCACACGCGCAGGCAGCCGCGATACGCTCTCGCCAATCTTCGGCCATACCATTCGTCATGACCTCCGTTTTGCATCGCAGCGGTAGGCTGCAGACCACTTTTGCCTCGTCTAACCGCTGAGCATCCAGTCCCGGAAAAGAGACCTGTATCTGTGCAATGCCAAGATTGTCCAGCCGTCCGGCAAGCTCCAGCTTGTCCTGCAAGTCAAACACGGCACCCGGCGTCTGCTCGCCCTCACGGAGCGTCACATCGCAAAGCTCTACCATTCTCTCTGTTTCTCCCCCTATATGAATATGCATTTTCATTTTGTCAATTTATACCAAATTTCTTAACTACATGGTAAGAAATTTAGAGATTAAAGTCCAGCACATATTTTATGGGGTGCGGCAAATAAAACTTGCCAGAAATTCACAGAGCATTCCCTCTGATATTCACCGAACAATGTATCGATTTTCAAGCTCGACCCACTTCTCGTGGTCAAACATCTTCCAAAGCTCCTTGTGTGAAAGCATCTGCTCCGCCATCATCTCGGTCGAGCCTGTTTCCCGCAGTATTGCAAGCAACTCCATGCATTTCTTTGTCACCACCCGGGTCTGTGCGTTGGGGTAGATCGTCAGCTTTACACCCGCTTCATCCAGTTCTCTGCAGGAAAGAAATGGGCTGCGACCACCTTCAACATTGTTAAACAGTACCGGTCCGCGAATCTCCCTCGTAATCCGGCACACCTCATTGTAACTCTCGGGACTTTCCACAAAGATAACATCTGCACCAGCATCCAAATACAGATTACCGCGGCGAATCGCCTCGTCCAGTCCAATCACCGTGCGCGCGTCTGTGCGCGCCACGATCACCAACCCGTTTTCTTCACGGTTTTCATAGATCGTACGAATGCGCTTAACCATCTCTGTTTCGCTCACCAATACCCTGCCAAGCTCATGGCCACACTTCTTCGGCATCATCTGATCCTCGAGCTGCACCGCCGCAATGTCCAGCCGTTCAAAGTCCTTGACCAGCCGGTATGTGTTGAGCGGTGCGCCGAAACCTGTGTCGATATCCACCAACATAGGAATGTCCACCGCGCTACGAATATTCTCAGCAACCTGCCGCAGCTCCAGGTAGCTTACCGTATTCAAATCGGGTTGCGCGGTCAATGCCAGCGAAATGCCCGAGCCCGTAAGATAGACCGCTGGGAAGCCACTCTTTTCCACCATCTTTGCCGTAATGCAATCATAGCAGCCCGGGATCTGCACCACACCAGGCGTGTTCACCAGTGCTCTGAATCGTTCCGCACTTCTCATGTTCTCTCCTCCGTTTATTTTTCCACAGATCAAACACGGTGGAACTTTTCCCGCCCATGTTTTCCCGCCCATGTTTTCCCGCAGATTTCTGTAATGTACTCATTATACCGCCTCCTTCCCCTACTTTCTTTATAAGAATTTTACTTTTAGCCAAAATTTTTTCCTAAAATATACTTGTATTTTTGTTTTTGACATGCTATTCTTTCCATGTCTCCCTATTCTGATAATAAATCGGAGGACATACTTGTGACACCAAACGACACCACGCAAAACTTCCAGGCTCGTTTTCAGCGCTACCGCAAAGAGTATCCGACCTTAAAGGACGCTACCTACTACGCAATGCGCGATGCCATACTCTTGAACTTTTTTGAAAACGAAATCACCGAGGCACAAGTCGCCACCCTTCTGAGCATCAGCCGCACTCCCATTCGCGAGGCTATGCTTCAGCTTTCCAGAGACGGCTTGTTGGAGATTAGTCCCGGCAGAAAGGCACGCATTGTCCCTCTTACAGCACAGGACCTTTCCGACATCAGCACGATTTTGGATAGTCTACATACGCTTTCGGCCTCCCTGTGTATTGATCGTGCAGATGATAACTCTCTGCGACAACTTGAGGAATGTGTCGCGCTGATACGCTTTTATACGGATCGCATGGATCTTCGCCACCTTGCAGAATGCAACACTCGCTTTCATGTCCAAATCGCAAAGGCAGGCGGGAACCGATGGCTCGCCGATATAATGAGCCGCCTGCTCTCCTACACCTCTGTCTATCGCGAATATGCCGTTTCCCGTCCCGGTCGCATGGAAATGGCTTGCCGCGAACACGCCGAAATTTATGCGGCACTCTGCCGCAGGGACAAGGCCGCGGCACTACAATTAACCCACGAGCATGTCCGCAAGGCTTTTACGGTCGACACCCATCCCGAAGAAGCCGCAGAGTGAGGTACGCCTATGCCTTATTCCGAATACTTTCTGGATCGCGAATATGCACTATCTGTGTGTACACAGCATCCGTTCTGCCCTTCCCTGCCCCCTGAACAGGCAAACCGTTCCGTTTTCCGCACCGCCTATCTTTTATGGCTCCATGATTTAAACGATCTCTCCACGATTCATCTGAACCATATCACGCAGCTTCTCCTTTGGAGTACGGAGCATCTTCCTGCCTCTGCCGACTCCGTGCTGGAGGCCCGTGCCGCTGTCGAGTGCGCCTGCCGTTCTGTCATCCTGCAAACGCCGCCCCCCCGCAATCCCGCACTGTATATGCGCTCTGCCCACTATTTGGACGCGCAGTATGCCACCTTGTCCCTTCAGGAGCTCGCACATCTGCTCGATGTCAACAGCTCATATCTTTCGCGCGTTATTTCGCGCGATTTCCGGTGTTCCTTCCTGCAGCTGCTACACTGTCGGCGCACGCTGGAGGCCATTGATTTGCTGCACACTCCCCGGCAGCTTCTTCCTCTCGACGAACTTGCTGATCGTCTTGGTTACTCCTCTATACACCACTTCTGCTCGGTTTTTCAGCACTATACCGGCCTCACTCCACCGCAGCTTCGCAAGGGCATCCGCATTCTTGAGGCCACACAGAACGCCACTGGCCTGATTTAGGCAGAAGGAAAACTTCATAGGCTGCTATCCGCCTCGAGGCGCAGCGCAGAGGTCTGCGCCCTTGGTTCTCCGTTGCTTTTCCCTCCCAAATAGCGTATACTATGGGAAAGGCGGCTTTTGAACGGCTGTTGCCGCCGCAAGGCATTTCCCTTGACAGACAGTCGCCCTTTGCAAGGAAAAAAACCTTTACAGACGCAGGAGGACACGGGCATGGAATGGTTCAGGCTGGACGAAAACACAGTCTCCGAGCTGGAAAAGCTGCTTGCCGCGGAGCCGTGCAGCGGCGCGGGCGTGATCCTGCGCCTTGCGTGGCGCGCCGGATTGATGCGCGACGAGATCCACGCCCTGCAATGGGAGCAGGTGGACTTCGAGCGCGCGCTGCTCCGTCTCCCCGACCGCGATGTGCCGATGGACGAGGACCTTACGCGCTGTCTGCGGCAATGGCAGATCCTTTGCGGGCAATACAGTCCCTATGTCATCGTTAGTGAGCATAAGCGGACGCATATGCTGCCGGAGTCGATCTCGCGGCTGGCGCGCAGCGCGCTCGACCGCGCGGGGCTGACAGGCGTGCGGCTCGCAGACCTGCATTACAATTATATTCTCCGCCAGTCCGCGCGGCAGGGCTGGCAGGAGGCGCTGCGTACCTCGGGACTCTCCATCTCCACCTACCGCAGCCGGCCGCGCTACAAAAACGCGCGCAGCAGCGCCAAGGCGAAAAAGGCGTCCTCCCCTGCCCTGCCGCACCGCGAAAAAAGCGAACAGGAACGGCTGCAAGCCGTTTTGAAGGAAAACCGCCTCTCCCCTGCCGGACTTGCCCTTTGGCTGTACTGCGATACCGGCTTACAATATACGGAGATCTCCTCGCTGACATGGGAGCAGGTCGATCTTGAACACCATTTGCTTCACCTCGCCGACCGTGACGAGCCTCTTTCGGCAGAGCTGGTCTCCTTGCTGTGCGAGGTTCTCGAAACGCGCGGGCCGGTCGGCGAGACGCATGTGCTTCTTTCCCCCCATGCACGCAAGCCGATCCCCCGCGCGCGGCTTTCCAACCTGACGAAGGAGCTGTTGGCGAAGAACGGGCTGGACCCCGCTCTTCCGGCGCGGCTCCGTTCGGACGGGGCGCGCGAGAGCCGCAGGCGCAGGCTCCTTGCGTATGCCGCACGGCACGGCGGCATTTCGCTCAAAGCCGCCATGGAGCTGCTCGGCCTTACGGAGAACGCCGCGCGGGAGCTGCTCACGCAGCTCACCGCCGAGGGGCAGCTGACGCGCGACCATTCCGTCTACCGTCCCGTCGGCGCGGCGTTCCCGGAGGTTTTGCAGGACACAGACAAATTCCCGACGGAGCTGAGCTGCGCCGAGGCGTCTGTTTCCGCGCCGC